>JADMIO011721476.1_pt1 | contig 16737 bp, 12 predicted proteins | sample 8958161 | NCBI WGS metagenome assembly JADMIO01 (sample SAMN16585339, study PRJNA669376) | soil metagenome | isolation source: Crop rotation soil | place: USA: Cullars Rotation, Alabama | collected 2011
CCGCGACTTCAAGTCACGTGAATTCCAAGCTTCGGATCCCACTGTGCTGGAAAGGCCCTGAACGTTGTTGAGGAGCGCAGTCTGCTCTTCACCGGTCAGCTGTCCATCCTGTGGGCGCGTAAAAGGCAGAATGGCTGCATTCAATTCGCGAGCCCGATCGCCGAGGGCGCGAAAACGTTCGAGTTTTTCGCCTTCTTCGAATTGCCGCTTGCGGAATACTTCAGCTTGTTTTGCAACGACCTCAGCGATGCTTTCCGCGCGCAACCGCGATTCGGTCAGCAGAACTCCCAGCCGGTTGAGTTCTTCAGATATACCCTGGCCGCATTCGGCGAAGCGGGTAAGCAGCTTCTGGATATGGTCCACCTCGACTTCGCCAGACAGGTCAATTCCATTTAGCTTGGCGCCGATGCGCTCAAGATCCGATAGATAGTCCTGCAGGGTCAAAACTGTCGTAACCAGTGGCGAAGATTTATTAGGTTTGCCGGACATTCTTAAACTGTACTCTATTCGGGCTAATGCTCATGCTGATTCAAAACTGGAGCAGCCGGCAAATGATATTTTAGTTCCCTACGGTCGTGCCGAATCGCGGGATGGTACGATGCGGAACCGACGATTCCCGCGGCTCCGGTAAGTTTCAAAATCGCTGTGATCGATCGTCAGAATCAAGCTGACCTCGTGAGAATTGTCGCCGACAAGATGAAATAGCTCCGTCAGTACGGCCTCTGAAGTGATGAGCGGCAGGTGTAACTGCTCCAGTGCGGCCACACAGGGTCTGTGCCATCGGTCCGTCCGATCCAGCAATGCGAGAATTCCGCCGGTATCGATCAGCGCATTACCGGCCAATTGCCGCTCTGGCATCTGAAATTGCACCGATGGACTTCCGGACCGCCGCGTGAAGCCGCCGCTGTTCACCGGCATCGAATTCGTCTCATCAAGATTGAAAAACGAGAATACTGTCCGTGGCCCCCATGTAGGCGCGGTCTATGACCGCGCACGATTTTGAAAGAATGGAATGTACTTCAGGGGTTTCGAAACTCACGTTGCCGTGCTGCCCCGAGGACGTGACGCAGTCCCCCCTGATCCCCGCGTGTTATTTTGCAGACGAAAGACGCCGGTCCAGTTCGGCAGAAAAATTGAGCAGGAAGGTCACGTGAGTCTCACGAGAGGCGGTTTGAGGGCCAGACAGCACGACGGCGAAGTGCTTAGCATCGGGCATCGACGCCGGAGGGCCGTTCAATGACGGCAGATTCTCAAGGACTGTGTGCGCGGGGCCGGCAACAAAAGTGTCTGCGGTTGTGGAATAAGACACGGCTTGGATTCCGGTTCCTCCGAGTGTGTAGAGCAATTCGTTGCTTGTCGCCGACCAAAAAGGGGCGTTCGCACCGTTGTTTGAAATCTGCCACTGACCTCCCGCCCCGGCTGAGTTTGGCTTGAACGCCCGAACAAAAAGCTGGGCGGGCTGTGCCTCTGCGGAGATATAAGCGATCCATCGGCCATCGGGAGAGAAACTGGGATTCGTCAACGGATTCGCCGATTTCAAAAATAGCTCCGGCATGCCTGGCTTCGGATTTTCAGGATCATCCAAATTCAGGGTCATGGTCCAGATAGCCGATTCCGAACTTCCTGTGCCCGGGTTCATGAAGAAGGCCAGACGTTTTCCATCCGGAGAAAAGGAGTAAGGAAAAGCATGGAGGTTTGTGAGCCGTTGCGGTTCACCGGCGCCATCGGCACGAATCCAGTAGATCCCCGGCCCCAGGACATCATTTGAAACGATGGGAAACACGATATGCTTTCCGTCCGGCGTCCAGATGCCCTGGTTGATCAAGGTTCTCTTCAAAAAGGTCAGACGCGTCAGGCGTTGACTCTCGAGTTCGTATGTGGACATGTTCATCCCGCCGCTTTCGGTAACTCGGACCAGAATTCGCTTTCCATCTGGAGACGGCCGCGCAGGTCCCTCGTAGCGGGCGGCCGGTGCCGGCAATACCTGTACCTTCCCTGCCAAATCCACTAGCGCCAACGGAGTTTGGAGGATCTGGCTTGCACCTGGAACATAGAGGATCGATCCGGACGACGACACACCCCACTGGCCAAAGCCGTTTTGAACCAGTCCAGAGGCATCTTCAACGATCGGAATGCCGGCCCCGGTCAGTTCGAGTCGCTTCAAATCCATCGGAGCAGCGAAAAGGACACCTTCATGAACGTAAAGCAGATACCCCTTGCCTTTGCCGGCAGGAAGGTAGCGTCCATAGTAACCTCCGGTCAGCAGCTTCTTTCGGGTTTTCGTCTGGACCGACTGGACATAAATTGTGGCGTCCTCCCAGACATTGTTATCGACACTGGCTGTGAAAAGAAATGCATCGCCGCCGGGCAAAAGCTGTGCAAAGCGATTCGTCACCTCGCCGTTTGCCAGCTCTGTCGCCGCCGTTGGCGTTCCGCCGGAGGATGAAACGCGCATCACCGGTGAGCGCTGCGTCGAGAACAGGATGTTTTCGTCTTCGCCCCAGTAACCGCCACGCGGATTTCCCGTTCCGCCGACATCGCAAAGCGTGATGGCTGCGCCACCTTCAATGGATATCTTTTTCAGTTTCGATTCCGAAAAAAAACCAATCCAGTGGCCATCCGGAGAGAAGAATGGCGAGACCGCTCCATCGGTCCCGGTGAGTGCAGTGCCTTTGGCGGCATTCAGCGGGCGTAAGAACAAACCCGTCTTGCCTCCGGAGATTTTCACGACATAGACAACGCGTAGACCATCGGGTGAAATGGCAACAGAAGGCCCATTTGAATTAGTCGTGACGATTTCTTGCCCTGCATCGTCGGTAAAACGAAGCAATGGACGATCGCTGGCCGTCGACGCGCGCCACCAGCCCAGGCCCGCGATTCCGGAAACGGCCAGCGCGACCGCGGCCACCGCAATCCAGAGCTTGCTATTCGAAGATTTCGCAGAAACAGGAGCGAGGGAATCCGGCGGAGCCTTGCGCGCGCGCTCGATGGCAATACGAGCTTCACCAATATCCCGCAAACGATTCTTCACGTTGCGTTCCAGACAGCGCTGGAGAAGTTGGCGCACTTCAGCCGGTACCGGCGCCGGCAGGCGCGTCAAATCAATAGGAGCGCGCAGCACGTCCGCAAGCAGGTGGGAAACGGATTCTCCGGCGGGGAACAAGCGTTCCCCCGTCAGCATTTCAAATAAAACCGCACCGAACGACCAGATGTCGCTTCGTTTGTCGACAGGCTTGCCGGCAGCCTGCTCCGGCGACATGTAAGCCGCAGTGCCAAGGATTACTCCCGGTTGGGTGCCGATAGTTTGCGTCAGTGTGGGAGAAGTTCGCGGGTCGGCAGCGTTTTCCGTTTCTCCAGACTGCACGAATGTGGCGAGACCGAAGTCGAGAACCTTCACCACGCCTGCGGAAGTGATTTTGATATTCGACGGTTTCAGGTCGCGATGAACAATGCCCTTTTCATGCGCCGCCTCGAGCGCTTCGGCAATTTGCCGGGCGTAATCCAATGCGGTGTCCAATTCCAGCGGTCCCGCCAGATCCGGACTCTCGACGATCTCCATCACCAGAGCCGTTGTCTGTCCGGATTCCTCTAGACCATAGATTGCCGCAATATTGGGATGATTGAGCGCCGCAAGCACTTGTGCTTCGCGGCGGAACCGCGCGAGGCGCTCGACGTCGCAGGCAAACGGTTCGGTCAGGACCTTCATCGCAACTTCACGCTTCAACTTCAAGTCGCGAGCCCGATATACCTCACCCATTCCACCTGAACCCAGCAGGTCCATGACCTCGAAAGATCCGAATTGCGTTCCGCGAGAGAGTCCCATCTGCGACCGGAAGTATAAGTCGAAATCGCGGGGGTTCTATCGGAATGCGTTTGATGGCGACCCTGGGAACGACGTGCTCATGGACTTAATTTCGCTTCGGATATGCAGCCAACAGTTTGCCTACGACAGGTAACCCTTAGTCCTGGCGTAAGCATGCAGCCTGAGGACCGCATCCTGAAGCAGCGGCGCACAGCGGTGGGCTTCCTTCAGCACGCGGTCGGCAGATTCGATCAGATAATCATGGGCTATTTCATTGCGTAGTTCGCGCAAGCGCCGCCATTCTTCTGAGGAATCGATGACTCTGCGTTTTTCAGCGCGTGCAAGACGATCGAGCATGGTGCCGTCGTCGATAAGTTCAATTTGGTCCAGCGTCCGGAAAAGACGTTGCATCAATAGATCGCAAAGCCGGGCAAACCGCGAGGTAAGAGCCTCGCACGATTCCCGTTGTTCGACGGTCAAATCCCGCTCGGAAGCATGTGGTGATTGAAGAATGCCCTCCACACGGGAGCGTGACTCTTCGAGGACGCGGCTGGCCGCCGCGGCCAATTGCAATTGATCTGCGAGAAGCTTTCGCCTCAGTGTGAGGTCCACAGGTCCACTTTAGATTGCTTCACAATTTCACCGAATGTTCCGAGATCCGTAATGCCGTCATCCACAACCAAATCGATTTTTCGTTCGCCAATCCGGTCTTCCAACTCAATACGGAGTTCACTTGGAAACGCTCCTGGATTACCGTCTGGCAACGACTCAATTTCAATATAGAGATCTATGTCGCCACCGAATGCCTTCGGATCGACCCGCGATCCAAACAAGCTGATGCGCTTCCAGGAAAGCCGCAGTTTGGCCGCCGCCGATTCGACAGCCTCACGAATTGCTTGCTTCTCCGCCGCCGTGAGCCGGACTTCCGAGACAGACATGTCGGAATTCTACGCGAAATTCCAGGCTTAGCGAGAAAGTGGCGTGGAATTTGGTGACTGTCCCCGAAATTCCCACAGACCTTACTTGCAGGCGTGCTCGGTTTGGTCTTACAATCGCGCTCGATTGCAGAGGGCACAAGGATTCGGCCGCTCTTCAGAAAAATCGAAACGCACAATTTCCTACACAACTGAGAGGTCTGGATTCATGGCTAAGATAAAGCTCATGGACGCCGAGGGCAAGGGTCGCATCTTTGTCCTGGTGTTTGATGCAGCCGGAGAACTGGTCAGGGCAAATGTTCAATACACCACCGCAAAAGAGCGCAAGCCCCAAACGCTGGAGTACAACGAAAGCCTGCAGCGCTATGGCGGCAGCGGATTGCCGATCGGCCCGTGTACCCTGACGGTACGTGGACCGCGTGGAACGGCTCCCGAAACTCGTACGGTGGATATCCATGCCGGAGACAATCACGTTTCGGTGATGGTCGCACCGCCGGGAATGCCTTCCATTCCCACAGCCGAGGGAGGCTCGCATTATTTCGATACGCAGCCTGGAAACTGGTTGCTTCATGTCTGGGGCAAAGACGTTCGCCAACAAGTCACGACAATTCTTCGTACGCTGGCCATTACCTTCACGATCGTCGAAACTTCGCCGTTTCCTCATCCGGACGATGTGGTGTTCGAACTTAAGCTTGGCGCGGCCCGGCGGTCAAATATGCGGCAGGAACAACTGCGGACGACTCTCGTCAGCAGCCTTGACCAGATGGACCTGCATGCACGATTAAGCCTGCCCGCCTACACCTCCGGCCAGGTGGCGTTCGGAATTACCGATGAAATCGTCGTTCGATTCAGGAGTTCCACTACGCGATCTCAAATATCCGCATTTGCAGATCGCTATGGGCTGCAGGAATTGCGCCCCATCACGTGGATGGGCAATGCCTACTTGTTTCGCTTTCCCGGTTACCCTTCTCTGGCCATGTTAGAGCGCGTGAAGGCCATGAATTCCGAAGACGTGGTTGTTTATGCGGAACATAATATCGAACGGCCTTTGCATCATTCTGCCTTCGCTCCCAACGACTATCTTTATCCCGAAACGCCGCACTTGAAGCTCATCGGGGCAGAAGTCGCCTGGGATACGATCCATACCCAAACCAGCGTTCCCGCCGGCGGATCACCCGACATCGTCATCGGCGTTCTCGATAACGCCGGCGGCGTCGATCCTCTGCATCCCGATATCAGTGGTTTGCTGTCGGACGGTTCGGCAAAACAAATTGCAAACTTTGACTTCCTCCACATGATGAATCAGACTTCGGCCAATCTGCCGGCGGATCACGGCACGCAGTGCGCGGGCTCGGCGACAGGCCGATTCAATAACAATTCCGGCAGCTGCGGCGTCGCCCCGAATTGCAAGCTTATTGGCGCGCAGTTTAAGCCCACAAATACCGATCTGGAAATTGCCGACATCTGGGTGTGGATGGCCGGCTTCCCCACTGGCTCAACCGACCCGAGGTTCCCGCCTCAACTGGCAAAGGGAGCCGATGTCATTTCCAATTCATGGGGCTCGAAACGAACCCAGTCGAACCAGATTATCCGCGATGTTCTCGACTTCCTCACTACCTATCCGCGCAACGGCCGAGGCGTCGTCATGGTGTGTGCGACCGGTAACTGGGGCTACGTCCTGAATGACAACAACAATCCTTTCGCATCCGATCCAAAGGTCATTGCGGTTGGAGCATCCATCAATTCGAATCCGACAAATCCGGTAGACTCCACTCAAGACGACCCGAACGGTCAGAAAACGAATCTTCCGGCCGCGGTCGACACCCGTGCTTACTACAGCCCCTATGGGATGACAGTCGACATCGTTTCGCCCAGCAACACCTGTTTTGATCCGAATCTGGTTGGGCTGCAACTTCGCGATCCGGTCATGGCGCCGGTGCGTTCGGGCATGGCGCGAACCTTGACGACGGCTCCGCTCAATATCGGTAATACCGTTATCCCGGTACAGTCCGTGGCGGGTTTCTCCGCCGGTATGTTTATCGCAATCGGAGTCTTGGGCACTGCTGCGGTGGATGTCGTCAAACTCGGCGCAGTCGGCACGGCTACGCTTACCGTTGCCCCAGGTCTGGCGCGTGCGCATCCTGTCGGTACTCCCGTGCTCTTTGGCCTGGGAGATTGGCCGACATTTCCGGTGTCTTCGACATACCTCTCGGCAAACGCAATCGCCGGCGATGTGGCTCTGCCGGTTACTTCAACCGCCGGATTCGCCGCGGGCGATATGGTTCTGGTCGGCGATCCGGGAGTCGATGCCGAAACCTTGAGGGGTCATATTGTCGCCAAAAATCGGGGTGATCGTAAGCGTGTAGTCTCCGTCGGACGGAAAGATATGCTTGACCAGCAAGCCGCCGCGGGTTCCTGGGGGCATGCCCAGCACATGGTAATCCTGCGAAGTGTCTTCCGGAGCGCGGTAGACCACCAGAGAAGATGTCGTCGCTTCGCCCATGGCCAGGCGGCTGATTTTGGCTGCGGCCGTGACATAGGACTCGACCAATGTCGAAGAAACGCCTAGCGCGCCGGCAATATTGTCGAAGCCGTGAGTTGAGTCATCCGTCGGAAGGTACTTGCCCGGATCGATTTCGAGATCGAGCAGGTCTTTGATGACATTCGCGTATTCGGTGCGGTTCAAACGATGGATGCCCGGGGGAGGCATATAAGCCACCGCGCTCTTGTCGAGTTCATTTTCGAGCCAGGAAATCAGCGTCGCCATCGTCGCCTTGTCGGGACGCGGATTGCCGGCCGGAGGCATCATGCCTGCCCGCAGCTTGCGGACGATTTTCTCCCAGGTTTCGGCGTCCTTGCCAATGTGCGCAACATCTAATTTGTCGATTGCCAGACTGGCGACATGGTCGTCTTCGTTATGGCAATTGACGCAGTATTGGTCAAAGACTTTTGCCTGTGCCGCACCCACCGGCGCGGCCTGTGCCGTGCGGGGGGCTGTCCCGGCCGCCGGCGCCGCCGCGGGGCGCGAGGTTCCCGCCGATTGACCGAGGATTACGCAAGCGGCTAGTAAGACCGCCAAACCACCGAAAATTAAGACTTTTTTCTTCATGATGGATCGCTCCGATGCATCAAAAACCAATTGAATTGCCGTATCAGGATTCTATGAAAACTGTCCCTAGGTGACTACGCTGGAAACCGCCGGAAAGATACAACAAAGTAGAAAATATCTATATGAAGTTCCGGTACGTTCCAAGCCATCTTCTATGATACCTCTGCGACGCTGTCAAAGCCACTAGTCCTTGGGGGTTCGGGAAGATCAACGGTATCCCGTCGACCGCTTAAATGAGCAATTAGCAATCAGCAATCAGCAATAGTCCCCTCTTGCGGGGTCGCTCCTCCGCTGAAGAGGGAATCAGCGATAGTCCCTCTGGCAGAATATTTTGACCAACACCACCCCGTCTGTTCGCGCTGATGATGCTTCGCGAAATTTAATTTAAGCTCACAGCCACCCCTCCTCTGCTGAGGAGGGGACTTCCCCGGCGCCATGTTACTGTATGTCGCGCATGAATCTGCGGGACATCCGGATCCTCTATACCCGAGAAATCCGCTCGGCCTTGCGCGACCGCACAATCGTCACCAACGCCATTCTGGTGCCGATTCTGCTTTATCCGCTGATTCTGTGGCTGGCCTACACCGCCATCCTCTTTGTTTCCGGCCAGGCTGCGGGCACCCGCTCGCGGGTCATGCTGCAGAACGTGCCGTCGGCGCACAGCCTGCTGGAAAAACAAATCCGCGACGACAAAAACTTCGAGTTGCGCAATATCCGCGATCCGCAGGCCGCCGTCAAAAACGGCAGCCTCGATGCCCTGATCGAGTTCCTGCCGGCGGCAGGCGCCGCCGGCCTGGACCGCAACTTCGCCACCAAAATCACCTATGACGAAACGCGCGACCGCAGCAGCACCGCCGAATCGCGCTTTCGCGAAAAGCTTGATGCTTATCGGCGCGCCGATCTGGAGCAGCGCGCTGTCCGCCTCGGCATGTCGCATGCGGCATGGCAGAATTTCTGGGTCGATTCCAAAAACACTTCGAGCGACACGCAGATGGCGCAGTTTTTTCTGGGCTTGATGCTGCCGACGTTTCTGCTCATCATGCTGGCCACCGGCGCGATGCATCCGGCAATCGACGCCACTGCCGGTGAACGCGAAAACCATACCTGGGAAACCGTCCTGACGCTGGCTACGGCGCGCAGCAATGTGCTGTTTGCCAAATATCTCTACGTCGCCACCATGGCCTTCACTGCCGGCCTGCTCAACCTCGCCGCGATGATGGTGTCGTTGCGTGCCCTTCTGGCCCCGATATTTCGTGAGAACGGCGCGCAACTTCCGCTCTCAATCCCGCTCGGTTCGCTGCCCATCATTTTATTGGGGTCTCTTCTCATGGCATTGTTCATCGCCGCGGCCATGATGATTCTGGCATCGTTTGCGCGAACCTTCCGTGAAGGGCAATCGCTGGTGAGCCCGTTTTATGCGGTACTGATGGTGCCGTTGATGTTCATCAGCACGCCGGGGACGGAATTCACCACGAAGCTGGCTTTAATGCCGATGGTGAACGTCACCATGATGTTTCGCGAAGCGATTCAGGGCGTTTACCACTGGCGATTGATCGGCATCACGATCGCTGTGGAACTGGTTTGTATTGCCGCTGCGATGTATATCGCCACGTCCCTTGTAAAATTTGAAGACCTGATTACCGGCACGCACTCCGGCAGCATCGTGAAATTCATCCGCGCCCGCATCCAGCGTAAAGGATTCGCTCAGCCATGACTTCTCCGATTTCGGTCCGTGAGATCAGCAAGTTTTTTTTTCGATGAAGGACGCGGCAAAGTGCACGCAGTCAACGCGGTGAGTTTCGACTGTCGTGAAGGAGAAATCTTCGGCCTGCTCGGCGCGAACGGCGCAGGCAAAACGACGACGTTGCGCATGCTTTCGACAATCATCGCGCCGTCGTCCGGCACTGCTTCGATTCTGGGCCACGATGTGCGCCATGCGGCCGAGAAGGTACGCCAGAATCTGGGCTTCTACTCGGCAAGCACCGCACTCTATCCGCGCCTTACCGCACGCGAAACCATTCGCTTTTTCGCAGAGATTAACCGTTATCCGGCGGACCGCGTCGCCGCACGCGTCGACAGCCTGATCGAACGCTTTGGCATCACGAAATTCGCGGATGCACGCGTCGATCGCCTGTCTTCGGGCATGAAGCAAAAAGTTTCGATTGCCCGCACCATCGCCCACGATCCGAAAATCGTCATCTTCGATGAACCGACGGTCGGCCTCGATGTCCTCAGCGCTCTCGACGTTCAGGATTCTATCCGGCAGCTGCGCGATGAAGGCAAGACGATCGTTTTTTCAACGCATATCATGAGCGAAGCGGAAAAACTCTGCGATCGCATCGCGATCATCCACGGCGGCCGCGTGCTTGCCTGCGATACGCTGGCGAGTCTGCGCACTGCCAGCGGCCAGCATTATCTGGAAGACATTTTTGTGCACTACGTCAGGGATCGGGCATGAACTGGAGCCTGCTCCGGCTGCTCTACCGCCACGAAATGCGCCTGCTGCTGCGGGCACGGCGGACGCTGGTCCTCTCGGTTCTGCTGCCGGCGTTGATCATGCCCGTCATGCTCCTGGGTTCGCGTTACGCGACTCAGCAGCATCAGAAAACACTCGACAACACCGTTTACAAATACACCATTACCGGCGCGCTGGCGGAACGCATACGCGGACTCATTGAGAGCGCGCGCAGCAACGCCGGCAATTCCAAAGGGCAATTCAAATTCAAGGAAGTCGAGGCGAAGGACCCGGAAAAGAGTCTGCAGAACGGCGATCTCCATTTCTATATCGATACGCACAGCGGCGCCGAAGCCGATGCGTTGAAGGATGCGCCCGCCCAGCGACTGAAAGGCGTGCCGCTGATACAGGTGGTGTTCCGCGGCAATCAGGACACTTCCAGCAGCGGACAGAATCGCATTATGGGTCTGTTGCAAACCGCGAGGCGCAACGACAACGAAAAGGCGCTGCGGGAACACGGTTTTGTCGGTGAGCCGAAGCAATTGTTCGTCGTCAGCAGCGTTAACGTGGCGTCCGGCAGTCAGGTTTCGGGACTAACCATCGGCCGTTTCATCACCATGGCGCTGGTGATGCTGATGCTGACCGGCGGCTCCGTGGCCGCACTGGACATCATTGCCGGCGAGAAAGAACGCGGCACGCTGGAGACTCTGCTGACCACGGCCGCCGGGCGCCGCGAGATCATCGCTTCGAAACAGCTGACTATCAGCACGGTCGCGCTGATCATCACCTTGATTCAGGCACTCAACTTTTTCATCTACGTGAAATTGAAAGTTGTGGATTTTCCCGCCCTGAAAAGCCTGACGATTTCATCCGGAACGGCATTGACGCTGCTCCTGCTGTATCTGCCCATGGCCGTCACCCTGGGAGCCATTCTGTTGATCGTCTCCGCCTATGCCAAATCGTTTAAGGAAGCCAACCTTTACTTTTTTCCGGTCTATCTGATCGGCATCGTGTTATCGCTGGCCGCGCTGCTGCCGGCATTAACGCTGCGTTCCGCCATTGTGTTGGTGCCCATCGCCAACGTCAGCGTCGCAGCCCGCGAGCTGCTCAGCGGACGGCCGGACATGTTGATGATCGTTGCGACCCTGGCCGTCATGGTGATGACGGCCTCCTGGCTCATGCGCACGGCGTCTCGCATGCTTTCACGTGAAGAGATCGTCGTCGCCTCCCACGTCGCGCCCGAATTGCATAGCGGCGGCGCTGAATTGTTCAGCAAGCGCGTTCTGCGCTGGTTCGCCGTCATGTGGGCGCTCACCTTTGCCGCGGCGGCGAATTTTCCGCAACTGGCATCGCTGCGGCGTCAGCTGTTTTTCAACGAAGTCGTCATCATGCTTGGCGCCAGTGTGTTGATGTTATGGCGTTATCGCCTGAACTGGAAAGAAACGCTGTCCCTGCGCCCGGTGAAGCCGGCTGTATGGCTCGCAGTTCTGGTTGCCATTCCCACGGCGAGTGCCGCGGGCGCCGCCATTTTTCGTCTCGCCAATGTTTTTATCCCGGTTTCCGAAGAGATCATGCGCAGCACCTCGGAAAGCATGTTGCCGCCGGATTTGCCGCAGTGGCAGGTTTACGTGTTTCTGGCGATTCTGCCGGCTTTTTGCGAAGAGATTACTTTCCGCGGCCTGCTTCTCGGCGGCTTACGCAAACGACTGCGGCCGGTGCCGCTGGCATTGACCGTGGGATTGATCTTCGGTTTTTTTCACATCGCGTTGTTCCGCCTGGCGCCGACGGCATTGTTAGGCGTCGTGCTTACCGGTATCGCCATTCTGACAGGCTCCATCTTCCCGGGAATGCTGTTGCACGTGGGCAACAATGCGTGGGCCGTGTGGTCCGGCGAGCAGGGTTACGATCCCAGTGTGCTCGGTACGTGGCAGTCCGCAGGACTGCTTGCAATTTTCGCCCTGGCGATGTGGATCATATTCCGGAATCGGGCACGGCCTGATACGAGCGCACCACCGTCATAATCAGGCCGCCGAAGCCGATCAACACCAGGAGGAAGTGGATGATGCCGCCAATGTACGGCAGGTTGATCACGGCAAACACGATCGCGAGCCCAACCAGCAATGCCAATACGGAAGGGCCCAGCCGCTCCTGGTTGCGCGGCATCAATGTGCGGCCGACAAACAAGGCGACGGCAATTTTCGCCAGATACATGCCGAGCAGCCACAGGATGAACGCGGAGATTGCGACAGGAATCCCAATCAGAGTGATCAACAGAATAATGGCGGCAATCGGCGCCGCAACGATGGCGAGGAAACCGATGCCGCCCGATTTCAATACTGTGATGACATCGCCGAACTGGACGCGCCGAACACCGGGAAATATCAACAGAATAAGGAAGCCGGTGAGAAACGCAGCCACCACATGCAGCACTTCGGAAAATATCCTGGAAACGATGCCGCGGTTTCGCCGATTGGCGTCCTGTTTAACGATTTCGATGTCCTGCTTCCCGCCGATCACAGCGCCCGGATTGATGTGCACCATTTCCGTCTTCGACACGTAAGCTTTGAGGTCGCCGGTTATCTTCGAAGTCGGCAGAGCGGTCAGGCTGGCGCCACGAAAGATCACATTGCGGCCGACATTACCGGCGACATCGGCAAAGGCGCCGAATGCATAAAAACTGCGAGTCACCGTACCATTGAGATGGACGTCATTGCCGAAGCCGGTAAAATCACCGGATATAACCCCATCCTTACCGACCGTTACAGACTGTCCTCCGGCGACCACGTTTCGCGTCACTTTGCCGGTGATTTGAACCGAACTACCGAATGCGATGATGGTGCCGCCGACCGTGCCCTGAATGTCCATGGTCTGACCGGCAGTGAGGACGCTGCCAGTGACGGTCCCCCGAATCGTCACCTGACGAGCAAAAGCGATGAGGTCTCCATTCACGGTTCCTTCGATTGTGACGGTATCGCCGGCAGCAAACAGGGAATCATCAATGACTTCGTCTGCCTTCACCAGAATGGCCTGCGGGCCGTTCTTATCCGAGGCCGTGCGCACATCCATGGCATAACTGGCGGCTGGCGCCAGGCTCACTGCAAATAAGGCCATTGCCAGCGATGCCAGGCTTGCGGCAAACACACCCTTGTGCAGCGATCGCCGCACCACGATGCCCACCCCCACAAAAGCGAGAGCAAGAAGCGCAACCATGCTGTAGTTGTCGATTATGGAAGCGATGCTGGAAATTCCGTCTGCAACGATGTATTGAATGGCGCTGCTGGCCAGATTCAGCCGGCCCGGCAAGCTTGAGGGGTCCAGCCAATTGAGACTCTCCGGCAACGCGAAGTTTTCCGGCCTCGCCCATGCCAGCTGCAGCAGCGCGGCCACCCCAACAAGCAAACCTCCGACTTTGGCAATGTCCGCGGGACGCGCGGCAGCGACCGGTTTCGGCACTTCACGCACTGCGCCTGGAACCGCATTCGCCGGCTTCGCCGCGATGGCATCGATTTCCTGGATGCAGGCAACCAGCACCCGCTGTTCTTCGCGATATAAGCCGATGCGCTGCCGGCATGGAGCACAGCTTTCAATATGGGCTTCGACGCGGCGGACTTCATCGGCCGGCAGTTCCCCATCGATAAAAACCGAACACGTGAATTCAGTGAGACATTCCACGGTATTTCTCCTTTTGCAGCTTGCGGCGCAATTGTTGCTTGGCCCGGAAAATCAGCGTCGCCACCAGGTTTCGCGTGAGACCCAGAGTTTCGGCAATCTCGTCGTAGCTCATCTCGTTGTAATAAACCAGCACCAGCGGCACCCGGTACTTGTCCGCAAGACCTGCCAGCGCGGCGCGCACCTCATTACCCCGCTCGGCGACGAGTATTTCGCCAAGCGCTCCCGGGCCGCGCGACGGCGAATCCGGCAATTCGGCGGCGTCCAGGTCAAAGAGCCGCTTTTCCGTGGAGCGGCGGCGCAGCACGTCGATGCAGTAATTCGAGGCGATGCCGGAAAGCCAGCTCGACATCGGCAACGACGGATCGTAGGTGGAAAGCCTCGCTTGCGCGCGCACAAACACTTCATGGGCAGCGTCCTCCGCGGCATCCACGGAGTTTAAAAGGTACCGGCAAAGGCGCAGCACACGCGGGTGCTGGGATTGGTAGATCGCGGTAAAGTCCTGTTCCATCGTTTCAACCAGCGCAGACATGCCTTTTACTACGAATGATGGGGAGGGCAGTTGCGGAAAAAAGCAGGGGTTGGGGGGTCTCCCGTTGTCCGTTGTCCGTTGACTGCTGTACGTTGACTGCTGAACTTGGTGTCATTAGTGTCATTAGTGTCATTGGTGTCATTGACAACTGTGAAATTCGAATCGGCCAATTCCAGTTGACAATGACACTAATGACACCAAGTTCAGCAGTCAACGTACAGCAGTCAACGGACAACGGACAACGTGGGCGGCCCCCTGATTTGCTGTAGATTCCATTACGGAAGTGGATTCAGATTTCACAGCTGTCAATGACACTAATGACACCAATGACACCAATGACACTAATGACACCAAGTTCAGCAGTCAACGTACAGCAGTCAACGGACAACGGACAACGTGGGCGGCCCCCTGATTTGCTGTAGATTCCATTACGGAAGTGGATTCAGATTTCACAGCTGTCAATGACACTAATGACACCAATGACACTAATGACACAAAGTTCAGCAGTCAACGGACAGCAGTCAACGGACAACGCACAACGGAGGAAACCGCAAAGATGATGGTATCCAGCCAGGAGGCTCGTTGGTTTCTCGACGGCAACATCGACAACCATGTCCCGCTGCAGCGCTGGGTCGAAAACGGACCGTTTTCGCCGCAGTGGAGCGGACGCCTGGGCGGCAAGCCGGACATTTATATTGTGATTCCAAATGCCTCCGACCTTGGGCTCAAGTGGCGCGAAGGCCAGCTTCAGATCAAAGGTCTCGAAAGCACGCTCGGTATTCATCAGTTTCGCGGCGGCCATGCCGGTGTTGTCGAGCGCTGGCTGAAGTGGAGCTATCGCGGAGCTGAAATCGAGAGCAGATTTGGCAAATGGTTCCACGACGGCCGCCATATCGAAGTGTTCAAAACCCGCTGCCTGCGCAAGTTTCGCCTCAATCCGTTTACGCATCAGATCGTTGAAGTCGAAGCTTCAGCTGCCATTGACCGCGGCGGATGCCTGGAAGTCACAGATCTGCGGGTGAACGAAAAAGCGTATGTCTCTATCGCGTTCGAAATGTTCCCGAACGATCCTGCCATGCCGCAGGATTTTTCCGCACTCGCGGACATGTTGCTGGAAACGCTTCCGGTGAGGTTATCTGCCGAGAGCTCGCTCAGCTATCCGGGCTGGCTGCAGACGCTTTAGCCCAGACGCACTTCGCGGCGGGTAAAAATAACGCAGGAAAGCACAAAAAACACGGCGAGGAAGGCCAGGTTTTCGAGCATTGTTTTCGATAGCGCACTGCGGTCCAGCTGTATTGCAGCGTCCACCGCGTTCGGGAAAATGCTGTTATAGACCGGCGGAATAACGACATTCAGCAGTTGACCGAGCCAATGCACCCATGTGGTTTGCGAGTCGCGAAGAAACGTCACAATGCCGGCGAAGAAGTACACAAACGCCGTGATGGCGGCTGCAATCAGCGGACCCGAAACGGTTCCTAATGCCATTGCCATTGCGCTGTAAAGCATGATGCCGATCATCGCGTGCAGCAGGGCCAGCCAGAGCAGGCTGGAAAAACTGATGGAGAGGTACCAGCCTGCAAGCAGGTGTATGCCGACGCCGACTGCGAGAGACATGACGCCGAAAACCTGAATGGCGAGCCATTTTCCCAGCAGCAATTCCCAGCGTGAGATCGGACGAGCCAGCACGGTGATGATTGTTTTCGCCGCAACTTCGTTGGCCAGCGCGTTGGCGCCGAGCAGTACGGAAAACAGAATGGCCAACGAGGTCCATGTGTTCAGACCTCCGGCCAGAGCGCGCGGCCGGCCTCTGCGAAAAGCTTCCTGAAACTGCTGCCTCTGAATTTCCTGCTGTTTCTGCAGCGCTTCGCGCATTTCCTTTTTCTGCTGTTCGGACATGGTCTCTGGCATGGGGCGCTGCGCCGCGAAGTTGGGGAAGTTCGGCAGATTGTCGCGGAAAATAATCTGAGGCGCTAACTGCGCGCCTACCAGCAGAACAGCAATGATCCAGAGGTAGAGCGAGCGCGCATGAAGGATGCCGCGGAATGCGTTTTTGCTGACGAGGAAAATTCGTTCCATCATGCCTTTCCGATGTGCTTCATATAAGCATCTTCCAGAGTGCCGGTACGGCGCCGCTGCATGGCGCCAATTTCCAATGGAAGTGAAAGCAGCGTTCGCAGCATGCTTTCCAGCACATTGGGATCCTAAGCTTAGAATTCCACGTGGACAAGTTGTCGC
>JADMIO011429307.1_pt1 | contig 16732 bp, 5 predicted proteins | sample 8958161 | NCBI WGS metagenome assembly JADMIO01 (sample SAMN16585339, study PRJNA669376) | soil metagenome | isolation source: Crop rotation soil | place: USA: Cullars Rotation, Alabama | collected 2011
GCCGCGACTTCAAGTCACGTGAATTCCAAGCTTCGGATCCCACTGTGCTGGAAAGGCGGATTGTTTAGCAGATTGCACATCTTCTTTTAAATCTTTATTATCCGGATTGTTTTCAAAACGTTTAATGTTTAAAAGATGTGCTGTTAAGCGTGCCCTTAAAGGATAAGCAGCAGGGGTTGCTTCATCTGCTATTTTCATGACTGCTAAGATGTGAGATTCTTTTTGTTGCATTGCGGTTACTTCTTCCCATGCGCGTTTAAAATCTGCTCCTAATTTCAAAAATTCATCACAATCTTTGCTGAGTGCAAAATTAGACATGTCTTTTTCAGTCATAACGTTGGGAGTAATTAGCCCAGGGTATTTTTTTATAAGCTCATTTAATAAATTGCGGCTAGTTTTTAAAACGTTATTGGTCTTGCATAAGTGGACTGCTATAATATCAAATTCATCTATAGGAGTTAGCTTGCTCAGTTCCGCAGATAATTTAGCTTCTTCGTCAAGAATGTTGCAAAGTTCAGTTCTTTTCGCCAGTGATATCTTGGTATTTTTCATTCTGATATTCTTAAGATCGTTGGTTCCGTTGCTTAATTCAAGTAGTTTTTCTTTTTTCTTCCTCGCAAGATTCGCAGCATTCTCAATTATTTCTGGAATCTTATTATCAATCACCTGAACAACCGCTGCGGTCGTTGTAGTAGTATTGGGACGTGAACTAACCATGGCAAATGCCCTCCTTTCTTCCATCATCTAAGTAATTGCCCCGAATTCTACGCCAAATTTTTAATAACTTCACTATTAAGAAGTTAACATTGGTCATTAATTAAACAATATAGGCTATGGTTAGAAATTTAATACAAATAGCAGCCTTTCGGAAAAACTAATAAATTCGATTATAGAAAAAAATGTTTCGAAGTGGATAGTGTCTTTATGTCTTTTGTACGGCATATTTTATTTATCATGTACGTTAGCATGTTATATAAAAATTTTACATTTTATATTTTATCGGAAAAATATTAAGCACTGTTAGTCAGTTTGCCCTTAAATCCTTAATCTGTCTGTATGCGCTTTAGAATTTTAAATTATTGATACATTATTTTATTTGAAAATATTATGGAGTTTTTACAATTCATGCTAAAGTTACCGAGCTAAAAGCAATAAACGCAATAATATTATCTAATGTTGATTTTCTTATCAGATCTTCGATTTAAAAGCCAGTGATAGCAAGGAAAGTATCAAATGGAAATTTTAAATACTTTAATTCATCATCTTGATAAATTACCCCGCCACTCCGCTATTCAACAAGCTTATTTCTTATTTCATTATGTCAAACAAAAACGGTTTACCAAAGAACAATCCGATGAATTGCTTGATAAATTAAAAGAAGATCATTTTTCTGTCAAAGAACAAGACACTTCTCCTGGAATTTTAATGAAAATGGCCAAGGCAGAAAATATTTTCGATGCTGAAAGTAGGTCATATTCCACATCAATCGATTCAAGCAAATTAATCGAAGATAATTTAGTTTTACCAAAAGCGGATCCCAAAAACTACGCTAAACTTCGCTCAAAACTAACTGAATGTGTCACTCAGCTTCAACAATCAAATGACAACGATCATCAGGACCTGAAAAATGATGCAGCTCATGAAATTGAAGCGGAAATTTGGTTTAATTTAGCAGCACCCTTGTTAGTCGAGCAAGCTAGAAAACAAACTAAAGCAGAAGCATTGGGAAAGACATTGAGGCTTTTAGCTAATTTAGCCGAACGATTAGCGGCCGAAAAATTATATGCTCATTCACGGGCTATTTATTATGAAATAACAAAAATATTAAAATCTAATTCTTCTAACCCAAAGATGCTTTTAAAATTTGAAGATGATGAATATTTACTAAATAAATTGAAAAATATCAGTAATGCTGAATACTATGGCTACATGAAGAGTCAAGCCAAGGATCTACCAATTGATCGTAGTAAAATACCATTAAAACCAAAACAATCGCTCATTATAAAAAAATTTAGGGATTCATGTAAGCAAAAGAAAGCTCCAAACTACACATTGCAAATTAGGAAACTTATAAAAGAATCTGTTGAGTCGTTAGAAGATTTGCTTGATCGTGCGCCATGCACTTACGCAATAGCTGGGATAGGGCGCTTTACCTGTTATGATTTAACTTCATATTCAAATTTAGAAACAATTATCATTATTGATGATTTAGAGATTGAGGCTAATAAAATCTATTTTAAAAGATTTTATCAATTATTAGAAATTCAAGTAATAATGCTATTAAGAGAAAATTTTAATCTTAGAGATTTCTTAGGTTTTAATTTTGTCAATGAAAACGGTACGACAGATGGCCAAACAAGAGAATGTATTGTTTCAACAAATCATTATACACTTGAAAAATTTGTTTGGTCAGATGAGGAAGAAAATACAACATTAGATCCTCTTCATTATAGCCTGCTTTCTGCAAGATTATTGCATGGCGATAATAATATTTTTGCTTCATTGCAAGAGTCTATTAGAAAAGAAAGAGATTCAACTAATCAATTGATTAAATTAGGCCGATTATGGCTTAAAAAGCATAGCGAAGAATTCATCAAATGTCTACCATCTCGACCAGCTTATAAAGTAGATCTTAAAGCTAATTTAAATTTTTTAACTTATATTTTAACTGATTTATCTATTTGCCTGAATTTAAATAAAACAAATTTAATTGAAATTATAAAAGGTTTACCTCTACCTTATTATTTTAAAAAGGCCTGTACCAAAGCTATAAAAAAATTGCATGCTTGGCATTCTGATCCGTATAAAACTAAAAAAAAGAAATTATCATTAATTTGGGAAGGAATAATTGAGCCGCTTTATTTTTACGGAGATTTATTAGCTAATACTGCCACAAATACCACCACAGTTGATCTATTATTTGGAATGACAGAACAATTAGTTGAAGAACCAAAAAATCAAATATTCGGCCGTATATGGAAGATACTGAATGATTTATCCAATAAAAATTTAGCGCGACTACAACAAGCCGCTAAATTAACTGGAAAAGATATAAAAAATTATGTCTTAGATTGTTGTGTAGCTTGTTTATCTTTTTTAGGTAAGTCCGATCAATACGAAGAACAATACATTAAACTATTTAATTCTTTACCTTTTGTATTTCGCAGAGATTTTTTGGGTTTATTTGCTAAAGAAAATATCTCCCAAGCTTTGCGAGATAAGTTAAGTTATTATCCAAATCCAGATGGTCCATATTTAGCGATGGAAGATGAAGTAACTGAATGGATACAATCTTTTGATACTTTGCTTCAAACTGAAGCGGAAATATCAACAGGAACATCACATCAGGTTAAATATTGCAGCTATTTACGCAACAAGAATGAACCACCGGTCAGCACAAAATATTTTAAAAAAGATGTTGCAGTTCAACTATTTGAAAATGACGGCTCAGTAAAGGCTAAACCTGAGAGCCAACCAGGAAGACACACCGTTTTAAAAGTCACACATGAAAATCAACAGTTTTATTTTAAATTTAGCCCTGAACAAGCTGGTATAGAATATGCTGTAAATCGGTTAGGGAGATATCTTGGAGATCGTGGAACTCCAATGACGCAATTGATTAAGTTAAACGATAAGGCAGTACAAGTGTCACGATGTATTGTGGGCATGACTTTAGAGCAAACATTAAAGGACCAACCTGATAATTTGGCTCATCTTTGTAAACATTCATTTACTGAGAGCTTACTGCGTGTATTACTGACTAATCCTGAAGATGATAAAGGCGATGATTATTTTCTTGAGAAATATAAAGCGTGGAAATTTCGTTTAATGCGTACTGATAATGAGCGCGCGTTTTATGAGGCTGAAAAATCTGAAGAAAGTAATTTTTTTCAATTTAAAAAAAATAAAAAATTACAAGTGAAAAGTATACTATATTGCTTACCGCAGATGCAAGAACTCTTATCAGCGGAAGTATTAAGTAGATTTCTAGAGTTAGATCCTTGGCTTGTATTACGTTCTTGGTTAATTGAATTACAAACTGAGAATAAAAATTATTCCTATTTATTTACTGATGATAATATTAAAGAACATTTTAACATTGAAGAACCAGGGCCGTGTTTATTAGGAATACCCATTGCACACGGACTTATTAATGAACTACTAACTCGATTTAATCATATGCGGCTTACCATTCTAGAAAAAGAATGTATAATTTCAGGAATGGATTTGCTTAAAAAAGTCCAACCAAAATTAGCTAAGTATTATGAAGAAGCATTCAAACAATTTCCTGATCCTTTTCCAAAGAACCCGAACCAAGCAGCTGAGAATACATTAGCACGTTTTAAGTTAGTGACTAAAGATTTATCCAATCCTACTAAACCTAATCAGCCTCAATCGATTACATCAAATGCAAGCACCAATGCAATATCGAAAAGTTTACGGTTAAAGACAAAATTAACTGTAGACATAGTATTAGCAGTGATTCAAGGAAAAAATAACAGCCCAACTCAAGGATTAAAATGTTTAGATGATTTACAAAACTCAAGGTTAGAAGAAATAAAAAAAGATCTATTATTATCAAATGATCGAGGAACCATTAATAAAGCTATTAGTCAATTTAAAAAACTGCCTGAAGGACAACGTAATTTATTGGCCAGGCAATTAACAAATTCACAAGAACATCCAGGATTAACTGATACTCAACAAAGGACTATCTTAAGTGCTTTTTCAGGCATCCATTTTGATATTTTAAATTTACAAAGATTTGCCGGGATGTTAACAGATGAATTATTGCAACCATTATTGGTAAGCGCGAGCGTTCATCTAACTATGTTGAATGCAACCAACTGTTCATTAACAGGCAAGTCCATTCAAACTATTGCGAAATTCTGTCCTAATTTAATAGTTTTAGATTTAAATAAGACAGATGATCAAACTAAAGAGCCACAAAAAAATAAATTAAGCGCGATAAAGAGTAAATTTACGAAACTTCAGTATTTAGACGTCGCTAATCGCACAAATTTAACAGATATTGATTTTGTTGCTCCTGAGTTAAAAGTTTTAAAAGCTGGAAAATGCGTACAACTAAAATCAATTAAAACGCAGAGTTCGATGTTAGAGGAAGTGGATGTATCAGAATGTGAAGCACTTTATGATTCGGGCATTCAAAAGTTAAGCGTGTTAACTGGTCAATTATATAATGTTAAGCTGAAACAATCGGGTATTTCCCAAAGCGAATTTCGAGAACGTTATCCTTACTTATTGACGTTACCTTTAGGTGAATGTTCTCAAGTGTTAATAAAAAAATTAGATCAGGCGTTACGCCAAGCATATAAAGAACATCTTGAAGATGAACCATCAGCTATACGCCTGGATTCTGATACCGCCGGTAAATTATTTCGCATGCTTGCGAAATATTTCAATGATATTGATAAATTATTATCTAAAGCCAAATTACAATTCGAAAAAGGTTCGCAAAGCGCACGAGAATATGCTGAACTTTTAATCGATACTGGGTACAAAACAAAGCAAATTGCTGAATGGGTTAAGCCTTTGTTAAAAAAGAAAGGATCTTCTGCTAAAGCAGCTGGCATTTCAATACTGGGCTTAAGTTTAACTGCTGCTCATGATAATAATTCTACTCAACTCATTGATGAACTCATTGATCTTCTGAAATCAAATGAAGAAGGTAATAGCGTTAAAGAAGCTGCTGCAGAAGCGATTGCAAGAATAGTGAGTCATTCGAATAAACTTGATAAAACTCTTGCTAATCAGATTGAAGCACTTAAAAACGGTGACTGGTATGAAAAAAAAGAAGCCGCCTGGGTAATTTATTATCTTGCGGATTATATTGCATTACCCTCAAATTTAATTGAGGAACTTATTTTATTGATGAATTCAGAACAAAATAACACGACAGCTTATAATGTCTTAATTCAAGCTTTTGGCAGAGCAGCAAAGCATACAGATTTTTCCTCTGAAACAATAACGAATTTTTCGCTAATATTAAAACGTACACTAAATTTTTGGCATAGAGAGTCAATACTTTATACAGTCGAGGCACTTAGCTTAATTGCCCAACGTAGCCAATTACCAAATGAAGTAATAGCTGAACTTGATAAACTCTTAGAACGCCCTCAAGATATAACTTTAAGCAGGAATGCGGCTGATGCCCTTAGCCAAATTGCACCTCAACATAATTTATTAAGTAGCGTGATCGGCAAATTTTTAGAATTGATAGAAAATAGTGAGTATGACATTCAAGTAAATGCAATTAAAGCACTTGGCAAAATTGGAAGCCATAGTTCATTACCACCTAAAGAAATTTCTAATATTATCTCAATGCTTCAATCACACGTATTATCATCACTAAATATAAATTCTTCTCTCAGAATAGCTGGAATTCAAGCATGTGGCCAAATCGCAAATCATCATGCTTTATCGGAAACGGTGGTCGTTAAACTTGTTGAACTACTACAAGATGAAAGGTATAAAGTTGATTCTGCAAAAGCACTTGGCGCAGCTGCGAAAAATTCTTTTATACCTCAAGCAGTAGTTACAGCACTTACAAAGATGTTACAAGATCCAGAACCTGAGGTAAGATTAACCGCAAGTAAAGTGATCGGTCAGCTCATTGATCATCAAAAACTTAATTTTAATGAATTATCAAACCAGCTTATTGAGCAACTAGAAAGCGATGATATTGAAACCGTAAAAAATACTATTGAAACACTCGTTGTACTTGCTAAACATGTTAAATCCTTCGATAAAATGATAAATAAATTAATGTTGTTAATGAAATATAACAAAGATGCAAGTAAAATGTTGCCTAGTAATTTTAGCTTGATAACTAAGTTTCGCTCCTTATCAGAAGATATGATCAGTGAGCTTACTTTCTTACTAAATCATAAGGAAGAAGATGTAAAAATAGCTGCAATAGAAGCGCTGGGCCATAATGTAAAACATACTGCTTTAACTGATGAAACAGTGAAGAAGTTAGCTGAAATTCTTAAAAAGAATAAATCTAAACTGCAATTAGCAGCCGTTCAAGCTCTCAATCAAATGACTAGCACTTTACCTGATGAGGTAATTGAAGTTTTAATTCAGTTGCCAGAAGAAACAAATGTTGAGGTAAAAAAAATAGCTAATAATATCTTAAAAAATTACTTGTCAGCTGATTCCTTGACACAAAGCATTCATAGTATTTTTATCCATGCCAAAAAAGGGGAAGTAGTATGCCTGAGGTCAAATGATAATGAAAATAACAATATGACTAATTCTGCCATTGCCATTCAAGACTTTAGCACGAGGACAGTTGCCGCTGAAACAGCTAGTTTGTCTTCTGCTAATTCTAGTAACGCACCTACTGAATTCCCTGAACAACCAGCTGAATTATCCCCTGAAATAGTAAAAGTCGCTGGAGATGATAGTGAAAGTGATAGTGAAAGTGAAAGTGATAGTGAAAATGAAAATAATGAAATTGTATATCAACCCATGCCTGACAAACCAAATATTTCTATTCCAGGATTAGATTATATCAGTGTGCCTGGTGATGGATCTTGCTTGTACTATGCAGTAGCGGCCCATTACACGGGGAATGAACTGCAAACAGGAAATGAACAACTAAGAAATATTGTTGCTGATGAATTGCAATGTAATTGGGATGCTTATAAGGATTCTATTGAGCCGTCCTTACAACCCGGTCAAACTCGTGAAATATATATTGCAAAAATACGCTCAAGTGAAGCATGGGCTGACCATTATGAAATTAGCATACTAATGAAATTATTAAAAAGACCGATTGTAATTATTGGTCCTGAAAAAGAAATTCGAAATCCTATTGATATTGATGCAGATAGATTTCCTGGGGAACCCATATTTGTTTATTACAGAGACAATATTCATTATGATGCTTTGGTACCGAATAAAACTAAAACCCCTCAAGAAATACTTGACCTTCTTAAAGAAAATTCAAATAGACCACAGACTGATTCGATGCTATTTAGTCGCATTTATTCTAATGAAAATTTTGTTTCTGCTGAGATTGAGCGCCGCTTTACGAAAAAAAAGGAGTTGGAAGAAACTGAAGATAAAAAGCGTTTTGATGCACGAGAAAAATTTAATGAATATCCGTGCTTGTGCCATTATTATAAGAAACTAGAAATTAAACTTAATCAATTTTTTATGAGTAATATAGTAGTAGGCAGCGGTCAAATAGATACTAGCAATACAGGGAATTTAGGAAAAGCTGCTAAAGTAATAAGCAAAGTTCCTTTGGCTACAGTTCAGGCGGTGTCAGGAGCGGCTCTATACATTGATCAAACACGTAACAATAATAAACTAAAAAAGATTGCTGAATCTGAAAAGGAAGAAACTTTTAAAAAAGCTGCTGAATATATTGCACGAGTGTTAACATCGAGATACTATGATCAACTCTTAAAAATTCAAGTAACTAGCAAGCAATCTAACAACTTTATTGATAAAGCCAATACTAAGTTGTTAGATTCGCCTTCTATGACCGATATTGAATACCTAGCAGATTTTGCAGTAGAACGCATCAAAGACTTATATTCAAATAACAAGATTTCTTTAAATGAAAATTTAACATCTTCTGAATTTGAATACAAAAGTTTTTCTGAACAAATATTGGATATTTTTCCTGCTTCAGTTTCATTAGTAAAAAATGAGATTGATCGCCGGATGAAATCCTTTAGTACAATTGATGGTAAAAAATGGACGGCATTAGATTTTTATCTAAAACCGGGGATAAAAATTTGCAATGATCAACTATCCGAAGAAGAATATTACATTATTACCAAGGATAGTAAACATCATCCAAAATCAGATACTGACTTATACGGTTTTCGTATTGGTACACTTGATGAAATAGATAAATTACGCAAATTAGGTTGCGAGGTAAAAAAAATCTCTTCTAAGAAAAATTCTACTTACTCAAATGTCACATCAAGACTTAAAAATGAATCACGGAATAATAACGCTTCGCCACTACCACAAATGCAGCATTCATCAAGCACAACACAAACCCCTCCTCTCGAAAGCGCTTCAGAAAATACTGATCAGGGACCTATTCAAGCTCCAATACCATGTTTCCACTCTCCTTCTCCGAAACAACAACCAATTGACCTGCCACTGCCCACCATGATTTAGAAAAATCTGGCAAAATTACCCCTAATGAAAGGAGTTATTTGCCATAAAAAAAGATTTACCGAGCAACAAATTACCTACGCATTGAAACAAGCCGAGACCGGCACCTCCCTCCAAGAGATCGTCCGGAAAATGGGAATTTCAGAAGCGACATTTTGCAATTGGAAGAGGCGTTATAGCGGGTTAACAGAACTGCTCTGCGCGAACTGAAGCCTACAAGAAGAAAATCATCGCCTTGCCTTAAAAAGCTGGTTGCTGATTAAGCCTGGATAAGCACATGGTTCAGGATATTCTCTCAAAAAAGGATTAAAGCCAGCCGCCAAGAAGAAGCAAACAGTATTTATGTGCGGCTTACAAAATAGGCCTACGACGCGCGTGTCTGATCGTAATGCTAACTCGAAGCTCATATTATTATCGCAAGACAATGAATCAATATGAAGCATTGAGACAGCGCATGAAGGAAATTGCAAAATCACGCCCACGTTAGGGATATTGACGCATTCATTTTTCTACGAAGGGAGGGTTGGGGAGTAAATCATAAGCAGCTTTATCGCATTTACAAGGAAGAAGGTTTAAGCCTTAGGTATAAGCATTCTAAACGACGAATCAGCGCCAATGTTGGTCAATGGATTTTGTGGCAGATCAGCTCTTCAATGGCCGGCGCTTGCGAGCGCTAACTGTAGCCGATAATTTTAGTCGTGAATGCTTAGCTATCACAGTTGATCATGCACTTCAATAAGATTTATGAAGTATGAATAGGCGATTTCACGCCATCGAGTGTGATTTTAAATTGATAGATAGTTTGTTGACATTTGCAGTTCCGAATATGCTTTGGCTGCACTTAGACTTATTTTGCGCCGTAAAGTAGTTGGCTGGCTATTAATCAGAAGTTTTTTTGGTGATACCGCTTATCAAACAAATGCTAGCCCGCTACAACTCCAATAAATCCTATAAAAAGCCCTCCTACTGATACATTCCTTCTTTCTTTATTAATCGGTCTAATAATGATTAAAATTGAATAAATAGAAATAAAAATGTTCTGAAAAATCTGGAATAATAACTTAATACATTGATTAATATAGAAAATTTTATATGTGCATACTATAGATGATTTAAGATAAAAAGGCTATAATATGCTCACAGTAATGAATATTTAATCACCATCAAGCTCTTAGCCTTTACACCATGAGATCACGAAATTGAGACGTTATTGTTTAATTTGGCAGAATTTTTACTCGATCGGTAGGGCACTAATAAAAAAGCGGATTAGTGTTCATTAAAAAACTTTTCGAGATCAAGGTAGAGAGACGCCAACTTTATAAAAAGAAACACACTGACGGGGATGCACACATGCAACGCAACGATGAAAACGACGAAGAACGTATTCAAAATTTAATAGCGGAAGCAACCAGACAAATAACGCATGGTATTCAAGCTACCGACCAAATCATATCCGCTGGCGATCCAGAAAATGAACTTATTGACAACATAAGAACAATTTTGATTACGCATTGTAGCAAAAACGCCAAAGAATTTTTGCCAGCAGCGCTTTTGCAGTCAGCCTATGACAAAGCCATTGAACTTGCCAATTTCAGTCCTATTAACGCCAAAGACCCTATCACGCAAGCTGATATCGAACCGGAAGATAAAGTCGTTGTTTCCAGCGGCCACCAGTTCGATATTAATAGCTTAATTGCTTATCACAATAACCGTCAATACAGAGACACAGAGTTTGACGAGTATGCCGATGCTAAGTGGTTATTAAACCCGTTCACAAATGCAAAATTTTCTGATTTGGATGCTCAGCATATACAGCAAGTTGCCGAAGAAAAAGGGGTTGAAATTAAATATTTATTAGTCGTTAAACAAGATGATGAGATTCGAAATACTATAGCAGACATTGAAAATAAACAGGCACGATTAGAAGCTATTTTAAATGAAATTGACAAGGAAAATCCCGATAGCGCGCTTGTTGCTGAATTTAGAACAATTTTCTTTCCCTATGTAAGAGCTATTAATTCTCTTGAGCACGAGCCCTCTGACGCTTATGCAACTTTAGGTGCGCAGATGCACACTATTTATATCGCAGCTTTTGACATACCAAGACTACACGCGGAGCTTGAGAGAGAAGAAACGCCAGCAGAAAGAACGGCAAGATACGATGCCGAAGGACTAGCGCTGGGTATTATACCTGATGATTTCGAAGCTGTACAACATGTGGCCGCATCCGATTCGGAACCCGAGAATGGTAATAGCAACGGCGTTAACATGTTTGAACCGGTTTATGAAAATGAGGTAGAAGGCTTGCTTATACCTCAAGAAATACGCGAAGAAATAGAAGGTTTTTCCTATGATCTAGGCACAATTTTATATAATACGCGTAATGATTTGGATCATATGACAAATTACCTTGATGTTGTAAATAGAATAGCACAGGGAACTGGGCTAGCAGCCAATTATATGAATGACGGTATTTTACATGCTAGTCCATTAAGTAGAAGGTTTATCGAACGTGTATGCGACATAATCGATATAGATTTAGTAAAAATTGATGGTTTTTATAAAGCGTTACACCAAAATTTATTCGTTGAAGAATCTGAACTTAATAGAAACCCTAGATATAATGAAAGCACGCCGCCTTATGTTTTAGAGCGAGCAATGCAATTAAGAATAAGCACTGTTGAAGGCTACATTCAAAGAGCGCACACCTTAATGCGTTCTGAAAATCCAACAAATTCACTTAACGAAATTTCAATATGTATAAGGGAAGCTGTTAAGGTTCGACATTATGTTGTTGATATAAATAGGCTCATGCCTAATCGTGTTGAAGGCGCATTACAAGCAGAGCGTCTTAATATACTTTTGCAAAGAATTGAAAATAGATTCCACGCGCTAAGTGAGCAAACACATGCAAACCGCCCGCAAAGCAGTACTACTAGTTTATTTCAAAATTTAAACGTTCAAGCGCCTAGCTCAATTGACGATATTATTCCGCCGCTACCTGCGGAGCTAAGGGGAGGAGAAGAAAGTCGTGTTGCACGGGCTTACAATAGCCAACTAGTGAGCAGCATTAATGAATATATCACTACAGTCGGGATAATGCTGCGAACAGGCGAAAAACCATACGAGGAATTAAAAAGAAAATTAGATTCCTGTGATGCCATGTTAAATGGCGCCGAGGATGAGAATAGAGCGTTTGTTTCTATCATGCGCCCAATCGTGGAAAATTATCGTGCAGTATTAGAATTGCGATCCAGAAGCGGTGCCGATGAAAGCAACCCTCAACCACCAACATCACCACGCAATAGACGATAGGAGACTATAAATGAAAAAAAAATTTTGGAGTGAAGTCGAAGATAAAACAAAAATGAGCGCCTCTGAAAGAATACAAGCTCACATTGAGTGGTTTGAAGAACCTCGTAGCGTTTACCAATATGCAATTCGTTTAATTGGTATTGCTTTAGAATTTTTAACTTTAAGTTTTTTTATAAATCTTTTACTAGATAAATTGTACCACCAATTTGAGAAATCAAACCATTTAAAAAATGCTGCTTTGGTCATACCGTATGTTGTATTTTTAGTTTTAAACTTTGCAGTATCCTTAATAAATGGCATTGCGAACGCTGCAATTTTCGTGGCACTATTACCTATTCTTGCACCACTTAATTTTTTAAAGAATTATATTAGTAATCGAAACGAAGATAAGCAAACAAAGCAATCTGAAACATCTACCCATGAAAATGTTCGAAATGCCATAGAAAACACTAGTGGTGTATCTCAAGACGTAATGGATGCTGTCCAAAACTCACAACACCAGATAGAAAAATCTAAAAGTGTTGTTAGTGAATGGAGAAATTTTATGACGAGACGAAACAATCAAAATGATATAGTAATCGAACCGCCTACTAAAAAAAATAAGCTAACGAAATAATTAAAGCTATAGACGATAGTAGAGTTAGTGTCAGGCTTGATATTTTGACTTTTGATTAGAAAGTCAGAATGTCAAGCCTGGCACCAGTACTGCGAAGTTATGGCGTGACACTTATCACACTAAACTAGACTATGTCGCAGGCTCACGCTGGATCGGCGGCAATATCGCTTATTACTCTCCTGATCATCCTAGTGTATTCGTTGAATGGAAACATGACCGCGTGCCTTAAATAGACGCGCGCGTTACGCAAAAAAGGTGCGATTCTTGTTTGGGATGTCACTGAGAATGAAACCCTTCCCAAAGAGGTTATGAAACAATTTCCTACTTTACAAAAAACTACTATTTTGGAATTTGAATAGAAGCGTGATCGCTACCAATTAGAACCGATTAAAATTGGTATGGCGATTCTGCCGCCAAAGATTTCGTCTCATTAAGATAAGAGTTTATCACTTCTTGCTTTAACTATCGTCGTACTAATATTTATTACCTATTTGGTTTTTAATTGATGCAAGGGAAAGTCAGCAAGAGGACTTTAAGAATTCAAATGCACAGGTAAGAAATATTCTTAAGAATTAATCATAATATTTGGTGTCGATCATGGTTTTTTTATTATTTTCTGGGATTTAATAGCCCTCTATCGTCTATTGCGTGGCAACATTGGTGGTTGATTATCATTGGGGTTTGTTAAATTTTGTCTTTCTTCTAATCGATTAAGCTTGTTTCGAAGATTTGGCAGCACTCTCTCAAGACAATGATAAGCATATGCCCTGTTATTTTCACACATACTTTCTATTACTTGTTCAGAAATGTTGATTCGTTCACGAATTTCATTTAATGGTGGATTTTCTGATTCTAATAAATGGTCACTGAGCAAACATATTCGTTTATTAACCTAAGCCTTCTGTTATTTTCTTGTCTAGCAATAATTTGTTCTTTGCCACTTAAATCATCATCACTACCCATCGGCGAATTTAAAATCGCAAGCATATTAGTACTGCTAATGTTATTTACAGGCGGCGGAGCTTCTAAGGGCGGGGGAGAGGGTTGTCTATCGATAACAGCAGAATGAACTTCTAAATTTTGAAATAAACTAGCAGTGCTACTTTGGTGTTGGTTGCTTGCACCGGTGGTAGACGAGCTTGTTGGCGCTTCCCCTTCTTGCATTATCATTTGATTAACGCGAGACTCGTTTGCTGTCAACACATCTCTAAGAGCATTCATTCGAGAAGCAAGCGAATCTTCTGGTGGTAGAAGGCGATTAATATCATCAATTAAACCTAAAACTTTATGGCACTCTCTCAAACATGTACACATTTCATCCAGCTTAGAATCATCAAGTCTATGTAGTCTAGTAAGATAACCTTCAAATTGTCCAACTGTATATTTTAGCGATCGTTTTAACCATTCAGGGGCAGTGCTAGAATCATAATTAGGGTTCTGGTTTAGCTCACTTTCATCCAACGACAAATCTTCACTTAAAGCGGTAAAATACCCTTTTATTCCAGAAAATTCTATTTGAGTTAGATCACGTTCTTTACTAGCAGCCTCTCTGTAAGTGTGGTATTGCGCTCTTGGTATCTCATCATAGTATTCAAATATTGCTTCGTGAGCTTGCATTATGCGACTTTGAATATCGTCAGGGTCAGTCATTGCGGTTAAATCATTTCTTAAATTAATTAAAAGTAAAGCAAACGATCTACGCAAATCTAGTATTACCCTAGGCGTGGATTCGCCCTCTTCATTTTCTGAATTCGAATCACCATAAGACGGCTCAAACGCATCGCTTGGTACTTGTTGCGTACCATAAATTTCTTCATGGGATGGCCAAGGCAAAATGCCCTGCACACCTTCTTCTGCATCCCACCTTGCTTCTTGCTCTGCTCTTGCCTGTAACCTTGCGCGCTCACCATCTTCGATTATCTGTGTTGCCATTTCGTGAATTTCTACCGCGTTCTTAGGACTAAGCTCGCTAATAACAAAAGAGGAGGTTTTGTCATTTCTTTGCATTAGATGACGCATTATTGTCATGTAATCATCAACATTGGTTTCATCAATATAATTATCTAATTCTCTTATATTGTCGCCGCGTAATCCGTCGTCATAAAACTCTTTTAAAATAGATATTTCATGTTGATTAAAATCTTTAATTTCTGCTAAAGTTTGATCGATGGTATAGCCTCTTTCTTTAATTAAATAATTAATGATTTCACCGTGTATATTTGGATGAAAAATAGTACCATCACCATCTTCAATACGATCACCGCGTCTAATGCTGTCAATTAACATACGCTTTTGTTCTTCGCTAAAACCAACCTGAAATAAAAATAATTCAGGTATTAAGTTATTTATTTCAATTTGTCTAGCTCGCGCCGCCATTATAACATGCTTGGCATCAAGATCAGAAAGGACTTGATTAGTCAGCGGGTTTAGCAAAAACATTGAATTATCTCTTTCGCCTAACTCTGAACCTCTATAAGCACGATTATTGTGATAGTCCACCAAGCTATTTATGTCGAACTGATGACCAGTGGAAACAACCACTTTATCATTTGGTTCGATTGCCTCTCGAGTGATTGGATCGTTTTGATTAACAGGTTTAAAATTAGCTAGAATAATTAATTTAGTATGAAGTGCATCTAAAAGCTCATTTATTTTTTTCAAATTATATTTATCTTCAGTTGACATGCTACCATCGTGTTCAATGTCGGCGGCTTCTCTTTTTATATCTACTAATAAATCCATTATATTTGTTGAAACCGTTCTTAAGGTCTCCGCTTCATCAGGTTTCGTAGCGTCAGGGTTATCAAGCGCATTTTGAACTAAAAATAGTGTCCTGTTTGCCTGTTCAAAAAAATCGTTGGAAAGCTCATTGTCGTTTTTATTGTTGCGTTGCATGTGTGTATACCTCGTTAGTAATTTTTATAATGTTGATGTTTTTACTTTGATCTGAAGGCTAAGTTTTTTAATGAGCGTTAAAATGCTTTTATTAGTATGTTAGCGTCTAGATGTTAGTAGATGTTCACGATGATGGAGGCTGTTTCAGCATTTGGTTTTATGTGTATTGTAGGAAGGATTCAAATAAAGCTGGATCCAGTTTCTGGATGGGGTCGGCATCCTGCATAACCTTTCTGGTTAATAACCAACCAATTTGTATTCAATGCAAAATAGGAATGGCTTGATTGTCACTTGCATCAATTTGAAGTCATTCATCCTAAATATGGATTGGTAAAGAGTTTCATTCTGAAATTTTTTTCATGAGTGATATTCATTTCAATGACCCAAAAGAAAGGCTTGAGCTGCTATATTTAACGTGATTATTATTAAAGATTTTATACGTATATAATACGCATAGTAAAGGAGAGCTAAAAAAAGAGAGAAGAGAAATGCTCATTGGTTCAAGCTGTTTACTGGAAAAGGTAGATTAGGTAACTTACTCGTTCATGCATTGTTGTCGAAGAAGTCATTCCAACCATTCAATGTTTGCGGCAATTTCATAGCGTTATTCATCGTTATGATGAAGAAGTAAAAATTCATAGACCATTATAAGGGAAAAATTACCATTTCTTGTATATAATCCCCTGCAACTGCAAAACCCACAACATCCCCCAATTCTGCCAATACCCCCAGCCCCCATTT
>JADMIO010996640.1_pt1 | contig 16729 bp, 17 predicted proteins | sample 8958161 | NCBI WGS metagenome assembly JADMIO01 (sample SAMN16585339, study PRJNA669376) | soil metagenome | isolation source: Crop rotation soil | place: USA: Cullars Rotation, Alabama | collected 2011
GCGACAACTTGTCCACGTGGAATTCTAAGCTTAGGATCCCAATGTGCTGGAAAGTGAGGTCCTTCTGGCGAGCCCACCACCGGACCGAGCTGCGCCGCTGGGCGCGGGTCCACGCCAACGGGCGCACGTAGTCCTCAGGATGGTCGAGCCGCGACACCTTGCGCCAGTGGTGCCAGGCGATCACCAGCGCGTCGCGGACCGCTCGCTGCGAGGCGTGCAGGTCGCCGGTGAGCGCGTAGCACTGGAGCAGCAGCCGGCCGCGGACGTCCTTGTAGAACTCCTCGAACCCCTCGGGGCTCCGGCTGGTCGAGCGCGACCGGCTGGAGCGGACCTGGGGACTTCTCATGGCCGCACCACGGTAGCGACCGGTCCCTGAAGCACCCGATTCGGCGTGGCATCGCTGCCGCTCGTGGACCCGCCGTGATGATGGCTGTGATGACTTCCCTGATGCCGCACTCGACCCGCCCCTCGGCGGGTGAGCTCAACGTGGACCTGCGGCACCGGAGGCCGCTGGTGCTGCTCGCCACGCTCGCCGGCGCGGTCGCCGCGGCCAGCACGCTCGTGGTCTGCATGGCCCTCGGGGTGGCGGGTTGGTACCTCACCGACGCCGGCGCCCACGGCACCCCGCGCGACGGGCTCTGGGTCGGCGCACTGGCCTGGCTGATGGCGCACGGCTCCGGGATCCATGTCGGTGGTGCGCTGGTCACGCTGATGCCGCTCGCGATCACGCTCGCGTGCGGGTGGGCGACCTGGCGGCTCGGCCACCGGCTCGGTGACTCGATCTCCGGCCACGGCCCGGACGCTGCCCGGATCGCCGACGGCGAGCGCGACTGGACCGTCCCGGTCGCGGCTCTGTTCTACACGGCCGGCTACGCCGGGGTCGCAGTGCTGACCGGCACCCTCGCCACGACCACGGCGACCGCTCCCGACATCTCGCGGGTGGTGCTGTGGTCGGTGCTCCTCTGCGGCGTACTCGGGACACCGGCCATCGCGATCGGCTCGGGACGCGCCGCGATCTGGACGGCGACCCTGCCGGCGTCGCTGGTCGCGACGGCCGCGGCGTGCCGCCGGGTGCTCAGCACCTGGCTCCTGGTCTCGCTGCTGGCGTTCGTGGCCGCCCTGGTCCTGGACTTCGACACCGCCCTCAACGTGCTCTCGCAGCTGGACACGGACACGAGCGGCAGCGTCCAGCTCGTCGTGCTCTCGCTGCTGGTGGTGCCCAACGCGGCCGTCTTCTCCGGCTCCTACCTGCTCGGTCCAGGCTTCACCGTCGGCACCCACACGATCGTCTCTCCGGCCGTGGTCACCGTGGGTGCGCTGCCGATGTTCCCGTTGCTGGCCGCTCTGCCCGACTCCGGCCCGACCCCGGCCTGGAGCTCGGGGCTCGTCGCCGTCGCGCCCCTGGTCGGCGCCATCGGCGCGATCCGCGCCCAGCGCCTGCACCCGACCCACCGCTGGGAGGAGGGCGCGCTGCACGGCTGCGGCGGCGGCATGCTGGCCGGCGCCCTGTTCGGCCTGCTGGCCGTGCTGGCCGGAGGCGCGGCCGGTCCGGGCCGGATGAGCGACGTAGGACCACTGGCGTTCTCGGTGCTGGTCCACGCGATCACCGCGTTCGGCATCGGCGGCCTGCTCGGCGGACTGGCCATGACCTGGTGGCAGCGGCGCAGCCTGGAGCCGGTCGAGGAGCCCGAGCCGCCGTCGAGTGACCCCCAGGGGTTGGAATCCGAGCCCGAGGACAGCCACACGGCGTCACTCGACGACAAGACCGAGGCCGACGCGGACCCGGACGCCACCCAGGCGACGCTGGCCCCGGTCCGCGACGACGACGAGTCCCCCTAGACTCACCGTTCGTGCCGATCCCCTCGTCGGAGGCCGCTCCCGCGCGCCTCGTGGTCCTCGTCTCGGGGTCCGGCACCAACCTCCAGGCCCTGCTCGACGCGACCACCGATCCGGCGTACGGCGCGACCGTGGTCGCCGTGGGTGCCGACCGCGACGGCATCGAGGGACTGGCGCGCGCAGAGCGGGCCGGCGTGCCTACGTTCGTGCAGCGGGTCAAGGACTTCACCGACCGCGCCGACTGGGACCGGGCGCTGACCGCCTCCGTGGCCGAGCACCGGCCCGACCTGGTCGTCTCGGCGGGCTTCATGAAGCTGGTCGGCACGGCGTTCCTCTCCGAGTTCGGCGGCCGGTTCATGAACACCCATCCCGCGCTGAGCCCGGCGTTCCCGGGCATGCACGGGCCGGCCGACGCCCTGGCGTACGGCGTCAAGGTCACCGGCTGCACGCTGTTCCTCGTCGACGAGGGTGTCGACACGGGGCCGATCGTGGCCCAGACCGCGGTGTCGGTCGCTCCCGACGACACCCCGGAGTCGCTGCACGAGCGGATCAAGGTCGCCGAGCGGGGGCTGCTCGTCGACACCGTCGGCGAGATGGCGCGGCACGGGTTCACCATCGAGGGCAGGAAGGTCCACCTTGGACAGCAGTGAAGGACGGATCCCGATACGGCGCGCGCTCGTCTCGGTCTACGACAAGGCCGGGCTGGAGGAGCTGGTCGCCGCCCTGCACGACGCGGGCGTGGAGCTGGTCTCCACGGGCGGCTCCGCGGCCCTGATCGCGGGGCTGGGGCTCCCGGTCACCAAGGTCGAGGACCTGACCGGCTTCCCGGAGTGCCTCGACGGCCGGGTCAAGACGCTGCACCCCAAGGTGCACGCCGGGATCCTGGCCGACCGGCGCCTCGACTCCCACGTCCAGCAGCTCGACGAGCTCGGCATCGAGCCCTTCGACCTGGTGGTCTCCAACCTCTACCCCTTCACCCGGACGGTCGCCTCGGGCGCCGGCCCGGACGAGTGCGTCGAGCAGATCGACATCGGCGGCCCCTCGATGGTGCGGGCCGCGGCCAAGAACCACCCGTCGGTCGCGATCGTCACCTCTCCGTCGCGCTACGGCGACGTGCTCGCTGCCGTGGCCGCGGGCGGCTTCACCCTGGCCCAGCGGCAGGGGCTGGCGGCCGAGGCGTTCCAGCACACCGCGACCTACGACGTGGCCGTGGCCTCCTGGATGAGCAACGTGCTGACCGACACGTCGGAGGGCAGCGGGTTCCCGGCGTGGACCGGTGCGACCTGGCAGAAGGCAGCGGTGCTTCGCTATGGCGAGAACCCGCACCAACCGGCCGCGCTCTACCGCCACTGGCGCGGTGGGCTGGCCTCCGCCGAGCAGCTGTTCGGCAAGGAGATGTCCTACAACAACTACGTCGATACCGACGCCGCGCGACGCGCCGCCAACGACTTCGCCGAGCCCACGGTCGCCATCATCAAGCACGCCAACCCGTGCGGGATCGCGGTCGGTGACGACGTGGCGCAGGCGCACCGCCGCGCACACGAGTGCGACCCGACCTCGGCGTTCGGCGGTGTGATCGCCGTCAACCGGCCCGTGTCGGTGGAGATGGCCGAACAGGTCGCCGAGATCTTCACCGAGGTGATCGTCGCCCCGGCGTACGACGACGGGGCGGTCGAGGTGTTGCAGGGCCGCAAGAACCTCCGGATCCTGCGCTGCCCGATCGACGAGCACCCGGACCCCGTGGAGTTCCGGGGGATCAGTGGTGGCGTGCTGATGCAACGCGTGGACCACGTCGACGCACCCGGTGACGGCCCGGCGACCTGGACCCTCGCGACCGGTGAGGCGGCGCCGCCCGACGTGCTCGCCGACCTGGCCTTCGCCTGGCGCGCCTGCCGCGCGGTGAAGTCCAACGCGATCCTGCTCGCCAAGGACGGGGCCTCGGTCGGCATCGGCATGGGCCAGGTCAACCGGGTCGACTCGTGCCGGCTCGCGGTCTCGCGTGCTGGAGACCGGGCGGCCGGCTCGGTGGCGGCCTCGGACGCCTTCTTCCCGTTCGAGGACGGCCCCCAGATCCTCATCGACGCCGGGGTGCGTGCCATCGTGCAACCCGGAGGCTCGGTGCGGGACGAGCTCACCGTGGAGGCGGCGAAGGCGGCAGGCGTGACCATGTACTTCACCGGCACTCGCCATTTCTTCCACTGATCCCACCGATCCCACCGATCCGACCGAGGAGCGACGTTGACGGCACAGAGGCTCGACGGAACCGCGACGCTCAAGGCGATCAAGGCCGAGCTGAGCGAGCGGGTCGCGCGGCTGAAGGACCGCGGGGTCACCCCCGGGCTCGGGACGGTGCTGGTGGGGGACGACCCCGGGTCGCACTGGTACGTCGGCGCGAAGCACAAGGACTGCGCCGAGATCGGCATCGAGTCGATCCGTCGCGACCTGCCCGCGACGGCCTCCCAGGCGGAGGTCGAAGCGGCGATCGACGAGCTGAACGCGGACCCGTCGTGCACCGGCTTCCTGGTCCAGCAGCCCACCGGCCTCGACGAGTTCGCGCTCCTGTCGAGGGTCGACGCGGACAAGGACGTGGACGGCCTGCACCCGGTCAACCTCGGCAAGCTGGTGCTGGGCGAGCCCGGGTCGCTGCCCTGCACGCCGATCGGCTGCATCGAGCTGCTCCGCCGGCACGGGGTCGAGCTCGAGGGCGCCGAGGTGACCGTGCTCGGCCGGGGGCTCACGGTCGGCCGGCCGCTCGGCCTGCTGCTGACCCGGCGTACCGAGAACGCGACGGTGACCCTGTGCCACACGCGCACCCGTGACCTGGCCGCGCACACCCGCAACGCCGACATCGTCATCGCGGCGGCCGGGGTGCCCGGCATCGTCACCGGCGACATGGTGAAGCCCGGCGCCGCCGTCCTCGACGTCGGCGTCTCCCGGGTCGACGGCAAGATCGCCGGTGACGTGGCCGAGGACGTCTGGGACGTGGCCGGCTGGGTCTCGCCCAACCCCGGTGGGGTGGGGCCGATGACGCGGGCGATGCTGCTCACGAACATCGTGCTGATGGCCGAGCGGTCCGTGGGTTGAGGCTGGTGTCCGAGCAGCCGCCGCCCGGCGGGCCGCCGCCCGCGGACGAGCCGCCGGCCGAGGAGCCGCCGCCGGACATCGAGCCGCCCCTGGAGCTGGAGCGCCGCTACCCGTCCACGATCGGCGGCCTGTTCTACCTGCTGGTGCTCGGCGCCGGGGCGACCGGTATCGGAATCGTGTGGAGCGGCGACTGGCGGCTCGGCATCCGCTGTCTCGCGGCGGGGCTCTGCTTCGCGGCAACGCTCCGGCTGGTGCTCCCGTCCCGGGACGCCGGCATGCTCGCCGTCCGCAGCCGGCTCTTCGACGCCGTGCTCCTCGGCGGACTCGGTGCCGCCCTGTTCTTCCTGGCGCAGACGATCCCCGACCAGCCTGGCTAAGGCACGCCCCGGCCGACTCGAGATTCACCGGGTACCCGGTGAAACTCCCGCCCGGAGCGGCCCGCTGCCGAACAGGCCGGGCTAGATCAGCCCGAGCTCCTTGACCGCGTCGCGCTCCTCGGCGAGCTCGGCGGTGGAGGCGTCGATGCGGCCGCGGGAGAACTCGTCGATCTCGAGCCCCTGGACGATCGTCCAGTCGCCGTCCTTGGTGACGACGGGGAACGACGAGACCAGGCCCTCGGGGACGTCGTAGGAGCCGTCTGAGACGACCGCCATCGACACCCAGTCGTTGTCGGCGGAGCCGAACAGCCAGTCGCGGGCCGCGTCGATGGTGGCCGAGGCGGCGGACGCCGCCGACGACGAGCCGCGGGCCTCGATGATGGCAGCGCCGCGCTTGGCGACCGTCGGGATGAAGTCGTTCTCGATCCAGTCCTGGTCGTCGACGACCTCTGCGGCGTTCTTGCCGCCCACGAAGGCGTGGAAGATGTCGGGGTACTGCGTCGCGGAGTGGTTGCCCCAGATGGTCATCTGGGTGATGTCGGTGACCGGCGCGCCGGTCTTGGCCGCCAGCTGCGAGATCGCCCGGTTGTGGTCGAGCCGGGTGAGGGCGGAGAACCGCTCGGCCGGGATGTCCGGGGCGTTGCTGCGCGCGATCAGCGCGTTGGTGTTGGCGGGGTTGCCGGTGACGCCGATGCGTACGTCGTCGGCGGCCACCTTGTTGAGCGCCTGGCCCTGGGCGGTGAAGATCGCGCCGTTGGCCGACAGGAGGTCACTGCGCTCCATGCCCGGGCCGCGCGGACGAGCGCCCACGAGCAGCGCCAGGTTGACGCCGTCGAAGATCTTCTCGGCGTCGGCGCCGATCTCGACGCCGGCGAGGTTGGGGAACGCACAGTCGTCGAGCTCCATGACCACGCCCTCGAGGGTCTTCAGCGCGGGCTCGATCTCCAGCAGCCGCAGCTCGATCGGCCGGTCGCCGGCGAGCCCACCGCTCGCGAGGCGGAACAGCAGGCTGTAGCCGATCTGGCCGGCAGCACCGGTGACGGCGACCTTCAGAGGGGAAGAGCTCACGAGACGACTCCTAGGGATCTGGGCTGGCCCGAATGACGCTAGCAGCGGCGGCGTACGCGACGATGGCAGGGTGGCGAGGCGACGGGGCTGGTACGCCGCCTCCGTCCTCGTGGCCGTCCTTGCCGCCGGCGGCTGCGGCGATGCGTCGCCGGAGAGCGCACCCACGGGCGTCGACCAGCTGGTGATCCCGACACCGTCCCCGGACCCGGCCGACTTCGTCGACCGCATCGACAACCCGTGGCTCCCGCTGGCTCCCGGCGCGAGCTGGACCTACCAGGTCACCGGCTCACCGAGCGGCGTGCAGGACGGCACCATGACCGTGACCGTGCGCGACGAGCCCGAGGACGTGGCCGGGATCCGCGCCACGGTGGTCGACACCAGCGGGCCCGCCGGTGACGCCACCGACTTCTACGCCCAGGACCGGTCCGGCAACGTCTGGTGGCTCGGCCGCGACGGCGTCTGGCGCGCCGGCGACGGGGGAGCCGAGGCCGGCCTGGCGATGCCGCGGCACCCGCGGTTCGGCGACGGCTGGCGGAAGGCGTACCTGCCGGGCGTGGTCGAGGACCGGGCGAGCGTGACGTCGACCGACGACACGGTCGTGGTCCCTGCCGGCAGGTTCGACGGGCTGGTCGAGCTCGAGACCAGCTCGCCACTGGTGCCGGACCTCGGCTACCGCGAGTCCTACGCGCGCGGGATCGGCCTGGTGAGCACGCTGACGGTGCACGGGCCGACGTACCTCGCCGAGCTGGTCTCCGGGCCGTAGGTCCCCGGACCTAGTGGGGCTGCGACCAGCCCTGCGGCGGCTGCTCGCCCGGCGCGGCCTGAGGATCGGTGGCCGTGGGCGGTGACGCGGGGTCGGCGGGGTTGGCCGGAGGAGTCGCGGGCTGCCACTGCTCGAGCGGCTTCCACTCCTGGGCCGCGTGGTCCCACTGCCAGCCGTCCTGGATGATCGGCTCCTGCTCCCAGGCGGCCTGCTCGGTCGCGGCCTGCTGGTTCCACTCCTGCTGGAACTGGTCCGGGGCGCCGTAACCCGGCACCGCCGCAGCCTCCTGGGCGCGGTTGAAGACGAGCCCGGAGCCCGGCACCGGCTCGGTGCCGTGACCGAAGATGAGCGGGTAGGTGAAACCGGCGATGGCGGCACCCAGGAGTGGCGCCAGGATGAACAGCCACAGCTGGATGATCGCGTCGCTGCCGGCGAAGAGGGCGACCCCGATCGAGCGGGCCGGGTTGACCGAGGTGCCGGTCAGGTTGATCGAGGCGAAGTGGATCATCGCCAGCGCGAGGCCGATCGCGGCGGGTGCGAGCGCCGGGTGCTCGTTGCGGGCGTCGGTCACCGCCAGGATCACATAGAGGAACAGCGCGGTCATCAGGAGCTCGACGAGGAAGGCCGCCCAGACGGCGTAGCCGATGGCGCTCTCGTCGCCGAAGCTGTTCTGGGCGAGGCCGTTGACGCTGATGTCGTAGTCGTCGATGCCCTTGGTCAGGACGAACAGCACCAGGCCTGCGAGCACACCGCCCGCGAGCTGCGCACCGACGTAGACGGGCACCTGGCGCCAGGCCATCCGCCCGCCCAGCGCGGCGCCGACCGACACCGCGGGGTTGAAGTGAGCTCCCGAGACGCGACCGAACGCATAGGCACCGACCAGGACCGTGAGCCCGAAGGCCAGGGCGGTCGCGACGTAGTCGACGCCGGTGAAGATCGCGGTGCCGCAACCGAAGAAGACCAGCACGAAGGTCCCCAGGCCTTCGGCGGCGACCTTCTGGGCGGTGGTGGAGGAATCGGCCATGTTGGGCATGCTAGACCGAGTAGCACCCGAGTTTCCGGACGCGAGTCCGGGGATATATCTTGACGTCAAGACAACTCTCGGACACCTAGCCGTCGCACAGGAGCTGCCACAGCCATGGCCACGATCATCTACACGCACACCGACGAGGCACCGCTGCTGGCGACGTACTCGTTCCTGCCGATCATCGAGGCGTACGCCGCGCAGGCCGGCGTCGGCGTCGAGACCCGCGACATCTCCCTGGCGGGCCGGATCATCGCCCAGTTCCCGGACCGGCTCAGCGAGGACCAGCGCCAGGCCGACGACCTGGCCGAGCTAGGCGAGCTGGCGACCAAGCCCGAGGCCAACATCATCAAGCTGCCCAACGTCTCGGCCTCCGTCCCGCAGCTCAAGGCCGCGGTCAAGGAGCTCCAGGAGCAGGGCTACGACCTGCCCGACTATCCCGAGAACCCGCAGAGCGACGAGGACAAGGACATCAGGGCCCGCTACGGCAAGGTCATGGGCTCGGCCGTCAACCCGGTGCTGCGCGAGGGCAACTCCGACCGGCGCGCACCGGCGTCGGTCAAGGCCTACGCCAAGGCCCACCCGCACCGCATGGGCGCTTGGTCGGCCGAGTCGGAGACCAACGTCGCGACGATGGGCAAGGACGACTTCCGGTCCAACGAGAAGTCGGTGGTGGTGGAGTCCGACGACACCCTGCGCATCGAACACGTGGCCGCCGACGGCACCGTCACGGTGCTGAAGGAGTCCGTCCCGGTGCTCGCCGGTGAGGTCGTCGACGGCACCTTCATGAACGTCGCAGCGTTGCGCCGCTTCCTCACCGAGCAGATCGCGCGGGCCAAGGCCGAGGACGTGCTGTTCTCGGTGCACCTCAAGGCCACGATGATGAAGGTGTCCGACCCGATCATCTTCGGTCACGTCGTCCAGGCTTACTTCCCGACACTGTTCGAGCAGTACGGCGACGCGCTGCGGACCGCGGGCATCTCACCCAACGACGGTCTGGGCGCGCTCCTCAACGCGGTCACCGCGCTCCCCGAGGGCGACGCGATCAAGGCCTCGGTCCAGCAGGGACTCGACGACGGCCCCGACATGGCGATGGTCGACTCCGACAAGGGGATCACCAACCTGCACGTCCCCTCCGACGTGATCATCGACGCGTCGATGCCCGCCATGATCCGCAGCTCCGGCCACATGTGGGGACCGAACGGCGAGGAGCACGACACGCTCGCGGTGATCCCGGACTCCAGCTACGCCGGGGTCTACCAGACCGTCCTGGACGACTGCCGGGCCCACGGCGCCTTCGACCCCGCCACCATGGGCTCGGTGCCGAACGTCGGGCTGATGGCCAAGGCCGCCGAGGAGTACGGCTCCCACGACAAGACGTTCGAGGTGCCCTCGGCCGGTGTCGTCCGCGTCGTCGACGGCGCCGGCGACACGCTGATCGAGCACACCGTCGAGCCCGGTGACATCTGGCGGGCCTGCCAGACCAAGGACGAGCCGATCCGTGACTGGGTCAAGCTCGCCGTCACCCGGGCGCGCGCCACCGGCGCGCCCGCGATCTTCTGGCTCGACGAGGGCCGGGCCCACGACGCGAACCTGATCGCCAAGATCCACGACTACCTGACCCAGCACGACACCGACGGGCTGACCATCGAGATCATGGCGCCGGCCGACGCGACGGCCTACTCCCTCGAGCGGATCCGCAAGGGCGAGGACACCATCTCGGTGACCGGCAACGTGCTGCGCGACTACAACACCGACCTCTTCCCGATCCTGGAGCTCGGCACCTCCGCCAAGATGCTCTCGGTGGTCCCGCTGATGAACGGCGGCGGCCTGTTCGAGACCGGCGCCGGCGGCTCCGCGCCCAAGCACGTGCAGCAGCTGGTCAAGGAGAACTACCTGCGCTGGGACAGCCTCGGCGAGTTCTTCGCCCTCGCCGCGTCCCTCGAGCACCTCGCCGACTACGCCGACAACCCGCGAGCGCGGGTCCTGGGCGAGACCCTCGACCGTGCCACCGGCACGTTCCTCGAGAACGACAAGTCCCCGACCCGCAAGCTCGGCGGCATCGACAACCGCGGCTCGCACTTCTACCTGGCGCTCTACTGGGCACAGGAGCTGGCCGAGCAGGACCAGGACGCCGAGCTGGCGGCGGCGTTCGAGCCGTTCGCGGAGAACCTGGCCGCCCACGAGCAGCAGATCGTCGACGAGCTGCTCGCCGTGCAGGGCAGCCCGGCCGACATCGGCGGCTACTACCGACCCGACCGGGCCAAGGCCGAAGCGGTGATGCGCCCGTCCGAGACGTTCAACCAGGCGCTGGCCTCGCTGGCGTGAGCGACCCCGACACCTCAGAGACCACGCAGGCGCCGCGGCCCCCGGACATCGGCCGGCGGACGCTGACGCCGTTCGGCTATGCCGTCTGTGTCGCGGTTCCGCTGGTGATCGCAGCCCTCGGTTTCACGTTCCTCTACCTCAGCTACGACAAGGAGGACCTCGTCGACGGCACCGTCGTGCCCATCCTCACCTCCGACTGGGAGCCGGGCGACCCAGCGCAGCAGGCGGCCTTCGGCGGTGAGCTGACGCTCGACGACGACGGCTGCGTCCGAGTGGGTGGCGACGTGGTCGTCTGGCCGAAGGGCTACGAGGCCACCGTCCAGCGAGTCGGCCGTAGCGACCAGCTGAAGCTCTACGACGCCGACCGCGACATCGTGGGTCGCAGCGAGGAGGTCGTCCGGCTCGGCGGCGGGATCGGCGACGTGGGCGACTACGCCGGCCGGGCCTGCGCGCCGTCGTCCGGTGAGATCTTCTTCGTGCAGTCCGACGTGGAGCACGCCAGCAAGGAACAGGCCAGCAAGGAATAGGCGATCCGGTCGGCCCGGTTCCACCATGGTGCCAGTGACCAGCCCCGCGACCGCCGCGCCGACTCCTCTCGTCGAGGAGAGCCGGATGCGTGCCACACGGTTCTGGCCGGCGATCATCGCCCTGGGCATGGGCGGCTTCACCATCGGCACCACCGAGTTCGTCACGATGGGCGTGCTGCCGCAGATCGCGGAGGGCGTCGACGTCTCCATCCCGGTGGCCGGCGGGGTGATCTCGGCCTACGCGCTGGGCGTGGTGGTCGGCGCTCCGGTGATGGCCTTCTTCGGGGCCAAGCTGCCGCGCCGGGGACTGCTGGTCGGGCTGATGGTGGCCTACGCGGTCTTCAACGCGGCGAGCGCGCTGGCTCCGACCTACGAGTTCCTGCTCGTCGCCCGATTCTTGGGCGGGCTGCCGCACGGCGGCTACTTCGGAGTCGCGTCCCTGGTCGCCGCCAGCATGGTGGCCCCCGAACGGCGCGGCCGCGCGATCGCGCTGGTGCTGGCGGGCCTCCCGATCGCCAACGTGGTGGGGGTGCCGGCCGCGACCTGGCTGGGTCAGGCCCTGGGCTGGCGGGCGGCGTTCTGGGTGGTCACCGCGCTGTCCGCGCTGACGATCGCGCTGGTGCTGGCCTTCGTGCCGCAGTGCCCGGGCAACCCCGAGGCGACCGGACGACGGGAGCTCCAGGCGCTGCGGAGGCCGCAGGTGTGGTTCGCCCTCGTGGCCGGGGCGATCGGCTTCGGCGGCATGTTCGCGCTCTTCTCGTACGTCGCGCCGATGGTGACCCGGGTCGGCGGTCTCGGCGACAGGGCGGTGCCGGTCTTCCTGCTCACCCTGGGCGCCGGCATGCTGTTCGGCAACTGGGTGGCCGGGCGGCTCGTGGACTGGTCGCTGAAGAAGTCGCTGCTCGGCGCACCCGTCGCGCTGGCGGTCACCCTGGTGCTGTTCTGGCTGCTGCTGCCCTACGGCTACGCCGCACTGCCGGCCGGGTTCCTGGTGACGATGGTCGGCTCGGTGCTCGCGCTGGGGCTGATGCTCCGGCTGATCGACGCGGCCGAGCACGCCGAGACGCTCGGCGCGGCGGCGAGCCACGGGTCGCTCAACATCGGCAACGCGCTGGGTGCCTGGCTGGGCGGCGTCACCATCGCGGCGGGCTTCGGCTACCGCTCGCCGCTGCTCCTCGGGGCAGTGCTGTCGTTGATGGGCTTCGCGGTGCTCGCGGTCGCGTTCGCCGTGGACCGCTCACCCTCGGACCACTCCGCGGCCACCACGTCGTAGAGGGCCATGTCCACCCAGTCGTCGCGGACGTGGGCCCCGTAGCGCTCGACGCCGTACTGCCGGAAGCCCAGTGCCTCGGCCACGCGTCGTGACGCGGTGTTGTCGACCGCGGCGAGCAGGGTGACCCGTTTGACCCCGAGCGTCTCGAAGACGTGGTCGGTGACCAGCCGTGCCGCCTTGGTGGCAAGGCCGCGACCGCGCGCCTCCGGGTGCGTCCAGTAGCCGATCTCGCACTGGACCCCCGGCGTCCAGCCGAACCACAGGACCGTGCCGAGCAGCACGTCGCTGTCGGGATCGGCGATCGCCCAGGTCACGGACTGGCCGGTGGCGGCGAGCTCCTGGCGCCTCTCGACGTAGTCGTGGGCGTCGTCGAGCGTGTACGGCGCCGGCTTGTGCCCCAGCCAGTGCTGGGTCGTCGACTCCGCGGTGCCCTCGTGGATCCTCGGCGCATCGCTCTCCCTGACCCGCCTCAGCCGGAACCCGTCACCGGCCAGCTCGGGGACGTCGAGCCACGTCGTCCGGGGCTCGCGCGGGTCGTCCCTGAGCAGCGTGCCGACCCACGCGTCCCGCAGCCGGCCGCGCTGCGGGAGGAACGCGCGCAGGGTCCCTTCCGTCGTGAACCCGAGGCGCCAGGCGAGCCTGCGGCTGGGCCAGTTGCCCGTGAAGGCGCGCCACACGATCGTCTCCAGTCGCTGCTCCCCGAAGCCCCAGTCGACGAGCAGCCTCGTGGCGCGCTCCATCGCCCCGGTCCCGCGGATCTCCGGGTGCGACCCGAAGGCGATCTCGGCGACGCCGGAGCCCTCGTCCCGCAGCGAGACCGTGCCGCCGAACCGCCCGTCCACCTCGACCGCGAACCCCCACTCGGACCCGTCGGCCCAGCCCTGCGGCATCTTCTCCGCGACGAAGTCCTGGCCCATCGAACGGTCGTAGCCCAGCGGCACCGTGGTCCAGGCCTGCGACAGCGGGTCGAGGCACTGCTCCACCACTCGGTCCACGTCCTCCGCACTGTGTGCGCGGAGCGTGACCACGCCGTCGGTGAGGGTGGGCGCGCTCACCGGTCCGGCTCCGCGACGAGCGCGGTCAGGTAGTAGCAGCCCACCGCCGGTGTTCCTCCGTAGCCTTCGGGCAGGTACGGCGCCGGGCCGGTGACGTCCAGCGGAGTCCACACGCCCTCGTCCTCCAGCCGGTCCACCACGCTCTGGCACTCGCGGGCGTCCCACAGGTCCTCGCGCTGCGTCGCGACCACCAGCCCCCGCGGTCGGGCCACCCGTGCGAGCTCCCTCCAGACCACGTCGACCTCGGGCAGGTAGGTCATCACGCCGACGCAGACGACCGTGTCGACGCTGTCGTCGCCGAACGGGAGTCGCTGCTGGAGGTCCGCGGGCCGGAGCGAGTCGTAGGAGCCGCTCTGCCGGGCGACCTCGAGCGACACCTGGGAGATGTCGACGCCGAGGATCCGCCCGGCGAAGCCTCGTGCGCGCAGTGCTTGGCCGACCAGCCCGGTGCCGCATCCCACGTCCAGCACCGACCCTGCCGCGGGATGCCGGCTGAGGACGGTCTCGGCGACGACGGCGGGGGCCCGGTAGGACCACGACGCGAGGTCGTCGTCATAGGTCTGGGCCCACTCGTCATACCGGTCTGCGACCTCCCGAGGGTCACTCGTGCCCCGGTCCAGCCAGTCGCCGATGGAGACGTCGTCGGGGACCATCGCGCCAGAGTCTCACGTGTCTCGCGCCGGGCTGCACGGCGGGACGGGCGACACCTGTAGGGGTGTACCGCGTCGCGCAGGACCGCAGTTAATGTCGAGAATGCCGAGAGTTATTCGTGACTCGCCAGTCAAGGTGCCTCCGTTCCCGGCCGAATCACCAGTGAGTGGACGGGTCATGGACTTTTGCGCAGCTGTCTCTATTGAGGGCGATCACGCCTACCTCGACGTCTCTGGTGAGCTGGACGTCTACACCGCAGCGGAGGTGCGACGGCAGCTCCGCGCGGCGCTCGCGCACGGGTGCACCCGGTTCACGGTCGATGTGGCAGCGGTGGAGTTCGTCGACGCCGCAGGGCTGGGGGAGCTGGTTCGCCTGCACAACGCGGTCACCCCGGCCGGGGGGACGGTCACGTTCGTGGCCGCCAGCCCCGCGTTTCGACGGACCGGACACGTCGCGGGGCTGACGCGAGCCTTTCGGCTGCAGGCCGCCTCGGTCCAGCCCGAGTACGGAATGGCGTAGCCGCCGGTAGTGGAGGTCCTCGTCAGGCACCGCTGACGATCGGGAAGAATGCCCGCCATGGCAGCCCCCACCGCCCAGCCCGAGGTCAGCGTGCCGGAGGCGGTGTCCGGAGGCGCTCGGCCCCGGGTGCTCTCGGGGATCCAGCCGACTGCCGACTCCTTCCACTTCGGCAACTACCTCGGCGCCCTCCGGCAGTGGGTCGACCTGCAGCGCGACCACGCGCCGTTCTTCTTCATCGCCGACCTCCACGCGATCACCGTCGAGCAGGACCCCAAGGCGCTGCGCCAGCGCACCTTGGTGGCCGCGGCCCAGCTGCTCGCCATGGGCATCGACCCGGAGCGGTCGGCGATCTTCATCCAGAGCCAGATCCCGGCGCACGCCCAGGCGGCCTGGGTGATGCAGTGCCTCACCGGGTTCGGCGAGGCCCGCCGGATGACCCAGTTCAAGGACAAGTCGGCCAAGGGCGGTGAGGGCGCGGCCAGCGTCGGCCTGTTCACCTACCCCGTGCTCCAGGCGGCCGACATCCTGCTCTACCGACCGCACTACGTCCCGGTCGGCGAGGACCAGCGTCAGCACCTCGAGCTGACCCGCGACCTCGCCCAGCGCTTCAACAGCCGCTACAAGAAGACCTTCCGGCTGCCCGAGCCGTACATCCTCAAGGCCACCGCCAAGATCGCCGACCTGCAGAACCCCACCGCCAAGATGTCGAAGTCCGCGTCCAGCCCGGCCGGGATCGTCGAGCTGCTCGACGAGCCGTCGTTGAGCGCCAAGAAGATCCGCTCGGCGGTCACCGACTCCGGTAGCGAGGTCCGGTTCGACCTCGAGGAGAAGCCCGGTGTCAGCAACCTGCTCACCATCTACAGCTCGCTGACCGGGACGGGCATCCAGACGCTCGAGGACCAGTACGCCGGGCGCGGCTACGGCGACCTCAAGAAGGACCTCGCCGACGTGGTCGTCGACTTCGTGACGCCGTTCCGCGACCGCACCCTCGAGCTCCTCGAGGACCAGACGCACCTCACCCAGGTGCTCGAGCAGGGCCGTCAGCAGGCCCACGCGGTCGCGCAGGGCACCCTTGACGACGTCTACCAGCGGGTGGGGTTCGTCGCCACCGCCAGATGACACGCGGGTAGGGTCGGACGGTGGTGACGATCGGAGTGGCAGTGGCCATCCCGGAGCCCTGGGCGACCCAGCTCCAGGACTACCGCACCTCCATCGGCGACACCATGGCGGCGACGATCCCCACGCACATCACGCTCGTCCCGCCCACCGTCGTCGCCGACGACGAGCTCGACAAGATCGAGACGCACCTCCAGATGGCCGCGGCCGACGTGCCCGCCTTCGCGGTCCACCTGCGCGGCACCGGCACCTTCCGGCCGGTGTCCCCGGTCGTCTTCGTCAGCGTGGTCGAGGGGATCTCCCGGTTCGAGCAGCTCGCCGACGCCGTACGCCGAGGTCCGCTGGCCGTGGATCTGGCCTACCCCTACCACCCGCACGTCACCATCGCCCACGACCTGGCCGACCCGCAGCTGGACCGGGCCTTCGACGAGCTGGCCGACTTCGACTGCGAGTTCGGCGTCGACGACTTCCACCTCTACGTCCACGACCACGTGCTGGGCTGGACGCCCACCCGCTACTTCGCCCTCGCACCGGGTACCTGAAGGCCATGCCGGCCATCGTCGATCGCGCGAAGGGCCGCGTCGCCGAGGTGCGGCAGCACCGCCCTGCGGTCGACCACACGCTGCGCATGCAGGCGCACTACGGGTCCTCGAAGGGCAACCAGCAGGCCGGAGCGGTGACCTACTTCGGGTTCCTGTCGGTGTTCCCGGTGCTGGCCCTGGCGTTCTTCGTCGTCGGCTACGTCGCCAAGGTCTACCCGGACGCCCAGGACACGTTGGTCGACGCCATCAAGTCGATGTTCCCCGGCCTGATCGGCAACGGAGAGAACAAGCTCAACATCGAGGACATCCAGGACTCCGCAGCCACCGCCGGGGTGCTCGGTCTCCTCGGTGTCCTCTACACCGGCCTCGGCTGGCTCTCCGCGCTCCGCGACGCGCTGATCACGGTCTTCGAGCTGCCGGACCGCGAGCAGCCCAACTTCGTCATGGGCAAGCTGCGCGACCTGGTCACGCTGGTGATCATCGGCACCGTCCTGCTCTTCGCGGTGGCCTTCTTTCCAGCACAGTGGGATCCGAAGCTTGGAATTCACGTGACTTGAAGTCGCGGC
>JADMIO010930514.1_pt1 | contig 16728 bp, 11 predicted proteins | sample 8958161 | NCBI WGS metagenome assembly JADMIO01 (sample SAMN16585339, study PRJNA669376) | soil metagenome | isolation source: Crop rotation soil | place: USA: Cullars Rotation, Alabama | collected 2011
GCGTTCCTGCAGGTCCACCAGTCGGCCGAGCAGTTCGACCCGACCCGCCGGTTCCGTCCGTGGCTCTTCACGATCGCCGCGAACAAGGCGCGCGATCTGATGCGCAGCCAAGCCCGTCGTCCGACCAACCCGCTGTCCGCGACGATCAGCCCCGGCGACGAGGAGTCCGGCGAATTCATCGATCTGATGGCGGCGACGCAGCAGATGCCGTCCGAATCGATGGAACGCGAGGAACTGCAACGACTTGTGCAACAGACCGTCCTCGGCATGCCCGAGCACTTGCGCGAGATCCTACTCTTATCTTATTTCCACCAGTTCCCGTACAAGCAGATCGGCGACATCCTCGATATCCCGCTGGGAACCGTGAAATCCCGCCTGCACGCGGCCGTCGCCCATTTCGCGGATCGTTGGAAGCAACTGAACCCTCGCCGGGCCGTGTCGTAACAAGGTCCAGTGAGGGACGACGGCCCGCTCGACGAACGAACGAGCGACACATCCCGTCGGTCAGGCGGCTCACAAATGCCGGATGTCCCGCAGGTTGCGGGGCGATCGACGCCGTGGCGCGACGCAGAAGCCCGGTTGTCGGTTCGAGCAGTTCGCCGGTAGAGTGCGGCCGCGCGGGAGGATTTCGTAGGTCGGTGACGATGGTGTCACCCACCGTCGCGACGCGTGGGACACGGCCCCGCGTCCGGGGAACAGCAATGAGCTATCGACTGAGCGAAGACGACCAGCGGGCGGTCGACTTGATCCTCGACCAGCAGATCAGCGCCGGCGGCCGCAAGCCGGCGGGCGGTCATCACGACGGCGCGGCGGCCCCCGCGACGGTCGCGACGCGGCTGCAGGCGGTCGAGCGCGTGCTGACGGCGCTCGACGCGATGCCCGCTACGGAGCCGAGCGACGACCTGCTCGCCCGCACCCTCCGCCGGGTCGCGCAGGCCGCCCCGGTCGCCCGCCCGACCCTGACCGCCCCGGGCGCGTCGGTCGCGACGCAGCCCGTCGCGTGACGCGATTCGTCAACCGGTTCGTAGCAACACGCCGACCCCGGTGAACTGCGAACGGAGTGAGCGTGTGTCCGGACGACCGGAAGACGCTCATGCCGTTCGCGGCTCACCGGGGTCGATCGTTTGGTCGAGGGGTTATCGGACGACCACTGAGCAGACGGCGCGGACGAGTCGTTCGACCTCGTCGTCCGAGTGCTCGCACGAAAGGGTCGCCCGCAGTCGACTCGTCCCCGGCGGGACGGTCGGCGGGCGGATCGCCAGCGCGAGCAATCCCCCATCCTCCAGTTCCGCCGCGGCGTTCAAGGCGGCGGCTTCGTCGCCGAGCAGGATCGGAACGATCGGCGAATCGCCGGCCGGCAGGTCGACGCCCGCGTCGCGGAACTGGCCGCGGACGCGGTTCGCCAGCGCCCGCACCCGGGCCTGCCGGTGCGGTTCGTCGCGCATCACTCGGATCGCCGCCGACGCGCCCGCGGCGACCGCCGGCGGGACGCTCGTCGAGTAGACGTACGCCCGGCCGACGTTCACCAGCGCGTCGCAGAACCGCCGCGACGCGCACACCGCCCCGCCGGCGAGCCCGAGAGCCTTCGACAGCGTGACGATTGTCACGTCGACCGCGTCGCGCAGCCCGGCCTCCCCCGCGTACCCCGACCCCGCCGCGCCGTACACGCCGCTCCCGTGCGCCTCGTCGACGAGCAGCAGGAACGGCCGCTCGCGCTTGAGCGCGGCGAGCCCCGCCAGGTCGGCGGCATCGCCGTCCATGCTGAAGATCGACTCGGTGACGACGACCTGGAGTTGCCCGGCCGGCACGTCGTCGAGGAGCCGCCGCAGTTTCACCAGCCCGTTGTGAGGGAAGACGCGGAACGGCCGGCCGGTCGCGCGGACGGCGTCGATCAGCGACGCGTGAGCGAGCTTGTCGAGCAGGAAGCGGACGGGGGCGGTTTCCTCGCCCGCGCCTCCTTCCGCGACGGCGGCGATCGTCGCGACCGCCGCCAGGTTCGCCTGAAACCCGCTCGGCAGCAGGACGGCCGCTCCGGTCCCCTTCCACGACGCCAAGTCCGCCTCGGCCCGCTCGTGGAAGTCGGTGTAACCCGTAATGAGCCCGGCCGCCCCCGCGCCGGCGCCGGCCGACGCGATCGCGCGAGTCATCGCGTCGCGGACGCGCGGGTGGTGGGTCAGGCCGAGGTAGTTGTTCGACGCGAAGTTGACCAGCCGCCGCCCGCCGCGCTCGACGTGGACGGCGTCGACGACGTTCAACACCCGCCTCGCGCGGAACAGGTTCGCCGCGCGCCGGCGGTCGAGTTCCTGGCTGAGCAGTTGGTCGAAGTCGTCCGGCGACATGGGAACCCGTTCACCGCAAAGGCGCAGAGGACGCGGAGGCGACAAAACAGACGGTCCACGAATCCTCACGAATCGCCACGAATCAGGAAAGCCGATCCGGCCTCTCCCGTTCGTGATGATTCGTGCCGATTCGTGGACCCGATTCTCTCCTCAGACGTCTCCGCGTCCTCGGCGGCTCCGCGGTGAACCCCGCTCACGCCTTGCCGTTCCCCTCTTCTTCGTCATCGTCCTCTTCGTCCGCCCCGTTCTCGGCCATCTCGGCGACGTCGCCGGCTTCGTCGTCGATCGCGCCGCCGGTCAGCTCGGCCAGCCGGTGCTTCATCAGCCGGCCGACCTTAAACTTGACGGTGCGCTTCTCCGGCACCTCGACGGGCTCGAGCGTCTTGGGGTTCTGCGCCTTGCGGGCCTTGCGGAGCTTGGTCTCGAAAACGCCGAAGTCGCGGAACTCGAGGCGGTTCCCCTTGCCGAGCTCGTTCACGATCTCGTCGAGGAACTGCTGGACGACCCGCTTGACCTGCACCCGGCGGTGCCCGGTCGACTCCGCGATGCGGTCGATCAGTTCTTTCTTGGTGATCGTCGCCATGCTGTCCCTCGTGTTGCCGAGGCCACGCCTCGCCCGCGATCCGCCGAGATGTCGCGCTCCGACGTTGGTCCCCAGACGGATAACACCCGACAGGCGTTTGACTTAGACAATATGCCGACTGCCGCGGCCGAATGCAAGCGGAATGTGGGGCGGGAAGCGGGCGGGACCGTGGGGTTGAGAGGGTGGCGGGAGGGTTCACCACGGAGGGCACGGAGGGACACGGAGAGAGCAGAGATGCTGGGGTGACAAGATGAGGGGACGACAAGGTGAACAGGCCCCTTCGACCTCCTTCACCTTGTCATCCCCTCATCTTGTCATCCTGTCAGTCATTCCCCCCTCTGTGCCCCTCTGTGATCTCCGTGGTGAATCCCCCGGCCTCAGCGGTAACTCACGCCCGACCGGACGCTGAACGCCCGGCGGTCGTAGTTGTCGCCGAAGTCGTCGCTCAGGCGGTCGTCGGTGCGGAGGTAGAAGCTGGTGACGGTCACCTCGTCGTACCCGACGACGGCGGCGGGTTGGCGGGCGTCGCGGGAGAGGGCCGCCGACGCGTCGAACGGGGCGGTCGGCGGGTCGAACGCCAGCACGGTCGCCGTCCGCTCGGCGTAGACCGGTGGGAGCGGCTGGGCGGGCTCCGTCGAAGCCGAGTGCTTGCCGTGCGACGCGCACCCGGCGGCCAAGAGCGTGATGACCAGAAGCGACGACCGGCGCATGGTCGGCTCGTTCACAAACCCGGTGCCACACGTTGGTAGCGGCATGGCGACCGCGTTTCTCGGGCGTGCGTCGCGTTCGCAATTCGGCGTCGCGCCCGGACACGCCGGATGATGTCCGGCCGCCACGCGAGGCGTTGCGTCACGGCAACACAATCGGGCTCCTGCTCAGATCTGGAAATCCAGCAACCCGTCCCCGAACGGCGACGCGACCTTGGTCGTCCGCCCGCCCTTCGACCGCCGCTCGCGGATGCGCAACTGGGGTGGCTCGGCGGTCACGACGCTGTTCGGGGGGACGCTGGCGGTGATGAAGACGTTCCCGCCGATCGTCGTGTTCGCCCCGATCGTCGTCTCGCCGCCGAGGATCGTCGCGCCGGCGTAGATCGTGACGTTGTCCTCGATCGTCGGGTGCCGCTTCGTCCCGCGCAGCATCTGGCCGAACGCCGGCGCGAGGGCGCCGAGCGTCACGCCCTGGTACACCTTCACGTTCGCGCCGATCTCGGTCGTCTCGCCGATCACGACGCCGGTCCCGTGGTCGATGAAGAAGCTGCGGCCGAGCTTCGCGCCGGGGTGCATGTCGATGCCGGTCGCGCCGTGCGCGTGCTCGGTCATGATCCGCGGGAGCAGCGGCACCTGCATCGCGTAGAACTCGTGCGCCAGCCGCTGGACGGTGATCGCGAACAGGCCCGGGTAGCAGAAGATCGTCTCGTCCGTGCTCCCGGCGGCCGGGTCGGCGTCGAACGCCGCCTGCACGTCGCCGCTCAGCAGCTCGCGGACGGCCGGGAGCCGCTCGAAGAACGCGGCGACGATCCGGGCGGCGTCCTTGTCGCACGCCTCGCATTGCTCGGTGCTGCCGTTGGCGCCGGGGATGTTCTTGCGGTACCGCAGGCAGCAGCGGACCTGGTCGTAGAGCAGGTCGGTCAGCTCGGTCGTCAGTTCGCCGATGCGGTAGCCGACGTTCGCCGTCGTCAGCCCCTGCTTGCCGAAGTACCCGGGGAAGACGAGTTGCCGCAGCTTGTCGACGATCTCGACGATCGCGGCCGTGCTGGGGAGGAAGACGCGGTTCAGGTGCTGGACCCGCGGCTCGGAGATCACGCTCCGCACCAGGGCCTCGACGATCGTCGGCAGCCGCTCTTGGAGTTCGTTGCGGTCCATCGGCGTGCGCGGATGATAGGCGTTGAACGGACGGGGGCAAACAATTAGAAGGAGGAAGGCGGAAGGATGAAGGATGAACCGGAGAGCTTCACCTCCTCTCGTGTCATCCTGAGCGGAGCGAGCAACGCGAGCGCAGTCGAAGGACCTAGCCGAGCGGCCGGGCTACGCATTCCGGGCACACGGCTGATCGGCCAGATCCTTCGACTCCGGTTGCTTTGCAACCTCCGCTCAGGATGACATGGTTGAAGCTTCGGCGTTCCCGTTCATCCTTCCTCCTTCCGCCTTCATCCTTCTCCCCGGGAGATCTCGACTGATGGAAGCCTTGATGATCGGCGTCTCGGGCATGCGCGGGACGGTCGGCGGGACGCTCACCCCGCCCGTCGTCACCCGCATGGCGGCCGCGTTCGCGGCGTACCTCAACGAATCCGCCAAGCCCCGCGACGGCCGTGCGTTCCGCGTCGTCTTCGGGCGCGACTCCCGCCCCTCCGGGTTCTGGGTCCGCGACGCCGCCTTCGCCGCCCTCGTCGCTTCGGGCATCGAAGTGATCGACCTCGGCGTCGTCACCACGCCCGGCGTCGCGATGATGGTCGAGCACCTGAACGCCGATGCCGGCATGATCGCGACGGCCAGTCACAACCCGATCATCTGGAACGGGCTGAAGCTCCTGAACTCGGATGCCACGGCGCTCCCTCCGGTCGCGGCTCAGCGGGTGAAGGAGCTGTACGACGCGGAAACCACCGCCTACGTCCGCGTCGAGCGGCTCGTCGAGCCGAAGACGAACACCGAAACGCACGCGCTGCACGTGAAGCGAATCCTCGACGTCGTCGACGTGCTCGGGATCAGCTCCAGGCGGTACAAGGTCGTCCTCGACAGCGTGAACGGCGCCGGGTGCGTCGCGACGGCCACGCTCCTCTCCAAGCTCGGCTGCCAGCTCGTCCACATGAACGGCGAGCCGAATGGCCAATTCGCCCACGAGCCCGAGCCGACCGCCGCCAACCTGACCGCGCTGGCGGCCGAGGTGAAGCGGCAGCGGGCGCACGTCGGGTTCGCCCAGGACCCGGACGCCGACCGCCTCGCGATCGTCGACGAGCACGGCACGTACATCGGCGAGGAATACAGCCTCGCGCTGTGCGCCCAGTACGTCCTCGCCAAGCGCCCGGGCGGCGTCGCCGCGGCGAACCTGAGCACGAGCCGGATGCTCGACGACATCGCCGCCAAGTACGGCGGCCGGGTCGTCCGCACGCCGGTCGGCGAGGCGAACGTCATCCAAGCCATGCTCAAGGAGGGCGCGACGATCGGCGGCGAAGGGAACGGCGGCGTGATCGACCCCTGCCTCGTCCCCGGCCGCGACTCGCTCGTCGGCATGGCGTACGTCCTCGCGCTGATGGCCGGCACCGGCAAGAGCGTCAGCCAGCTCGTCGCGGAGACGCCGCGGTACGAGATCGTCAAGAGCAAGTTCGTCTGCCGCCGCGAGGACGCGAACCGCGCCGTCGAGGCGATCACGAAGGCGTTCGCGGCCGAGCGGGTCGATTTGCAGGACGGCATCCGGATCGACTGGCCGGCCGCCCGCGCGTGGGTCCACGCCCGCCCGAGCAACACCGAGCCGATCATGCGGATCATCGCCGAGGCCCCCGACCGGGCGACCGCCGAGGCGAAGATCGCCGACGTGCAGCGGGTGGTCGACCAGACGCTGGGGAAGTGACGGCGGGCAACGCGCTCGCGTCGCCGGCGAGTGGTCCTCTGGTCCCCTCTCCCGGTCCTCCGAGAGGTGTCGGTGGACACGCGGGTCAGGGTGAGGGCCGAGCGGCGCCCGGACTTCCCCGGGGCGCCACCCACCCCAAGTTGTCATCCTGAGCGGAGGCGGCGCAGGCGCCCGAGTCGAAGGACCTAGCCGACCAGCCGAACCGCACCGATGGCGGTGTCTGGCCCGGGTGGTCGCCCCCCCACCGAACGCCCCGGCGACCATCGCGGCCGGCCCGCTACGCCGTTAGCCCCGCTCGCACCACGGTTTATGACCGTCCATCCGCCGCGCCCGCCCTTCCCGCCGCCCAATTCTCCGTCCGCGGCGGCCGCCGCCGCTCGCCGGCCGCCGCGTCGACGCCGCCGGCCGCCGCCAACTGGCCGCCGGCCGCCGAGCAGGCGCCGCCGGCCGCCGCCCGGGCGGCCCGCCGCGCGACGCCCGCCGCACGCCCCGCCGCCCGGGCGGCGTGCGGCGGCGAGCGAGCGGCGGCGGCCGGCCGGCCGGTGTCACGGGACGCCGAACACGGAATCCTGGTCGGGACCCAGGACGGTGTACGCGAACGCGGTGTCCGTCCCGCCGCCGCCGTCGAGTCTATCGGGAGAGCCGTCGGTCGCGGTCGCGTTCGTCGTGTTGGCTTGGTACAGCGTGTCGTCGCCCCCCTCGCCGTACAACGAGTCCGTTCCCATCCCGCCCACGACGGTGTCGGCCCCGTTTCCACCGCGAACGGTGTCGTCGCCCATCCCACCGCCGAGGAACAGGTCGTCGCCGTCCCCACCGTTAATGCTGTCGTCGCCCATCCCGCCCTGGATCGAGTTGACCCCCGTATCGCCCGTCAGCGTGTCGTTACCACTGCCGCCCGTGATATTCTCAAAACCTTCCAAGGTCTCGTTCTCGGTCGTCGCGCCGTCGTTGTCCAAACCGTCAAGCGACACCCTGACGTTGACGGTGTAGGAGGCATAGGAGACCGTATCGCTCCCGCCACCCGCCTTGAGGGTGTCCTGCCCCGGGCCGCCGTCGATGACGTTGTCCAATGTGTCCCCGGTGATCGAGTCAGCGCCGCTGCCACCGGTCACGTTCTCGAAGTCGGTGATCACGTCTCGCCAGTCGGTACCGGACCGGGTCCGCGCGGTCCCGGCGGCCAGGTCGATGGTCACGCCGGCCGTCGTGAGCGAGGCGAACGTGAGGAGGTCCGTCCCCGGTCCGCCGAACAAGGTATCGCTCCCGTTCCCGCCGTCGATCGTGTCGTCGTCCTTCCCGCCGTAAACCAGGTCAGCGCCGAGGCCCGCGTCGATGATGTCGCCGGGGCCGATCTCGTCATCTTTGGACATGAAGCCGCTGCCGCCCTCGATCGTGTCGTTCTCGTTCCCGCCGACGATCGAATCTCGCTTCGCCCCACCGATCAGCGAATCGGCGCCGCCCAACCCCATGAGGGTGTCCCCGGCGGCCCCGGACTGGCCGACGAGGGTGTCGTTGCCGGTGGTGCCGCCGCGGCCCGTGAGCAGGTCGTTCCCGTCGCCGCCGATGATCCCCTCGTAGCCGCTGACAAGGTCGTCGTCGAGGATCGCGTCGCCGACCGTGGCGATGATCGGCTCGCTCTCGGAGCGGTACGCACAATAGATCATGTCGCTGTCGGTGGCGTCGCCCGCGTCCAGGCTATCCCGACCGGGGTGCGCGGAATTCGATCCGTCGTTGGGGTCCTTACCCCCGCCGAGTGTGTCGTCACCCGTCCCGCCGAGGATCGTGTCCTTCCCGTAATCTCCGATCAGGAAGTCGCCGCCCGCGCCGCCGACCAAGGTGTCCTCTTCCGTGCCGCCGGCGAGGTAATCGGGTCCGAGGCCGCCGTTCAGCGCGTCGTTTCCGCCGTCCCCGTCGACGACCGTCGGGCCGGACGACCCGGTCCGCGGGTTCAGCAGCGTGTCGGCGCCGTCCCCGAGGCGGGCGAACAGCACGGCGCCCGGACCGACGTCGGCGGTGACCGTGTCGTTCGTGTCTCTGGCTACCACGACGGCCCGGCCGGTCGTGCGGGAAGCCGTCGCGGCCGTCCCCGTCATGATGGTCACGCTGACCTTGCTCGTCAGATCCCGCTCGGTGCCGGAGAACGTCGGGGACGTGGTGGAGTACTCGTAGCCGACCGGGAAGGCGCCGGCGAACTTGGGCTTGCCGCCCGTATCGAATCGGGAATTCGTCGGGTTGGGAATCGCCCGGATGCCTTGGCCGGTCGTGTCCGACGTGTCGATAATGATCGCGTACAGGCCGGACGCGGGGGAACCGTAACCCGGGATCGCGATCACGGCGAGCGACCCGCTGCCGAAGATGTTCGCAACGCCGGTGTCCGGCCGGAAGTCCCCGACATTCGGCGCTTCGAACGTTGACCCGGCCGCCGTCGTCGGCGCCGCCGTCGTTTTGTTGTCGTACAGCTGGACGCCTGTCCCGTAGACGACGTCCGGGTTGGAGTCGCTGTCATGAGGTGAGTTCGTATCGTCGGGCCGCAGCCACTTGACGTAGCCCGACGGGTTCACGATCTCGTCGGCGTCGAACCAGTTCGCGTCGAACGCGTCCGGGTCCGAGGCCGGCTTCAGGTCGTCGGTCACGCCGTGGCTCTCCGGCGGCTGATTCTCCACCGGCGTCCCGTCCCACTCGAGCGACAACGCGTGCGAGAACAGGTTGTTGTGGACGATCAGGTTTCCCGTGTCCTCGTCGCGGCCCCCGTCGCCGGTGTGCAGATTCACGAAGTTGCGCGCAATCGTGTTGTTCCAGATTTCGACGTTCCAACTGTCGGACACCTCGATCCCGGTCCCGAAGATGTGGCCATAGACCGTGTTGAACGCGACGTACCCGAACCGCCCGTGGATGATGGCGTTGCTCGCGTCGTGGTACTGACCGCACAGTTCGATCTTGATCCCGTCGAACGCGTCCCCGTCCCGCGCGGCGTTCCCGATGTTGTACCGGGCGATGTTGCGGACGACGTCGACCTGCCGGCAGTTCACGTCGAACCACAGGCCCTTGCAGTAGTTGTACTGGAACGTGTTCGCGAACACGTCCAGGTCGCGCGAGTTGCTGATCTTCGCGCCCGCGGCCTCCCACCGGGCGGAAAAATCCTCGGCGTTATTGTATTCAAACGTGTTCGCGTAGATGCGGCTGTACCGCATCCCGCCGGCCACCAGCCCGTTCTTCCCGTTCGCGACGAACCGACAGTTCGTGATGTCGACGGCGGACAGGTCCGGCGTCGCCAGCGACCCGCCGCCCATCACCTGCATGCCGTGCAACGCGTTCCACGCGAACACGCACCGGTCGACCGAGATGTGTCCCGCCGACGCGGAGACGGTCGTCGTCGAAGAGTTGATGACGAGGCCGGTGCCGGTGAATTGCGCGAAGTTGATGCCGACGATCCGGCTCCCCTTCGCCCCGCCGGACCCCGTCACGTTCATCCGCAGGCCGCCCGAATCCTGCGCCAGTTCGACGACGTTCGCCGCGTCATCGAGCGGGACGGTGCTCGTCGTCCTGACGTACACCTTGCGGCTCACGGGGTCGACGTAGAACTCGCCGGCGTCGATGTGGTCTCGGTCCTGTCCCCGCAGTTCCTGCCGGTACGACTTGCCGTTGACGAACAGCATCTCCAGGTGCTCGGTCTCCAGCGGGCACCCGGCGAGGTTGTGGACGTCCTGCTCGTACAGCGGTGTCTGCGGCTGCGGGTCCGCGGGCACGCCCGCGCCGCCGGGGTAGGCCGTGTAGTCGTAGACCCACAGGTTGGCTTCGCCGGAGACTGCCGCGAACTTGCCGGACAGGGCGGTACTACCCTTGACCCAAACTTTTGTAGCCGTGTTTTCGGGTTGGATCGTCACCGTGTGGGATAAACTAGGCGAACCGGGAATCCGGATTTCGACCGTGTGCTGAGCCGAAGCGCCCGGATCTATAAAGACAATGAAATCGCCGTCGAGCGCGACGTTAATCGCGTGGTCGAATGTCGTTGGGTTGGATTTCGGAGCCGACTCCCGCGGTCGCGAAGGATCGCCATCCGGCGAGACGTAGATTACTTTGGCGGTCGTAGTACTAGGGTCTGGCAGCGCGGTGAGCGACCCGCTTAGATCCGGCAACCCCGAAGCGATGGCACCTATCGTCGGAGCGTCGGCCGCGATGTCTGCAGCAAGTAGGCGTCGAGGTTCCAGTTGTTCGAGCGCGGAGGCGGCTGCAAAGCCAAGGGGTTCTCGCGGCAGACGTGACCGAGAGTTCCGAGATGGATGTTTGAAGTTCACTCGCCGATCCCCGGTCAAATTTGGACCAGCCACCCGATTCACCGCGAATTGCGGGTAATGGTCCGTGGTATAACCGTAGGCATTTTGTAGTTGTGGCCGATAGCAGATCTGGTAGATTGCGTACGGTGGGTTAACTTCCGAGGGAGGTTGCGTGTCCCAAATTCAGAGATCGCGTCGCCGGGAAAAAAGGTGCCCGGTCTGCCTCGCAGGACTTGAGGTGCGGAGGCTTCTCTCCGCCCGACCGTTAGGGCCTGAGTTGCCCCTGGAAACGTTCGTCGAGTCGCCGTTTGTGGACGTGGCGTCCAACGCGAGCGGGATGACCGTCGCGGCTTCGACCGATCGGCAGACATACGTACGCCGTATCGGGCCGGACGGGGTCCCGCTCGGCGAAGCGTCACTCGTGGCCGACGGCGACGAGTTCCAGAAGCCGGGGGTCGCCGTCGCTGCCGATGGCAGCTTCGTCGTCGTCTACGAGACGTTCGCCGAGCCCGCGCCCAACACCTCGCAAAGCTACGCGGTACACGCACAGGCGTACCGGGCCGACGGCTCGCCGTATCCCGTGTCGCCGGTGCTGGAGGACTCCGCTACGTCGTCTGCCGAAGTCGTGGCGCGGCCGGGCGGGGGCTATCTGGTCGCTTGGGAGAAGGTCGTCGGCAGCGTGCGGAAGTTGTTCGTACTCCCGCTGAGCATCGACGGGACGCCGGGCGCCGCCACCAGCCCCGCGGCCTTCGACGTCGCCCATACGGACGGCACCAGTGCTCCGAGGCCGCGGCTCGCCGTTGACGCGGGGGGACGGATCGCCGTCGCGATCGCCGGCTCGCGGCAGGACTCGACCGGCGCCGCGCCGACCTTGGTCGGCGTGCTCGGTGCGGACCTGACCGTCTCGGTGGCTCCCTTCAAGGTGTCCGACTTCACCGGCGGGCGCGACGTGGGGATGGCTTCCGACGGGCGTCTAGTCGTCTTGTATGCGCCCTTCCAGGACGGGACCGCCGGTACGCCCCTTATCCGCCGATTTTCGGCGAGCGGCTCGCCCGCGGGCGACCCGCAGGCGATCGACGCCGTAGACGAGGACTCGTCGATCGGCGGCGCCTCGCTGGCGGTGGCCGCCGATGGCTCGTTTCTCGTCGGGTTCCTGCACGTTGATTCGTCGGGACCCGTTTCCGTCACGAGCCTCCGCGTGCGCGAGTTCCACGCCGACGGTACTCCCGACGGCGCCGCCGTGAAGGCGAACAGCAAGGCCGCCGGTGCCACGTTGGGCGGCATCGAGTTGGCGGTCGACGCCCGCGGCACGGTTTCCGCGGTCTGGGCGGACCGGTGGCCCCGCTACGGGAAGGATCGCACCCTCCCGACCTTCCGCCGGTTCACGACGAGTTTCGCCGGCGTCGACCGCGGGACGCTCCGCGTCTTCGGCACGGGCGGGGCCGACACGCTGCTTGCGTCGCAGGGCGACGATACGCTCACGCTCGTCCTGAACGGCCAGTCGTTCACCGCCCCGCTCGCGTCGGTGACGGACGTGCGGGTCGAACTCGGGCACGGGAACGACACGGCCGACCTGTCCGGCCTGACCGTCCGCGCGACCCTGTTCGGCCAGAAGGGGGACGACACGCTCACCGGCTCCTCCGGCGGCGGCCTCGTCGGCGGCGGCGGGAACGACGACCTGATCTCCGGCGGCCCCGGCGACGACACCCTCCGCGGCGCCTACGGCCTCGACACCATCACCGGCGGCGGCGGGACCGACGTGCTGGACGAGGGCCCGCAGGACCCCCGCCCGGCCGACGCCTGACGCCCGGCGGTCGCCGCCAGCGGCGATGTCTGCCAATCCAGTCGCTTCAACAAATTCGCCGCGGAGGCGCGGAGGCCGCCGAGGAGTCCCGACATCCGTCGGACCTCTCGGCGGCCTCCGCGCCTCCGCGGCGAGGTTTCCCGGTTTCGTTCGAAGCTCGAACGCCCGGCCGTGGCCCGGGCGGCGCGTCAGGTGTGGTAATCCGCGTTGATCGTCACGTACTCCTTCGACAAATCACACGTCCACACGGTCGCCGCGGCCTTGCCGTCGCGGCAGTTCAGCTCGACGGCGACCTCCTTCGCCTTCAGCGCCTCGCTCACGGCGTTCGGGTCGAACGCGAGCGGGGTGCCGCGGCGGAAGACGGGCGTGCCCTGCAGCGTCAGCTCGGCCTTGTCGGGGTCGAACTTCGCGCCGCTCATGCCGGCGGCGCTGACGATCCGGCCCCAGTTCGGGTCGTTCCCGTGCATCGCGCACTTGACCAGCGGGCTGTTCGCGATGAACCGGGCCATCCGTTTCGCGTCGGCCTCGGTCTTCGCGTTCGTCACGTCGATCTTCACGACCTTCGTCGCGCCCTCGCCGTCGGCGGCGATCTGGTAGGCGAGCGACTGGCAGACGTCGTCCAGCGCGTCGGCGAACGCCCGCGTCGCCCGCGGCGAGTCGATCGCGCCGCCGCCGGCGCCGCTGGCGAGGATGCAGGCGGTGTCGTTCGTGCTCGTGTGGTCGTCGATCGTCACCGCGTTGAAGCTCCCGTCGGCGGCGGCGGACATCAGCTTCCGCAGGAGCGCGGGGGAGACGCGAGCGTCGGTCGTGAGGTACGCGAGCATCGTCGCGTGCTTCGCCGCGGGCTTGCCCTTCGCGGCGCCCGGCGCCGCCATCCGCGGGCCGATCATCCCGGCGCCCTTGCAGACGCCGGCGATCCGGACGGCGGACTTCCCGACCTTGAACTCGACGGCGGCGGCCTTGCGACGGGTGTCGGTCGTGAGGATCGCGTCGGCGAACATCAGCGCGTGCTCGGCGCTGTCGCCGAGGTAGAGCGACGCCTCGGCGATCCCGCGCTCGACCTTCTCCATCGGCAGCAGGTGGCCGATGATCCCCGTCGAGCTCGGGAGCATCTCGGTCGGCTTGGCCTTGACCGCGCTGGCGGCGACGGCGCACATCCGGCGGGCGTCGCGGTCCCCCTGCTTGCCGGTGCAGGCGTTCGCGTTCCCGCTGTTCATCACGACCCCGCGCAACCGCCCGCCGGCGACGTGCTCGCGGCCGACGGTGACCGGGGCGGCGCAGACCGTGTTCGTCGTGAAGACGGCGGCGGCGGACGCGAGCGCGTCGCACACGAGCAGGCCGACGTCGTTCTTGTGCGCCGACTTGATGCCGGCGTAGACGCCGGCGGCGCGGAAGCCGAGCGGCGAGAGCAGGTGCAGTGAAGCCATGGCGAGGCGCCTCCGGAGCGAGTGCAGCCGAGGCTAACCCAACGGGCGCGGCGCGTCGAGCAGCGAACCGGGCCGTTCTTCGGCACGGTCCAACCGATCGTGGCGTGGGCTACCAGCCCATGTCTCTTTGATCAAAACAAGAGGAAGACATGGGCTGGTAGCCCATGCCACGGAGACAAGGCGCCGCCAGCGTGACCCATCCGACCGCGCCTCAGCCCGGGCGCCCGGGCATCGAGATGCGGACGCGTCTTCCTGTCACGTTCCAGAATCCGCCGATCGTGTTGCAGCATTCGGGAGGAGGCGTGACGCCCGCGCCCGGCTCGGCAACAATGACCGTTCTGTGAACCCGGCCGCCCGCCCCATCTCGCAGACGCTGCCGCGGACGCTCGCGTTCGGTGCCGGCGTCGCGCGACAGTGTGCGACCGATCTGCTCGCGCCGGGGCGCCGCCGGGTGTTCGTCGTGACGGCCGCCGGGTCGGTCGCCCGGGTGGCCGAGCCGCTGCTCGCGATGCTGCGGGACGGCGGCGCGACCGTGACGGTGTTCGACGACGTGCGGCGGGAGCCGGACGTCGCGATGTTCCGCGCCGCGCTGGCCGCCGCCCGCGACGCGCGGCCGGACGCGGTGATCGGGTTCGGCGGCGGGAGCCCGCTCGACGTCGCCAAGCTCGTCGCCGCGTTGCTCGGTTCGAAGCAGGACGTCGCCGACGTCTTTGGCATCGGCAAGCTCGCGGGTCGCGGCACCTACCTCGCCTGCTGCCCGACGACGGCCGGCACCGGGAGCGAGGTCTCGCCGAACGCGATCTTGCTCGACGAGCGGGAGCACCTGAAGAAGGGCGTGATCAGCCCGCACCTGGTCCCCGACGCGGCGTACGTCGACCCGGAGCTGACGCTCGGCGTACCGCCGGCGGTGACGGCGTCGACCGGTCTCGACGCGCTCACGCACTGCGTCGAGGCGTACGCGAATAAGTTCGCCCACCCGACGATCGACACTTACGCGCTGCAGGGCATCCGGCTGATCGCCCGCAGCCTGCGCGCCGCATACGACCGCGGCGACTGCCTCGACGCCCGGACCGACGTCGCGCTCGGCAGCCTGTACGGCGGGATGTGCCTCGGGCCGGTGAACACCGGCGCGGTCCACGCGCTGGCCTACCCGCTCGGGAGCGAGTTCGGCGTCGCGCACGGCGTGTCGAACGCGATGCTCCTGCCGCACGTGCTGGAGTTCAACCTGCCGGCCGCGTTGGCGCGGTACGCGGACGTGGCGGTCGCGATGGGCGCCCCGCGCGGCACGAGCGACGAGGCGACCGCCCGCGCGGGCCTCGACCTGATCCGCGAGTTGTCCGCGCACTGCCGGGTACCGGCAAAGCTCACCGACGTCGGCGTGCCGGCCGGCGCCGTCCCGGGCATGGCGCGGGCGGCGATGACCGTCACCCGGCTGCTCGAGCGGAACGTCCGCGAGGTGACCGTCGCCGACGCCGAAGCCATTTACCGCAAGGCCCTCTGATGCCGTCGTTCACGAAAGACCGCTACCCCGGCGTCGTCGTCCCGATGGTGACGCCCGTGACCCCCGCCGGCGAGATCGACGAGCCGGCGGCCGCCCGGATCGTCGAGCGGCTGGTCACCGGCGGGTGCGCCGGCGTCTTCCCGCTCGGGACGACCGGGGAGTGCGTCAGCGTCCCCGCCGACGACAAGCGCCGCCTCGTCGACGCCGTCGTCAAGGCCAACCGCGGCCGCGCGACCGTCTACGCCGGCGTCAGCTCCAACTGCTTCCGCGAGTCGGTCGACCTGGCCAAGGCGTTCAAGGCGGCCGGCGCCGACTTCGTCGTCGCGCACGCGCCGAGCTACTACCCGCTGAGCGACGCCGACATCGAGGCCTACTTCGCCCGGCTGGCCGACGCGGTCCCGCTCCCGCTGCTGCTGTACAACATCCCGGTCACGACGCACCACACGATCGCGCTGCCGGTCGTCGACCGGCTCCGCCGGCACCCCAACGTCGTCGCGATCAAGGACTCGGCCGGTGACGCCGACCGCTTGACCGAGTTGCTGAAGATGACCGGCGGCCGCGACGGGTTCCCCGTCCTGCTCGGCAGCAGCCAGAAGTTCGCCCACGGGCTGCGGCACGGCGGGGTCGGGCTGATCCCGAGCGGCGGGCACCTCGTCCCCGAGCTGTACCGGGCGATGTTCGACGCCGCGATGGCCGACCGCTGGCCGGAGGTCGAGGAGCTGCAGGTGAAGACCGAGGCCGCGTGCGCCCCGTACAACAAGGGCCGCCCGCTCGGGGAGTCGCTGGCGGTGCTGAAGGCGCTGTGCGAGAAGCGCGGGCTGTGCGGGCGGTCGATGCTCCCGCCGCTCCGCGACTTCACGGGGGAGGTGCCGGCGTGAGCCCCGCCGACACCGACCGCACAGTTCGCCCGATCGTCGCGATCAGCATGGGCGACCCCGCCGGGGTCGGGCCGGAGATCGTCGCGCGGGCGGCGTCGCGGGACCTCGTGCACCGGCTCTGCCGCCCGCTCGCGGTCGGCGACGCCCGGGCGATCGCCCGCGGGGCAGCCGCGGCGGCGCCGCAGCTCCGCGTGCGCCCGATCCAGCGCGTGAGCGACGCCGCGTTCGAGCCGGGCGTGCTCGACGTCGTCGATCTGGCGAACGCCGACCCGGACCAGACGCCGCTCGGCAAGGTGACGGCCGCGTCCGGGCACGCGGCGTTCGAGGCGGTCCGGCGGGTGATCGAGCTGGCGATGGCCGG
>JADMIO011204697.1_pt1 | contig 16728 bp, 11 predicted proteins | sample 8958161 | NCBI WGS metagenome assembly JADMIO01 (sample SAMN16585339, study PRJNA669376) | soil metagenome | isolation source: Crop rotation soil | place: USA: Cullars Rotation, Alabama | collected 2011
AAACAAGATAAAGAAAAAGAAATCGATGCCACAATTGCAAAAACATGTGCTCTTAATTACATTCAAGTGCTTTTACAACGCAAAGATGAAAGCTATTTAAACGCCTGTGAAATTTTGCAGTATATGCCGTATGAAGAGAAGTATATGCGTCTGGTTCAAACAGGCTCTATCACCTCGAAGGATATTGTATCTCTTATAGATAATTTTTTACGTTTTTCCCACAATAAGCAAGCTCGAGCAGTTTTGCTCAACCAGCTCTTTCGCTTGCCAACATTTGATTGTAACATACGCGATGCATCTGGGGATAATCTCTTGGGAATGTTTTTTAGGGTTAGAGTAAATCGGGAAGATTTTTTATGCGCTGAGCTCTTAGAAATAATGATCAATCTCATGCAAAGAGCGGATTTTGAAATCAATGCGCTTAACTCTCATGGGAAAACAGGTTTAGACATTTTCAATTTCTGTTGCGAAGACTTTCCAGAACTGATCAAGAATTGGAGGGAGATTGATTTTAACCAACTGAGGACGTTATTATGCCCTAATTCACTGGGACCGCAGGCAAGAAAAATTGCAAATGAAATCGGCCGCCTTTTAATTAGCAGAGGGGCAAAAACAAGCAAAGAGCTTGAAGAACTTAAAAAACTTGCTGTAGGAGCAATGTAATCACAGGAACCAGTTTGTAGGATTTATAGGATGGGACAGAATTTGGAACTAAATTATGTCCTAGTTCTATAAGTCCAAGTCCTATAGGGACGAAAAGGATGGAAAGGACCAAGAGAAGTGTCCCGAAGGGCACTTCTCTTGAATGAAATCCATTACTTTTTAGTAAAGGCCATTATTTTTGCTGTTGCCCTTCGGCCTGGCGTGGTACAATTCTCAAATTATCTTCGATGCCTTTGATACCATCGATATCGTTGATTCTTTTTAAAACATCTTTTTTATCGCTTTCGCTATCCACGTTTCCAGAAAGTCTGGCACGACCGCCGTGAATGTCTACGCTGACATTTTCATAGCCCTTGCTGAAAAGGCCGCTTTGAAGGGCGTCGCGAGCCTTTTGATTGAGCTGGCGGTCTGTCTCTTGAGTATTGACAGCGGCTTGGCGGTCGGTGCGTGCGCTAGATGAATCTTGCGCTGAGCGAGAATCTTGCGTTGCGCGAGAATCTTGCATGCTTCTATTGCCGCCCCAAGAGCTAAATTGTCCCTGTCCTAGGCTGCGCACTGACAAGCGATCTTCGATGTCTCGGACGCCTTCTACTTTGTTGATTTTATTTTTTAACTCTTGGCGATCCTGTTCGCTTTCCAGGGCACCTGCCAAAATGATCGTGCCATTTCTGGCTTGGACGACAACCATTTGGAAGCGTCGATCGGGATTATTGCCATCGATTTGCTCTTGTATGCGGCTTAAAAGTTGGCGATCTGTGCTTGTGGAAGCGCCATCTCTTGTATCGCGCATGACGTTATCGCGCATGGTATTATCGCGTCGTTGCATGCTATCTTGGTCCATGCTTTCATTATATTGTCTTTGGCTATCGCTTGAAGGGCGAGTATCATAATATCCAAAGCGATTTTCCCAGCCTCTGGAAGCAGGGAAGTTGTCCATTCTAGTATCGACTTGACCGCGAAAAGGTTGCGCTTGATCTAAGGCGCGCTGTTGGCTGCGATATCCTTGGTTTTCTCGATATGTATTATAGCTGTCGCGGTTGAAGCGTTCATCGCCATAAGCCATATCCCATGGTCTTGGATGTTCTGGGATGTCATCAGCCAAGCTTAGTTGTCTGCTTGGGTACATTCTGCTGCCTTCCATGCTGCGGGAGCTGCGTCCATCTCCAAAGTGGCCATCGCTCCAGCGGTTTTCATTCCAGCGGCCGCTGCCTCTGTAATAGCTGTTATCGCGGTATGCAGGCTGTGAATAGCTGCTGTCGCTGTCATAATAGTAGGGTTGTGGCACATATCGGCTATCATCTCTATAATAGGAATCGCGATAATAGCTGTCGCTATAGGGTGCGCGATTTGTCGACAGATGCCAATTTAATGGATTTACATCCATATCAGCGACGGTGTCGTTATAGTAAATGGCGCCTTGCAATGCTGCAGAAGCAAACAAGCTGCCTGCAGTTAAAGTCATCAATGAAACTTTCATACTTCCTCCATGTGGGCTATTTATTAAGAACTGCCTCAACCTGAAATATATATATAAATTTTTTGGAGTCAAATTTTTAAGAATTTTTTTTCAAGTCTTTAATAACTAGTGGGTTACAAACAATTTATCGAGCTGAGGTTTGAAGTAAGACCATGAAGTCTTAGCTTTTTTGGGAGAATGGCTAAAATTTGCTATGTGGATGCACGAATGTCAGAGACTCAGCATGATGGCTTCGATTAGTAACTTGATCAATCAAAAGTCTCGCTTGTGCTCTCATATTTTGTCTTATGCAAAAGCCCAAAACAGATTTACCGCATCAAACTGTCAAAGTCGGAATTGCCCATAAGCCTAGCAATCTTATTGAAAACTATTTATGAAATGGTTTTTGATATGTTTAAACACAAAGACACAAAAGCGCTAAGGCGCGAAAGAGGTTTGGCCCAAAGGTGCTTGTCTACGAAAGCGCGTGAAGATTTGTCTCTTGCTGAGGCAAGAGACAATCAGCTCCTCATTAGAGAAATATGCGCTGCAAGTTTATTTCCGATGCTTTGCTGCCAAGCTTTTTACAGATCGGAAATAAACTTGCAGCGCATATTTCTCTAATGAAAAGTTTTTGTGCTGCTTGAAAGTTTGTTGTGAAAATCTCTAAATTTGAGCTTTCTGAGATAAGATTTTCAAAAGATAACAAAAATAACTAGTCACCAGAGAATTTCGCTGCAGCTTTATTCAGCTTAGCACAAACTTTAAACACATAGAGAGCTGAAATAAAGCTGCAGCAAAATTCTCTGGTAAGGAGATTATTGTCTTTCGCCTCAGCGAGAGACAAGTGCGACCGGTATGTCGTTAAACTAGAAGGTGAAAGTCCTTTATGGACCCTAGTAAGGGGAACCATTAGTGAAGGCAAGGGTGTCCATCGTGAGGTGGAATCTGAAGAAAGCCGTATACAAAATGCTGGCCTGACGAACAGGTAACCCAGAAATGGGTGGCGCATATGAGGCAGTAACTCTTAGGAAGAAGGATGCTTGTGAATCCAAAATCCAATACTTACTCGGAAGAGTTCTGTAAATGCGACAGGTAAGCAGGAAAGTTTAACGAATTACCCGGTGAGAGCTGTACTCACGCATGACCAATACCCGACAAAAGAGGGGAACGACATGACTAGCGGTGTCTCAGAGAGATGACGTGAACGGTACAGCAGTCAGCAAACGGCATAGTAACCCGTCGCGAGACGATGAAGGCCCGAACATGAAAACAAAGGAGAGACCTAATTTTCTATGACAACAGAGAATCGCAGAAAAGAAGAAAAAGAAGCTAAAACGGAGGACTCGGGGCGGAACCCCGTACAACCTACGAATAGCGCGATGGTTGACAAGGCAGAAAGGGAAGAATCTATCCTACCTAATAGTCAACGCTATATCCGTATCCCTAAGATAGAAGGTGTAGTGAACGACTATAACATACGAGAAGCTGTCAAGGCAGTTACCCGCAACAAGGGAGCTCCTGGAATTGATGGGGTAACTACTGAAGAAATCAAAGGGATAATGGAAAAACAGTGGCCTAAGATCAAACAAGACATTCTTGATGGAAAATACAACCCAAGTCCTGTAAAAAGGAAGGATATCCAAAAACCAGATGGAAGTGGAGTTCGGAAGCTTGGAATTCCAACAGTCATGGATAGGATTATTCAACAGGCACTTTATCAAGAACTTGTATTTGCATTTGAAGCCACATTTTCTGAAAATAGTTATGGATTTAGACTTGGTCGAAAAGCTCAACAAGCGGTGTTTAAAGCTCAAGAGTACATCCGGGAAGGATGCGAATGGGTTGTAGACATCGATCTGGAGAAATTTTTCGATAAAGTCAACCATGACATCCTCATGTCGAGAGTAGCGAGGAAAGTCAAGGACAAGAAGATACTTTTGCTGATCAGAAAATTTCTGCAAGCAGGAGTAATGGAAGATGGCCTTGTAAAAGCAACAGAAGAGGGAACCCCGCAAGGTGGCCCTTTGTCTCCACTACTTTCAAACATCATGCTTGATGACTTTGATAAAGAACTAGAAAGAAGAGGATTACGATTTGCAAGATACGCGGACGACTGCAATATCTACGTGAAATCGGAGAAAGCAGGTCAACGAGTCATGGAATCAGTGGTAAAATTTCTGACTACGAAACTCAAACTCAAGGTTAATGAGCAAAAGAGCGCAGTAGCCCATCCCTGGGAACGAAAATTTCTCGGGTTCACCTTTAAAAAGGAAGAACAGGGGAAGATTATGATCCACGAAAGCCGAGTTAAACGACTGAAAGACAAAATAAGAAGCCTAACCAAGAAAATGAGAGGTAACAATCTAACGGATAGCATCCGGAAGCTAATTATGCCTGTCACAAGAGGGTGGGTTAATTATTTTGGCATAGCAGAAGAACGAGGCATATTCGAAAGCCTAGATGGATGGATTAGGCGCAAAATAAGAGGAATCCAATGGAGACAATGGAAGAAACCAAAGACACGACTCAAGAAATTGAGAGGGTTAGGAATCAAGGAACACACTGCTAGGAAATATGCTTATAGTAGTAAAGGGCCATGGAGAATGGCTAAAACCTACTGCATGCATAAAGGCCTTTCAAATAGTGTGATTGAATCCATGGGATATATCCCGATGATAGCTCTAGTAGGTGTTAGGTCATAGTGATCATGAACCGCCGTATACGGATCCGTACGTACGGTGGTGCGAGAGGACGGGAGTTTACCCTCCCTCCTACTCAATTTTTTCATGCACTTTGGAAGCCAACCTCCCCATGTCAAAAACCCCTTTGAGGCTTAGCGCCTCTGCACCTCTGTGTCTTTGTGTTAAAATTATCTCACAAACCTTCGACTTTAGAAAATTGGCAACTTAATTGGCATTGAATTACTTTTCGTTCCAGGTAGTGTCAAGTATTGAAAATTCTTCCAGGATACTGTTGAAATAATCATTGTACTGGCTTTTTAAGTTAGACATCATCAATTTCACTTCATCAGTGTTTCCTAAAAGGGTTGCTTTGAGTGTCTCTTTGAGTAGCATTCTTACTATTTCAATATGGTTTTTAGGGCGTGCCTCACCGCGCTCGGATTCAAGAGGAATGTTTGTTTTCCCAAACTCTAAAAGTTGTTGGCGCATTTGCATCTCTGTTGTGTCTTCGAGCATAAAGTCTTGCAAAACTTCAAATTTCTTCTTTTGAATGCCAGGATCATGTTTTATGGAATCTGATGCTTGATCTATGGCCTCCTCGAGAAGTAATATAGCATCTAACAAAATATCGGCTTGACGTTGAACGGCAAGGTGAAAAGGAAGATTAGTTGCTTTTTCAATTTTTTCAAACTCGGCATAAATGTTTGCTTTAATATTGCTAAATTCCTTAATCGTTCCCTGCATATCGCGTGCAGTAGCTTCTTTTGCTATAGCTTCTTTTGGTGTAGCGACTTTTTTCCGCTTTTCAATTTCTTCTAAAAAAGATTCGTTTTGAATATTTTGCTCTGCTGCTTTAGCTGTGAAAGAATTATATCCTGTATTTTTAAGGGTGTTCTCAAGAGTTGCTCGCATATTGCCGGTTGATTCGAGCAAGGTCGAAATAATTTCTAACGCCGGCCTGCATTTTTTTGCAGCTTCAAGAATATTCATGTCAATGCCGGATAAGCGGCCTAATAAGCGCAGCAAATCCCTTTGTTCCAAGCCTTTCGTTGAAGATAAGCCATTTTGTAATTTGTTGAGACTTTCCATGAATGCTTCTGCTGTATCTGCTGAAAATTGTCTTGTTTCCATCTCAGCTACTAATTGGCTGAGTCTAGAAAAATCCAAGAGTATTTTAGCCTCCGGTGTTTGCGGTGCAAATTCCGTTTTTCTACTAGGCGCAATAACAGTAGCTGCTGCGGCGCCAATCTTACTATCAGTTTCGGTTTCTTTTTTAAGCAAGTAGGGGGCAGCCTTTATCCCTTGGCTTTCTTTTTGCAGGGAAGCGCTGTCATGCAATACGCTATTTGCCGCCGTCTGCGAGGTTTGGTTTAGTTTGTCGATTGTTGGGTCCTTAGATTGCTTATTTGCAAGCTTTGATAATTCATTTTGTCTTGCGACCAATTCCCCTGGATCGGGAGAGGGAGTAGAGGAAATCATAAGATCCTCCTTTAATTAAGTTGTTATCATTAAAAAGTTATAGCAACTATGTCTATAACTTTAAGTTTAATTAAAAAGTTATTATTTTTACATTTATTTTATAAAGATTCGAAAAGTCTAATCTGTGATGCCGGAATTGCTTGGAATGGGATCGCTAGGAATGGATTTATCTGGAATCTGGTTATCCGGCATTGGATACTTGCGAATAACCTCAAGCTCTTCCTCTTCAGAAATGATTCCATTTGAGGAAATAGTGGCCAAAAACTCAATGGGGAATTTCTCGCCATTTAAAGCGCTAGCTAAGAAACTAGCATTTAGCATAAAGAAAAACCATTTAGACATACATTCACCCTTTTTGTTCGCTTTTTAATTACCACAAAGCCATAATCTTTGGAAAAAAGCAAATTTAAAGTGTATGATATTTTGTTGGAAATGCGGAGCTGAACTTAGCGAACTTTTTTTTGGCAAAATTTCCTTTAGAGCTGAGTGTGAAAAATGCAATAGCTCTTTGCATTGCTGTAAAAATTGCAAATTCTATCGGGTTGGATCTCCTAACGATTGTTTAATACCCGGCACGGAAAGAATCGTCGATCGCGAAGCCATGAATTTTTGCGAAGAATTCAGCGCTTTAAATAAGGCGCCAGGCATTCGGGATGATGGCAAAAAAAATCGATTCGACGACCTTTTTAAATAACCTTTTATGAAATGGTTTGTTGCCAAAATAGGTCTATTTCGAGTGACCGGAGAGTGGCAGAGTACAAGAAACCCGCGCGCGCATCCTATTGCCCATAATTCCCGGAACCTTATTTAGAACTATTTTTTCAAATAATTATGCTGGTTTATGCCCTGACGGGGTTGTTTGGACTATTTAAAAAAATATTTATATGCTATAATGAAAGGAGATATCCAAGGAGTGAATTGTGGCAATATTGCAACCCCCTCTATTTACTCCTAAAGAGGCAGCATGCTTTTTGAAGAAAATCGCTTTAGAAGACAAAGCAAAAGTGCGTCTTTCTTTAGATGTCCTTTTGCGCATACAGAGAGCCACAGAAGTTTTAAATTTATATGTAATCGAGCCGCTCTACTCTCTCAATGAAGAGCATTTTTTAGTTTTACTAGATAAGCTGCAAAGCTGCTATAAGTTTCATGAAGAAAAAGCTGGGTCTGTAAATTCCAAGGCGATTGCAAATTGTGAGCCTCCGTCCAACTTAATACGACAGGCTATTGAAGACATACAAAGTTATCGAGAGGGCTTGCAAAAAGTTATTAAGAGCGCACCGCTTCCTGCTGTATCTGGGTTTTTGCCTTTGGCTGGATATTTTCCTGCAATTAAATCAGCAAGGGCCAGCAATATCTTGAATGATAAATTACCAGGGACTTATCTTATCAGAGAGCGCAAGGGGAAAAAATTTCAGTATTGTAGAGGGCGAGGACAACTTCTCGAAGAGGATTTATTAGTTATTAGCTGTATCAGCAAATCGGGTCGCCGCGAGGATATCGACGTCTGGTTTTCTCCCCATGGTTATCAAATTGATATTGATACCCTGGAAGGCCCTGATTACAAGTATTATGCAACTATAGGGGCAATTACAGTAGATTTAGGATTAAATCGCCCTATTGCAGATAAGGATATTGAAGAAACGATGATAAAACTGGCTATGCGCTATATCAATAGAAATAAGCGCTTAGTTAGCGGCTATTATTTTCGCTATCCTGGCATTGAACTGTTAAGAGAGGAAGGCGCTATTTTAGAAACGATTTTTAAAAGAGGCGATTTTTTTATTCTAGCGATTACAGCGCCAGGAAGGCGAGCACAGATCCCTATTTTGCCCATCCACTTGGAAAGATGGGCCCCCGATATAAGTACATCCTTTCAATTCGGCAGAAAAAATCTCTTTAGTTTATAATTTTTTGCGCTCTGTATCGATGACTTGCACGAAGAGAGTGCCGTTATTATCTTCATAATCGGAATCATAAATCCAAAAATGCACGCCGCTTTGGGCCGCTATAAAAGGTTTAGAAGTATAGATATGGTCCGGATGGTAAGTGCCATCGCACACATTGATATTTATGCTGTTTTTGAAGGATAGAAGCTTCATCGGAGTCTGCTCTGCGTTAAATTCAAAGCAAGCATCCTCCTCAAGGGGCTTTCCTTGTTTCCACCATTTCTTCAAATTCATTACGCCGCTTACCTTAATAAAATATTCATGACCTAATGTCAATTTCACAGATGTTGTCGGTGTTCCATCGGAATTGACTTCGCCTTCCCAAATAACTTGTTCAGCAAGACAATAGCCGGTCAGGCAAATGCTAGTTAGGCATAAATAAAAAATAGTTTTAGCCATACTTTCCTTGTCGAGTTATTTGTTTACATATAAATTGCCGACTTGCTTTCCAAGTGCTTTGCCAATGGCATGGTCTGTGAAGAAATGGATGCCTCCCCAAATTCGTGACATGCCGGCCTCTTCAGCTAGCTTATTCCATTCATTTTTATTCTCGGGAAAGTAGGCGTCTAAGATCATAGCAGCGACTTGGCTGGCAGTGGAGTGGGCAGAAGGGAAACTGGGATGGTTAGGAGTAGGTATTACGAGTTTCAAATTTGGGTTTAGCATATTTGGACGTTTGACCATATAAGCATACTTAGAATCAAAGACAGCAATAACGGAATCAAATAAAGCTGTGGCTAATGTGGCTCGCACTTTCAGCTGTTTCTCAAGCGAGGTCTTATGTTCTTCCATATACTTATTGGCTATAAAAACCCAATCTCCTGATCCAATGCCGGTCTTGCCTGCCCAAAAAAGGATGCGCTCTTGCTCCTTTGGTGTTCTTTGTTGCACGCTTTGATTCACTTTTTCAAGCTCTTCTTTCCAAAATGGATCTGAGCCCTTTGGCGGGGGGGCTACGCGAAATTGATCAGGCCTTTCAAGCCGCCATGGTTGCATCGAGGGGATTGTCTGTCCCAAATAGGGATGTTCTCCCCTCCACATGTTTTCATCAGCAGGGGCTTTGACGGGGCGGATGTGCTCTTGCTCGTTGTTAAAGCGAGCATCAATTTTCTCTGCTAACAGTTGTGTAAGGTCATCAGTAAAGGTGTCGCTGATAAAACTTGGCACATCTTGGCGGCGAAAGTCAGGGTAAAAAAGATGGACGATATGAAAGCTTACAGGATCAAAGCTTCCTAAGTATGAGCCAGATAGTTGGTGAGCAGCATCGGCAAATGCTTTTTGTGCTGTGTATAGATAGGCCACCAGCCGGCTTTGGCCGCCTTCTTCAGGGGGTTTTTTTTGAAATAATTCAGAATAAACGCGATCCCATTTATAAAGTTGATCTGTAGATAGCTGCAGTGAACTTGTTTTTTCCGGCAAAGCCTCAAGTTCATCTTTTGACAATTCAAATGTATTTGCTTTTAGGCTGTTAACCTCTTCATGAGCAGTGATTAGAAAAGTGGCGGCAACGAGCTTGATAAAAAGCAACCAAGGGGATATATACAATGATTTTACCATGGGAGCTCCTATTTGATGGATATCAATACAACACATAATCAAGGAGCAGATTTTTGTAAAGAAAGCTGTGGGAAATTTCAGGAATATCAGCGTTTTTATATCCATACAAAGAAAGCAAAGCATCTTTTTCCGCATCCATGCCGCTTTTCTGTCAAAGTTAATCGGTTGAAGCTTGCCAAACATATTCTTAAAGAGATAGTCGAATACTGGGGTAAATGGGATGTTGTCCTTAGTCGCCCCTGTGTCTATGGGGTTTTCTCAGGCCCTTTGGGAGGATTTGCTCCGCGCCAACACCTATGTGTCGGCTGCCTGCGATGTACGACGCAGTATCCCGATATGGTAACGATCTTGAGAAATCCTGCTCGTGATTGTCTTGGCGACGCATTTTTTACACCCGACCATGTCGAAGCTGTCGCTCACGAAGCTGAAACAGGCCGCATACCCATCAGGGGTGCCGGATATAAGGGTAAATTTGGCGGAAGCCTTTGGGACGGCATGTGGACAGATATGTCAGAAATTGTCAGGCCAACCAGGGATGGCATCCATGGTCGCGAGTACATCTCCACTTCTGTCGATATTGGCGGTAAGCCGGCTTTTTTGTCGTTCGACGAAGCTGGCAATCCTCAGGGGGCTCAACCTCAGGCTATTTCTACGCCTATTCCCATGCTTTTTGATGCATTTGCAGATAGTGTATTAGACAAAAAGCTTGCTAAGATATTGGTTGATTGTGCGGACGCTCTCAAAACATTTGTAATCCTGCCTCTTAAAAAAATAAGCGAATTTAGCTTGAAGAATGTTCACATCATTCCACGCATTGGCCCCAATGACCTTGGGTCATTGTTTAATGAGAAGGAGCTTTCGCCATCCATTTTGGAAATGAGCTTTTGGGACTTAAAAGTTTATCAGACGTTAAAAAATCGCTTTCCCAAAGCCCTCGTTATCCTTCGAGCTGGTTATGAAGAAATAAATTTCCCGGCTTGTTACGATGCCGGTTTGCGCATTTTCCATTTAGGTGCCGATTATCATGGAAGATCGCCGTCAGGAAAGTTTGCCCTTGAGCTAATAAGAGAAGCAAACAAGTGTTTGGTTGATATGCGCTGCCGCGATGAAGTCACCCTTATTGGCAGCGGAGGGATTGTAGCAGCTGAGCATCTGGCGAAAGCTATCCTTTGTGGCTTAGACGCCATCGCTTTGGATACGCCATTGCTCGTCGCCTTACAAGCACAATTTAAGGGGGATACTGCCAACATAGAAGGGGATGGTTTTAAGCTTCATGCCGATATGCCAATAGAGTGGGGAAAGCAGCGGATAAAAAATTTAATCGGCGCCTGGTATGACCAGCTATTAGAAATAATGGGCGCTATGGGATTGAGGGAAGTGCGAAGAATGCGCGGTGAAATAGGCAGAGCGATGTTTCAAAAAAAATTGGAGATGGAAGCTTTTGGAGAGATAGCAGGCTATGAATATACCTAACTCACATGCGCACCTCATCACTGAAAAGCATGTAAGAAGCTTGCATCACGGATATCGCGTTTGGCCATCTTTGGCTTATGGCAGGATGCCGGCCATGGGGGATCCGCGCTGGACTTCTGATTTGATATTGTCAACATGGGCCCAGGCAGAGACAGGGCGTCCTCCAAAAAATGGCTTGGAATATAGCAAGGGAATGTCAGGCGGAGGATTTGACCGCCTAGAATTTAACAGCGCCCAAGCCAGCCTGCAGCTTTCTTGCGAGGCGATTCCTGATCTTTCCATTTCTTTGAATCGCAGGCCATACGACCGCAAAATTGAGATCCCTATTCCTTTTTATGGCTCAGGCATGTCTTACGGCTCTGTCAGCGAAAATATTATGCTTGCAAGAGCCAAAGCAGCCAAGGAATGGGGGACGTTTACGTGCACAGGAGAAGGGGGGTACCCTGAGGTGTTGATCCCTTATAAGGATAGCGTCATCACTCAGGTGGCTACAGGCCTCTTTGGAGTTAGGGAAGAGACTATTTTATTTGCGCCTATTGTAGAACTGAAATATGCGCAAGGAGCAAAACCAGGTCTTGGAGGGCATTTGCTTGGAGATAAGGCCACTGTTGCTGTAGCTAAAATGCGCGGCTCTCAGCCATGGGTTAGCCTGTTTTCTCCATTTCCCTTTCATAGCGTCTATTCTGTTGAAGATCACAAGAAGCATGTCGACTGGATAAAGGCCATAAATCCCCATGCTTTAGTTTCTGTCAAAGTTTCTACGCCGATAGATATTGAAATGGTAGCCGTAGGCAGCTACTCCGCTGGCGCTCATATTCTACAGATTGATGGCGGATATGGAGGCACCGGAGCGGCTCCTGAGATAGCGAAAAAAAATATTGCTATGCCTATAGAACTAGCCATTCCCAAAGTGCATCGATACCTATTGGCAGAAGGCATTAGAGATGAGATTGCCATTATGGCTAGCGGAGGGATCCGCACTGCACAAGATATTGCCAAGGCGATCGCATTAGGCGCCGATGGCTGTGTCCTGGGGATGTGCGAGCTGGTTGCCATGGGTTGCACGCGTTGTGCCAATTGTGAGCGCGGAAGAGGATGTCCCTTTGGTTTGACGACTACAGATTCTGAGCTGCAAGAGCTTGTGGATCCAGATTGGGGAGCTGCCAGAATAGGCAATTTATATGATTCTTTTGTCTTTCAACTCAGGCAGCTGCTGCGACAACTGGGGCTTAACTCCATTAAAGAGTTGCGCGGTAGAACGGATTTATTGCGGTATACATGAACAAATTGATTGGCACTAGGCAAAAATTCCACGGTCCTCTGCCTGAACGCAAAGCGGAAGGAGAAGGGGGCTGCGGAGTTATTGGTTTGGCTTGTGAAGAGCAAATTGCTGGTAGGCATTTGCTTAAGGGCTTGTGCGGCATGCGCAATCGAGGCAATAACAAGGGAGGCGGCATAGCCGCTGTTGGCTTAAATCCTAAAGAATTTAATGTGTCGCAGACCATACTAGACAATGACTATCTTTTAGCAATTGCCTATTTGAGCGAGAGCGTTCAAGATGACGTTGAACGTCAGTTTGTGAATTCTATTTTTGAAGTCGATCAAACTCATGAAATGCGCACAATTCCAAGTTACAGCATGCTTGCAGATCTGACGTTAAAGCCTCCAAAGGTTATCCTTTACTTTGTCCGGGTTAAAGCGAGCGTTATTTCAGAGTTTATTGCAATGCATGGACTTTCAGGCGCAAGGGTTCAATGCATAGAAGATGAAATAGTATATCAAAATTCTTATCGCCTAAATCAAGCTTACTATTCTTCTATTGGGGAAAAGTGCGCTTTTGTTTTGTCCCATGGCAAAAATCTTCTCATTTTAAAAATGGTGGGCTATGGCGACGATGTCATAGCCTATTATAAACTGGAAGATTTCAAGGCGAATGTCTGGATAGGGCACCATCGCTACCCTACTAAGGGCAAAGTGTGGCATCCAGGGGGCGCTCATCCTTTTATAGGCATGCATGAAGCCTTAGTGCACAATGGAGATTTTGCCAATTATGCTTCCATTTGCGAGTATTTAAGCCAACGAAATATCCATCCTCAGTTTTTGACAGATACTGAGGTAGCGGTTCTTTTATTTGATCTGCTCCATCGCATCTATGCATATCCTTTAGAATATGTCATAGAAGCCTTTGCTCCGACTACAGAACGAGACTTCGCCTTACTTCCTATTGATAAACAGCATGTATATGAGATGCTACAAAAAACACACATGCATGGCTCGCCAGACGGACCGTGGTTTTTCCTCATCGCCCAATCTCTTTATAAACAACATGGGCCCATGTATAGGTTAATAGGCATCACAGATACGAGCATGCTTCGTCCTCAAGTTTTTGCCATTCAGCAAGGAGAAATTTCAATAGGTTTCTCTGCCTCTGAAAAGCAAGCCATTGATGTTACATTGGCAAGCATTGCCGGCGAAGATGGACGCTTTTGGTCCTGTGCAGACCACTACTGGAGTGCGCGCGGGGGTAGCCATACCGATGGCGGGGCCTTCCTTTTCTCTTTAGAGCGAAAAGAAGGAAAGCTTGCATTAGATTGCACCGATAAATTCGGCACAAGCATCATGGCGAAAATAGATAATAAAGAGAAAAGGGAGAAAACTAAGGCAATAAATTTAGAGGCCCCAGAGGCTATTGTCGGCATGTCACTGAGGGGCCGGCTTGCACACTGCCATCAAAGGGACGCTCAGCTTTTATTAGATGCCACGGTGGGCAATATAAACACCATGGCAGAAGCTGAAAAAATTCTTGCCGACCTTACACTATTGCTCGATAGCGCGTATCCTTTAAGCATGGTTAGGCGCAGCTGGCTGAGAAGCGCAATTACGTCGAAGTTGAAGGCTGTCTTTCAGCTTTTAGGAGCATTAGCGCCAGAGCACTATAGCCTCATTTCTTTCTATGAGGAGATAGCCACTCCAAAATCTGCAAAAAGCACTTTGATCATCGATGCTAAAGAATTTGCCTCAGAAGGCGAATTTTCCCTATCAAGAAAGATCGTTGAAATGCATCGAAGGGGCTTTAGAAACTTTGTCCTTTTTAATTGTTTGGGACATCGCTTTCTTGGCAGTGGCCTGGGTCCCAATACCCATGATGTCAATATCGATATCTATGGCTCCTCCGGAGATTATGTCTCTTCAGGCATAGATGGAGCTGTGATTCAAGTTCATGGCAGCGCGCAAGATCAAGCCGCTCAAATCATGAAAGAAGGGACTTTAGTCATTCATGGAGATGTAGGACAGGCTTTTCTCTATGGCGCTAAGGGAGGAAAAATCTTTGTGCGCGGAAACGCGGCCGGACGTCCCTTGATCAATGCTGTGGGAAAACCGCGCTTGATTGTCAATGGCACGGCGCTAGATTATTTAGCAGAGTCTTTCATGGCGGGAGATCCTTTAAAAGGAGGAGGATTTGCCGTCATTAATGGCTTTAAATACGATAGTGAAGGTTATCCCATAGATATGCCTAATCCATACCCGGGCAATAATTTATTTTCATTAGCTTCCGGAGGCGCCATATATATTAGAGATCCATATAGGAAAGTTTCTCAGGGGCAGCTAAATGGAGGAGAATTTTGCGATATGACTTTTGAAGATTGGAACCTTATTTTGCCCTATTTAAAAGAAAATGAAAGCTATTTTGGCATTGAGGTTGAAAGGCTATTGCATTTTGATGGCAAGTCATTTGACTGCTGTGACATTTTTCGAAAGATTGCCCCGGTCCCTGTTCGCGCCTTACAAGAAGAAGAAGCTTGGGTGAAAGGAATGGCATAAACTCTGCTGCGAAGTATATATTAAATAATTAAAGCACACCAATTAAATACACCTTGATAAAAAACTATTTGTTCTATATACTATTTGAAAAAAAACAAGGTGTTATTAATGTCTTTTTCCATTAAGCAGTCTAGTGAAATAACATTAAGGGTAGATCCTGAATTGTTTGTTAGCGATAAAGTATGTTCATCAAACAATGAAAGTCGGATTGTTAAAATCAATTATGAGACAGAAACTTCAAGAAAGCGCAATGCACCCACTTATGCGGTTTCTCTTTTTGACCAGCCTTTAGCTATATTAAACTGTTCATCGATAGGAAAATTGTTGTTTAGCGGGTGCACCTCTTCTCCTTTTCACTTTGTCAATAGCAAATTAATGACATTTCAACGCGTAAACGATACCTGCTTGCGCATTATTGAAGTAGATGTTCCCTTTAATTTATTTCAAGCCACCTTGTGCACTTGCATTAATATAAAAGCCTCTTATAATCCAAATGGAAAAAATAAATATAGCCTTGCGTCCATAATATATAATTATTGGGCGCAGAATGAATATTTTGTTGACTTAAGCCAAGTTAGCCAACAAGGTTTTTATGCCTATTCTTATATTCCTAAAGCTATCGCAAGCTTACCTTCAGTAACAATTCTCAAAAAAACATTGGAACCTGCTTTGTCCATGCTTAACTCGTCGGCGTTTTATATAGCTGCACACAATCGCCATGGAACTCTTGCCTGCTTTTACAATGGAAGCGAGGACACTGTTTTTTGGGCAAGTCATGATGATGAAGTTGTAAGAAAAGTCGATGCCGCCATTCAAAATTTTAGAGGCTCTGGGACTAACTACTGGGTTAAAGAGGTAGGCGTCTATTATCAATATGACACAAGTCGTTATCCAAGGATTCAGCATTCCATCAATTATGAAGCCGCTCAACAGATTGACCTAAAACTTCTGTCACAAACCCCTTCATAAATAGACCTCTTTCGAAACTGAAATCTCGTGCCTCTGGCTGCATCCTATTACCCATAAGTCCAGGAACCTTATCTAGAACTATTTATGAAATGGTTTTTGATATATTTAAACACAAAGACACAAAGACACCGAGGCGCAGAGGCGCTAAGCCTCAAAGGGGTTTTGACATAGGGAGGTTGGCTTCCAAAGTGCATGAAAAATCGTCTTTCGCTGAGGCGAAAGCCAATAATCTCCTCACCAGAGAATTTCGCTGCAGTTTTATTTCAGCACTCTATGCATTTAAAGTTTGTGCTAAGCTGAAATAAAGCTGCAGCGAAATTCTCTGGTGACTAGTTTTTTTTGTTATCTTTTGAAAATCTTAACTCAGAAAGCTCAAATTAGAGTTTTTCACAACAAACTTTCAAGCAGCACAAAAACTTCTCATTAGAGAAATATGCGCTGCAAGTTTATTTCCGATCTGTAAAAAGCTTGGCAGCAAAGCATCGGAAATAAACTTGCAGCGCATATTTCTCTAATGAGGAGCTGATTGTCTCTTGCCTCAGCAAGAGACAAATCTTCACGCGCTTTCGTAGACAAGCGCCTTTGGGCCAAACCTCTTTCGCGCCTTAGCGCTTTTGTGTCTTTGTGTCTTGACACCATGAGTGTAAACACGCAAATTTGTCAGATAAAGAATCTTTGA
>JADMIO010932665.1_pt1 | contig 16727 bp, 6 predicted proteins | sample 8958161 | NCBI WGS metagenome assembly JADMIO01 (sample SAMN16585339, study PRJNA669376) | soil metagenome | isolation source: Crop rotation soil | place: USA: Cullars Rotation, Alabama | collected 2011
CCGGCCTATTCGCCCGCACACGGGCAGGCTTATGCCGTAACGGCCGATGGCTATTGGGGCACCGCGCAGGGCGGTCCCGGCGGCACCATGAACCGGGCATTCTATGAACAGTTTACGGTGGTAGCCGATTCGGTACATACGCTCCGGGTCGATTCACTGCTGCTGTCTACTGCTTATTACAATACTTCCAGCGGCACACGGATGGCGCTGGTGTATTCTGCTTCCGGGTTCAGGGCCGATTCTACCGAACTGGGCTCGGTATCGCTGAATGGCGTTGGGCTGACGCCCGCCGCCAGCGGTAACTTCACCAATACCTTTACCGTCAATAACCTGACCAACGGGCCCACCGATAAATATGCCGTACTGCTGAATGGCTCGGCGGGGCTGACGGTGAAGGCGAAGGACACGCTTACCTTCCGCATTTATCACTGCACGGGCAGCGGCAGCAATGGCCGGTATGTACAATTGGAAAACCTGCTGGTGAAAGGACTGTCTTCGAAAAACGCGGCTGTGGGCGATTATCGTTCGGTAAAATCGGGCGAATGGTCGGATAGCTCCTCCTGGCAGCGCTTCGACGGCGTTAACTGGCTGAACCCCACAACAGGAACGGATTACCCGGCGTACGACGGCGGCGTGAATACGGCTATCATCCAGAACGGGCATACCATTACCTACACGCAGATCTTTACAAAAGGGTTTGGCTACATACAAAAAACACTGATCAGTAAAGGCGGCCAGTTGCTGGTGGGTGCGGGTAAGAGCCTGAGCGTGGCCGGTATAGACGGCCAGAAAGTAGTGCTCCAGGTCGATGGTACGCTGACCAATTTAGGCACCATTGGCAGCAATACCAAAGTCGTGTACCAGATAAACGGCAATTTTGTAAACTCCGGTACCCTCGGCTTTAATGCCGGTGATTCGGTAGCGGTAAGCGCCAAAGCCACTTACCAGCACGATAATAACGGCGCCCTGCCCTCCCGGATATCATTTGCCGACAGCTCCACCTTATTGGTAACGGGTATCAAGACCAGCCAGACGAATTTATTCCCCACGCCCATAAAACTCGCCAACCTGGTGTGGAACTGTCCTGCCGAGCAAAACTATTTCGCGTTGCGCAATACGATAACGGCTATTTCGGGCGACCTGACCGTGCAAAGCACCGGCAGCACCTATATCTGTTTGTCGAATAGTACCGCCACCCTGCCCATCAAAGGCAGTTATATACAAACCGGTGGCAGCGTCTACTTTAATGAAAGCGCCAGCGGTGTGATAGATTCCTTAACCGTGGGCGGCGACTTCAATATAACCGGCGGCACGTTCAAAACGAACATGAAGAATACTGATCCATTGTACATAAAACTGAACGGGGGCAATAATGCCTTTGCACACCTGGGCGACCTCAGTAATGCACAGGTATGGATAAACGGGGTGTATAATTTATCGGGCAATATCAGCCTGCCCACCGCAGCTTTTGGCCTTACCGTAAACGGAACGCTGAATACGGGGACGAATACCGTGAGCGGCGCGGGCAGTATTACCGTTGCCGGTGCAGCTACAGTATCTTTTGGCTCGGCCACGGGTATTGATGGCAACTTTACCAATTCCGGCACAAAACAATACAGCACCAATGCCAATTATACATTCAACGGTACCGTGGCGCAAACAACCGGTACAACTATGCCCGCCGGTGCGCATACGCTTACGATCAATAACGCGGCCAACCTTACCCTGTCGGCCCCGCTCACCACAGGCATGCTCAATTTCGCGACCGGTAAATTATTGCTGGGCAGCAATACGCTGATGGATACCGCCATCCTGGGCAATACATCCACTGCCTATGTAGTGGTTAACGGTACGGGTGTGTTAAAACGGGCGCTTATTAATACCTCGGGCGCTATCATATTCCCCATCGGTTCTTCCCTTACTTCTTATACACCGGCGGCATTGATCAATACCGGCGCTGCCGATAATTTTTCGGTGAGCGTAAAAGATAACATAGATTATCCTGTAGGCGACAATACAAAAGTGGTGAAGAAGCAATGGACCATTACGCCCGATAATGCTACGGGAGCAGGGACCCTGGGTGTTTCATTCAACTGGCTGACCACCGACCAGGCGGCGAATTTCGATGCAACCCAGCCCTTTATCTTTAATTACCAGGGCGGTGCCTGGAAAAGCGCTGCTACCACCGTAACGGGCGCAGGCACGGGCGCATCGCCTTATATGGTCACCGCAGCAGGCGTTGCCCGGTCGGGCGCCTTTATCATTGGCAACAATGGCACTTCGGTATCGGTACTGAATGCCACGGGCACGCTCACCGCTTTCACGCAAAGCGTAGGGATACCTTCCGCCACGCAAACCTATACGGTCAGCGGCCAGTACCTGGGCGCGAATATGATCATCACGCCGCCTGCCGGGTATGAGATCAGCGCTACCGGCGGCGCACCCTGGTTTACCAATGCCAGCCCGCTGACGCTTGTGCCTGTGTCGGGCACCATCGCCGGTACAACGATAACGGTCAGGCTGAATGCCACGGCCGCCGGCACATTTGCAGGAAACATCGTTCATGCAAGCACGGGCGCCACATCGGTCAATATAGCGGTGACAGGCACTGCGGTGAACCTGCCGAAAGTAACCAACACCAATAATCCGCAGCTCTTCCTGCAAACGCTTGGCGCGCCATCGGCCGCACAGTTGATGGGCGTACAGGGCAGTAACCTTACCGGTACTGTTTCGATAACGGCGCCGGCAGGTTTTGAAGTATCGCTCAACAACAGCACTACCTGGTATAATGATACCATGCAACTGGTGCTCGCGCCGGTATCGGGCGCGGTGAATGTGCCGGATATAAGGGTACGGTTGAATGCCACCACCACGGGCGCACATACAGGCGCTATCCTGATCCGGTCGAACAACGCGGTGACGGATACGGTCAAAGTATCGGGCTATACCTATGCCAACCTGAGCATAGGGCCCAACCCGGCCAGGAATGTGCTGACCATTTATCACCCGGCATTGTATACCGTGGCCTTTATCAACATATACGATATCCGTGGTATAAAATATGGTACCGGCTGGCAAACACAGCCTGCCACCACCAGCACAAGCATTAATATCAGCGCGCTTCCGGCCGGTGAATATGTAATCGAGTTCAGGCGATTGGACGAAAGAACTATCTTGCGGTTTATAAAACAATAGAAGACAACTATGCGGGTACCCTTTTTTAGTGTTGCTTTATTATGTAGCTTTTCCCTGTGTGCACAACAACGCGCTATACCCCGGAAAGCGGTAGGCCCTTACGGATCGAAAGTATGGATGCCCGACAACGGCGACGGCACCTATAAAAACCCGGTATTGAATGCCGATTATTCGGACCCCGATGCCATCAGGGTGGGCAATGATTTTTACCTCGTATCTTCTTCTTTTGAAGATATACCCGGTTTGCCCATCCTGCATTCAACCGATCTCATCCATTGGAGGATCATCGGCCATGCCCTGCATCGCCAGCCGCCGTTTGATCATTTTTCGCGTCCGCAGCATGGCAATGGGGTATGGGCCCCGGCCATACGTTACCATAAGGGTGAATTTTATCTCTATTACCCTGATCCCGATTTTGGCATTTACCTGGTAAAAGCAAAAAATGCCGCCGGCCCCTGGAGCGATCCCATCCTGGTGGCGGAAGGGAAAGGACTGATAGATCCCTGCCCGTTCTGGGCCGATAATGGCATGGCTTATCTCGTACATGCCTTTGCCGGCAGCCGCGCAGGTATAAAAAGCGTTCTCGTGATCAACCAGATGAATGCAGAGGGAACAAAACTGACCGACGATGGCAAGCTGGTATACGACGGGCGGGTGACAGATCCTACGCTCGAAGGACCCAAAATGTATAGCCGCAATGGCTACTACTACATCTTTGCCCCGGCCGGCGGCGTACCCACCGGTTGGCAACTGGTGTTGCGGTCAACAAATATATACGGCCCCTATGAGCGTAAAGTGGTGATGGACCAGGGCGCATCGCCCACCAACGGCCCGCACCAGGGCGCCTGGGTAACCACCCAAACCGGTGAGGATTGGTTCCTGCATTTCCAGGACAAAGGACCCTATGGCCGCGTGGTGCACCTGCAACCCATGAAATGGGTCAACGACTGGCCGGTGATTGGCGTCGATAAAGACGGCGATGGAAAAGGTGAGCCGGTGACTACGTATAAGAAACCGAATGTAGGGCCTGTTCCCCCCAGCTATGGCACGCCGGTGGAAAGCGATGAGTTTGATCGCACCGACCTGGGCCTGCAATGGCAATGGATGGCCAACCCCAAAAGCACCTGGGCCTTTTTGTACCAGGGTGTGCTCAAGCTGTACTCCGATAAATGGCCCGACAGCACCCGCAATCTCTGGGGCGCGCCGAATGTATTGCTGCAAAAATTCCCGGCCGATGTATTCACCGCCACCACCAAACTAACCTTTACGCCTAATACAAAAATCGAAAATGAAAAAGCAGGCCTCACCATCATGGGGTTCAGCTATGCCAATATTGCCGTAAAAAGCAAAAAGGACGGCCTGTGGCTGGTATACACTGTTTGCAAGGATGCTGACCAGGGAAAACCCGAGCAGGAGCAAATGTTGGTAAGGCTATCTAACCCCACCGTATACCTACGTGTAAAAGTAAGCGCCGGCGCGCAATGCCGTTTCAGCTACAGCACCGATGGCAACAGCTTTACCGATGCCGGCGAAACCTTCCAGGCCGAAACCGGTCGCTGGATAGGCGCCAAGGTAGGGCTGTTCTGCACGCGCGAATCGGTCACCAATGATTCGGGTTGCGGCGATTTTGATTGGTTCAGGGTGGAATAAACATAAAAGAAGAAATATCAATATGAAAATAATTCCCATAATAGCCGTATCCATTTTATCCGCCAACACGCTCAGCGCGCAAATTCCCCCCGCTGCCGCCGACGCCTGGAAGCACCTGCCTGTAGTACAGGAACCCGTATTCAAAAAAGATACTTTCCCCATCACCCGCTATGGCGCCGTAGCCGATGGCGTAACCCTCAATACAAAAAGCATCAACGATGCCATTGCCGATTGCAGTAAAAAAGGCGGTGGCGTGGTGCTGGTGCCTGCCGGCGTATGGCTAACGGGGCCCCTTGTCTTAAAAAGCAATGTCAACTTTTGCCTGTCCGGTGAAGCCATCGTACAGTTTACCGCCGATTTCAACCAGTACCTGCTGGTGGAAGGCAATTTCGAAGGCAAGCGTTCCGCGCGCAACCAAAGCCCGGTATCGGGTACCGATCTCGAAAACGTGGCCATCACCGGCAACGGTATCATCGATGGCAACGGCGAAGCCTGGCGCATGATGAGCAAAGAGCGCCTCACCGAATCCCAATGGAAGAAGCTGGTGGCTTCCGGCGGCATCGTAAGCGATGACGGTCGCCGGTGGTATCCCTCGGCCAAAAACAAAAAAGGCAATGAGCAAAAAAGCAGCAGTGTGCTCGAAGGCGGCAAGACCCTGAAAGACTTTGAAGACATTAAAGACTTCCTGCGCCCCAATCTTATCGTGCTGACCAACTGCAAAAAGGTATTGCTCGAAGGCGTTGTATTCCGCCAGTCGCCCGCCTGGTGCCTGCACCCGCTGCTGTGCGAAGATCTTACCCTGCGCAATGTAAAAGTTCGCAATCCCGAATACGCCCAGAACGGCGACGGGGTAGACGTGGAGTCCTGTAAAAATGTATTGATAGAAGGCAGCACCTTCGACTGCGGCGATGATGGCATCTGCATTAAATCGGGTCGCGACGAAGAGGGCCGCAAACGCGGCAAGCCCACCGAAAACGTAATCGTGCGCAATAATATCGTATACCATGCGCACGGCGGTTTTGTAATAGGCAGTGAAATGAGCGGCGGCGCGCACAATATATTTGTATACGACTGTGCTTTTATCGGCACCGACAAAGGCCTTCGTTTTAAAACGGCCCGCGGCCGCGGCGGCGTGGTGGAAAAGATATATGTGCGCAACATTGCTATGAAAGACATCGCCGGCGAAGCCATCTTTTTCGATATGTATTATTTTACCAAACCACCTGCGCCGGGCGAGAAACCCAAAGTGCCGGCGGTAAGCGAAGCCACGCCGCAGTTCCGCGACATGTATATCAGCGATGTGGTGTGCGAAGGCGCGGAGAAGGGTATCTTTATGCGCGGTCTGCCCGAAATGAAAGTACAGCGTATTTACCTTGACAATATGGTGCTCAGGGCCGGCAAAGGCGCGGAGCTGATCGAAGCATCGGGCATTTCGTTCAGCAAGGTAAAGCTGCTCCCCGAAAAAGGCCCTTCCGTAACCATGGAAAACTGTTCGGATATTTCCATCGATGCCACGAAGTACAATGCAGGAGAAGGTGGTAATCGTGTGGAATTGAAGTAAAAATAGCTCGCAGCTCAAAAAAGTATGCAACAATTTTTTATAAACCTCATCCTGCTGGCAGGTTCATTAAGCGCCATGGCCCAGCAGCCCGATATCGTAGTGGCGAAAGACGGCAGCGGCCGTTTTACCACCGTGCAGGCCGCCTTTGATGCAGTGCCGGTACACAATAAAAAGAAGCTCACCATTTATATAAAGAAGGGCGTGTACAAGGAGAAGCTGCACCTCGATGCCACCAAAGATTTTGTAACGCTCCGGGGCGAAGACCGCTTTAGCACCATTCTTACCTGGGACGATCACCCGGGAAAAGTATCTCCTTCAGGCGATAGCATCAATACCCGTTCGTCGTACAGTTGCCTTATCCGCGCCGATCATTTCTCGGCCGATAACATCTGTTTTCAGAACGATGCCGGTTTCACCGCCGGCCAGGCGGTGGCCATGGAAGCCGATGGCGACCAGCTTGTATTTACCAACTGCCGCTTTATCGGCAACCAGGACATCCTGTTCACCAACAGCGAATCGAGCCGCCAGTATTATAAAGACTGCTATATAGAAGGCACCACCGATTTTATTTTTGGTTCCGCCACCGTTTGGTTTGAGCAATGCCATATCCACAGTAAAAAGAACTCGCATGTAACGGCCGCTTCCACGCCGGCTGAGCATACGTTCGGGTATGTGTTTCACGACTGTGTGCTGACGGGCGATACCAGCCTGCACAGCGTATCGCTGGGCAGGCCCTGGCGACCCTATGCCTGCGTGGCCTACCTGAACTGTTATCTCGGCCCGCATATCCGCGCCGAAGGCTGGTCCAACTGGAACAATACCGATAACTACAAAACGACCCGCTACGCGGAATACCATAATACGGGCCCCGGCGCCGGCACAACCGCCAGGCTATCGTGGACAAGACAACTTTCCGATGAGGCGGCAGCGTTATATACCCTTTCAAATGTATTGGGCGGCTGGACCAAAGACATAATTAACATTTCCTACTGAATGAGTCCGGATTACTAAACAAAATAACCTGCATTTTTGTGCAAATTCGCTTAGATGAAAAAAATAGGCTGGCTGCTGTTTTTCTATAGTAATATTTGTGGTGCTCAAACTACCATTGCAGGAAAACTGCCCTCCACTCCAAACACCTCCTTTTCGATAAGAGCAGACCAGTCGGCTTTGACGGGGTATGCCGGTATATTGATCGGGCAGGGCAAAACGGACGATAAAGGGCAAATCAATGCAATGATCGATTGCAAAACGGAACAGCCGGTCGCCTTACTTATAGGCAATACCTTTTTTATCCTTTGGGCAAAACCCAATGCCGGAATAAACATCCGGGAGGAAGCGGACGGGCGATATGTGTTTGAGGGCGCATTGGCGAAAGAAAATACGTTGCTGTATACAACCGGCCTGATGCAGCCTTTTACCGTGTCGCAGAATATCGGGACGGATCATTTCGAGCCGGAAAAAGAATTCCGCTACCTGGACAGCATCGAAGCAAAAAGACGGGCGGCCTTACGCGCGGCAGAAAAAGATAATACGCTCTCCGGAAAATTTATCACCTATTGCAACGCGGAAATAATGGGTTTCTCCTGTTTTAGCAAATGCCAGTATCCGGGCCCGTTTAAATCGGCCAACAAAATAACGGGCAATGACATTCCAAAAGACTATTTCGGGTTTTGGGGCAAATTTGTGCTGGCAGACGATAGTGTGGCCAGCGTTTCATACCAATATGCGCTGCAGGCTTACATTGAATATAAAGTCCGGCAAAGCATGGGCGGGGCGCCGGAAGGAACGGAAGATTCCTGGAAGGAAACATTCAGAATAGCAGACAGCTTATTGGCGGATCATCCCCTGAGCTTGCAGAAGCAAAAGACGGATGATATACTTTTTCTAATCAAATATTTCGATTTCCCCCACCTTGCGGCCGGCGAGATTGAACGCTATAAGAAACAATTCCCATCCTCTGTGTCCATCGCCGCCCTGGAGAAAGCATGGCAAAAGAAACAGGGACTGGCTTCCGCAATACCGTCTTTCCGCTTGAAAGATAATAAAGGCGCCTGGGTGGATGTGAAGGAATTCAGGGGGAAGGTGGTGTATATCGACTTCTGGGGATCATGGTGCAAGGCCTGCCTGGCAAATATGCTCCATGCCGGTCTGCTGAAAGATAAATTCAAGGATAAGGACGTCGTATTCCTGTACCTCGATTTTTATGATACCAATGAAAAATGGCTGGATGCCATCGAAAAGCATGCGATAAAGGGTACTCATTTGAAAGTGGAAAAATCCGATGAAGGATATTTCGACAAGGTATTCAATATAAGCGGGGGCTTCCCGCGGTATGCCCTTATCGATAAAAGCGGAAAGCTGGTAACCGTTTCGGCCCCGCCGCCGCAGGAGGCGTACGACCTGATCAAAAAGTACCTGGACGCCGCCCCGCTCACTTCAAAATGAGCCGTACGCGGGGAATTCCATATTCAAAATAAGGAATATCTTTACGCACTATGCCAACAACAGCTCCCATTAAAACAGCGCTTTGTTCTTTCGGAATGAGCGGCTGGGTATTCCACGCGCCATTTTTACACCTCAATAAAGGATTTGAATTGTACGCCGTATGGGAAAGAAGCAAGAACCTGGCGGCGGAAAAATATCCCGGCATCAAAACCTTTCGTACGCTGGAAGAGATGCTGGCCGACGACAGCATCGAGCTGGTAGTGGTCAACACGCCCAATTATACGCATTATGATTATGCCAAAAAGGCCCTGCTGGCCGGCAAGCACATCATCGTGGAAAAACCGTTTACGGTCACGGGGGCCGAGGGCGAGGAGCTGATAACCATCGCCAAAAAAGCAGGCAAAAAAATATCGGTATACCAGAACCGCCGTTACGACAGCGATTATAAAACCGTAAAGAAGGTGCTCGACGCGCAATGGCTGGGTAAAATCGTGGAAGCGGAAATACATTACGATCGTTTCAACGAGGTGCTGAGCCCCAAGCTGCACAAGGAAACGCCCGGCCCCGGTACGGGCCTGCTCTATGATTTGGGTTCGCATCTCATCGACCAGGCCCTGCGTCTTTTTGGTATGCCCGAAGCGGTGTTTGCCGATTTGGATATCGTACGCCCGCATTCAAAAGTGCCCGACTACATGGAAGTGCTGTTATATTATCCCGGCTTGCGCGTACGCGTTAAATCGAGCTATTTCGTGCGCGAGGCCCCGCCTTCCTACCTGATACATGGTACAAAAGGTTCCTTTCTCAAAGCAAGGACCGATGTACAGGAAAAAATGTTACAGGCAAGCGAATCGCCCGCCAGTCCCGACTGGGGGGTGGAGCCCGAAAACGAAAAGGGATTGCTCCACACCGAAAAAGACGGCCTGGTTATCCGCGAATACATCGATTCGGAACGCGGTAATTATATGGAGTATTACGACGGCATCTATGCGGCCCTGCGTGAAAACAAAGCGCTGCCCGTAACGGCCGAAGAAGGCGTCAATATTATACGGGTGATAGAGGCGGCGAATAAGAGCAGCGAAGAAAAAAAGGTGGTGCATCTCCCGGCGCCATCCTATACCGCTTAGAAAACCTGTATGTTTTGCGTATGGATGCCGGCTGAAGCCTTGCGGCCGGCCTGTTTATTGTCTTTCGTTTGGTAATAACAATACGGCGAACGGCATTTTGCCTGCTTAGCTGGTTCACCATGACACGTGCTGTCGCCCGTTCTGCTTCCCGTGACACGACCGCACGCCGTTTTCTTATCCTCTTTTTCATTTGCAGCGACAGCATCAGCTCCACTACTGTTGCTCCTTCGGTGTGGCCTTCCGTCAGCAGGCGCATCGCCAGCCCTGTCAGGTCGCGGTACCGCTTGTGTTTCCTGCGGTAGGCAGGGAGCATCGCATATACGGCGGAAGCCAGGCTGGAAGCCATTTTCAGCCGATCGGCCCATGCCAGGGTGGGTTTGAATGCCTTCTCCTTCTTTACCCGTTTGGCGGTGAGCGAGCTGGCTTTACGGACAAAGTCCTCCCCCCGCATGCGATATACGCACAGGCCGCAGTAAGTGCCATAACGTGCCGGGGGGCTGAGGAGCCGGGCCATATAATTACTTTTCGTAAATATACGTAATACTAACGCCAAACGGGTGGGCTAAGTGTTTTTTGGTAGAGTAGCGCCACACTGCACCTATCGTTTTTTGGGGGCGGGGCGGGGCCGGTTTTGTGCTATGACCTACCGGCGCGGCTTATATGTATCTTGTTTTTTATCAGCGTGTTTGAAGCTGTTTGGTGAATACCTGGCCCGTACCTCGTTTGCCCTTTGTTCGCTCCCCCGAGAGGGAAAGTGCGCTTTAACAGCGAACGAGAAGCGAAGGAGAAGCGAACAAGACCCGAACGGGGTCAGGAGCGATTACCCCGTATACGCCAATACCTGCCATCGTGAAGTTTTTATACAGGGTAGCTTCATCCTTACCAGTTATGGTAAGTGCGTAAGAGAATTATGCCATCATTAATTAACATAAAAAATATAAAAAAAACTTGGGTCGGAAAAAAAAACGTTCTAACTTCACTGTTACGGATAAACCCCCATTAAACCCCCATTAAACCCCCTAATCATATGCAGTATCTTCTTATAAAAACGCATGCAGCGTTCTTCACCACCGGTTTTTTTCCTTTAATATATTAGTTGCGTATTGTTGGCTTACCGAAGCTGGTAACGGTAGGACGAGGTTAATGACCAGCATTCATCGTACTCCCCCGAAAACTTAGTGGCAAATCAATGTGGCGACAGTCGCGGACGCATGCTAATGTGTTGGCGGGCCTGTAAGCGCTGTCATGTGCCTGGTGCCCGGCTTTTGTTATTTTTTAGCACATACAATTAAACCTGAACCGATATGCTGCAAGGCAAAAGGACACGTCGTGCGATAGCTGCAACGCTATTGTTAGTAATGCTTACGGATATTTTGTCGCCTACCGTCAGCTATGCGCTGACAAGCGGCCCAATGGCGCCGGAAGCCTCCAGTTTTGAGCCGGTGGATACGACCGATATGGTCAACCTGCAAACAGGTGATTTTACCTATAATATACCATTGCTCGAAATTCCGGGTCCCGAGGGAGGATATCCGTTGTCGTTAGCGTACCACGCGGGTATAGATCCTAACCGGGACGCCAGTTGGGTAGGCCTTGGATGGAGCCTGAATCCCGGGGCTATTACGCGTGATGTCAGTGGATATCCCGATGATTACAGCAACGTGCGCATGACGAGGCGCGATTTTTGGTCGGGCGGCGCGACAACGACTTACCAGTTTGGCGTAAGCGTCGGATTGGCCGGTTCACCCGCCTCGGTGAGCTTCGGTTTGTCGGTGGCCAATGACACTTATAAAGGTTTCGGTGTAGGGCTCGATGCGGGTATCGGCGCCATGTATGGTCCCCTGGGTATACAGGTAAGTGCCGGCACCAATCCATATGGCGGCGGATATGCGGCGGGTTCCGTGATGATTGGAACGGGCGTGCCGGTGGGTAGCAATATGGGAATAAGTGCGGTGGGATCTTTTACGGTGGCGACGAATTTCCAGTCGGTGGAAGCCGGTTTCGCAGGAGGAGCCGGCCTGAGCTATTCGCAGGTATCCCTTGGAGCCAGTATGAGCTCATCGGGCACCAGGCCCTATTTATCGGTGGGTGGAGTGGGCGCCTCCATGGTAGGCAGCAGCAGTGCAGGCAAGATACAGACATCCTCTTCGGGCTTTGGACTAAGCATTCCCATCACCCCTTATTTCGGGGTATACCTGGGCAGGCGGAAAATGCGGTATTGGTCCGATGAGACGGCACTGGTATATACCAATGGCGCCCTGAATATGCAGTTTGCGCAGCCGGTAACGGGATCCAACAGCGGTTTTAACGACCATGCCTACGATACCTATCATTTGTATGACAATACCAACTACAATATGGTGGACCACCCCGATGCAAGGGAAGCATTGGGTGGCAGCTTCCCCGACAACGACTACTACAATGTGACCGCACAGGGACTGAGCGGTAATATCAGGCCTTATGTTTTCCAGGAGGAGGTATACATACAGAACGATCGGATGAACAGCACGCAGGAAATCAGGCAGTGGGTGCCGGCTTATCCTTCGCCTTCCAATCCCTACCATTACCAGAACCCGACGAATATACAATACCGCTTTGTGAACGATTTTTCCAATAAATTCACACAGACCGCCCGGGATTTTTCCTACATCAACGACGGATCAAACAGTTGGATAATACCGAACTTCGATGCCAACCCGGCTTACGGCGATGGAACAATGACCGGTTATCACAGCTATAACCAGGAACTGGCAGGCTCCAAACACATCGAATACATCAACAACATCAACCTGCTTCCGGGCACTTCGCATTATAACAATAACGGGGAATTATTTTACACGCCCATTGCCCAGGGATTCCAGCGAAGGGGCTCGCAGAATGGTGGTACTGAGCTGGAAAACAGCTTCAACTACCAGATAGGGGGCTACAAAATCACGAATGAAAGCGGGGTTACCTATCACTATATGTTGCCGGCATATTCGGGCAACGAATACGTATATACGCGACAAAAAGGGAATGACGGTACCTTCAACATGCAACAAAAAGGCGCTTCTTACGCCTATGCCTGGTACCTCACCGCCGTAACGGGGCCCGATTACGTGGATGCGAATGCAGATGGGGTAGTGGATGAAGGCGACTGGGGCTATTGGGTGGATCTCGAATACGGTAAATGGTGCGACGATTTTATCTGGCGAAACCCCGACAACGGGTACCAGCGCGACCTGGACAATGATTTTGAATCACACTCGGCCGGGAAGAAAGATCTGTATTACCTGAACAAAATCAAGACGGCCACGCATACGGCCATTTTCGAGAAAGGCGTCCGGTTCGATGGCAAGGGCATCAGCAGCAATACCACGACCTCGCTGTATGGCAATTATCCATTGTACAACGGCGGGTATGACGCCACGTCGAGGAGTACGATGCAACTAAACCGTATCCTGCTGCTGAACAATGCGGATGCCAACACGCTATCGGCATCGGGCGGGTTGTTCAGCGGGCATCACATGGAAAATGTGTTCGATGCGGGCGATATTCCCGGCAGCACTACAGGCAATGTCATCAGGAGTATCCGCTTCAACTACGATTATTCGCTTTGCCAGAACACCCCCAATAGTTATGACTATTCCAATGTGGCCGCTAAGTCAGGCAAGCTCACGCTGAATTCTATCGATTTCAGGGGCAAGGGGGAGGCATCGGTCATGCCGCCGGTAGCTTTTGGTTATGATCTCGACGGCACGGATAGAAAGCAGTCGGCCGTCCTGGCCAATATCTCCTCGCTGGCGTTCAGCGGATCGCCTGTTTTCAGCGTCGGGGATATCGTTACGTTCAATTATAACGGGGTGAATTATTATTGCCTGGTCAACGCCATTTCGGGGCAGCTATATGCGATAACCTACCTGGGAACGATTTTACAAACGCCCGGCATGGCTGTCACCGCCTTTACCACCAAGAACCCGGGATATGGAAAGGACAACTACGATATGTGGAATTCATATAAGGTCGACTACGACCCATCGCGGCAGGAAAACGGGGAAAACTATGCACGGACAACAACGCCGCTGTCGGCCCAGTCGCTTGATGTCTGGTCATTACGAACCATTACTTCCAGCCTGGGCGGGAAAGTAAAAATCGACTACGAGGCCGATGCTTATTCCGACGCGGTACTGGAACAGGCCTATAAAATATTCATTTACCAGTATGCCGATTACAACAGTTCCGGCGGGTATTTCTGGCCAGGCGGCTATTACTACAATTCCCATACGGATAATATGTATTACTATAAAGTCCGTAACCCCGAGGTCTTCGACGGTGTACCGCTGCAGGTGGGCGATCACTTCGATGCCATTATGTTCTGGCGAAAAAACACCAATAACGGCAGCATTTGCGCACCGCAATACGCCGCGCCGCTCGATACGAGGGATATACCGAATTCGTATATGGAAGTAAAAGACCTGAGCTATTTCAACAGTGATGGGATCATCGGGTTCCAGCTCTACAATATCCTTTCCACCGTTCAACCCGACGGGCCTATTATTTTCGGGCAAAACAGCAATTGCTATGATGTGCCGTTGCTGGGCAACCTGGCTTTTTCGACCCAGCAATATAAAAAGAACAATTACGGCGGCGGCCTGCGGGTAAAGACGATTGCGATGGCAGACCCCGGCAGCGGCCAGGTGCAGCGGACCTCGTATAACTATTGCGCTCCCGGTAGCAACTTGTCGTCGGGCGTTACATCTTATGAGCCCAATGTGTTTGATGATGCCAATTTCGGGGTATGGAATTCCATCGACCATGCCATGTTTGACGTCAGCGCGCCCGGCTTCACGCAGTATGACCAGGGCAAGAAAGATTTTAAGAAAAAGCTGTATTACCACAATATGGCCATGCTGTCTTATACCCGGGAGCTGCCGTCACCGGGCGTGATGTATCAATATGTGACCACCACCAACGAAGTGATCAATCCCGGAAGTACCACGGCGATACCGGTGGAGGGGAAAACGACCTACCAATTTGAAGTGTTCAACAGTGGTATGGTGGGCACAAAGGAAATAAGCAAAAGCGGACCTTCACCCTATCCCGGCGATCCCGTGCCCACCTACAATACCATCGAGACGCGATCAGTGGCCCTAAAGGATTTTACCAGCCGGATTGGAAACGTAAAGCGGATTATCCGGTACGACGACCAGGGACGAAAGCTATCGGAAACGGTCAACAACTATTTGCACGATGGCCTGGAAGGACAGCCATTTGATGGATTCGATGCCTACTACGAGCCGATGCTGGCACAGTATAACCAGCAGGGAGTGCTACAGGAGAATTTTACCAATATCCGTGGCATCCGGCTTATCAACGACGTTGCAAGCGGGCAGCGAAAAGCCGTGAATGCGACCCGGGAGGAATATCCATCCATCATGACCGGCCAAACGGTATACGATTATAAAAACAATACAACCACCAGTACGCAGAACCTTGCCTTCGATTTCTACAGTGGGGCGCTGACGAAGAAACTGGACATCGATGCCTATGGCAACCGGTTTGTGTCGCAGGATATGCCGGCTTACCGGAAATACCCTGAAATGGGCTTACGGCTAAATGGGGCGGCCAACAAAAACATGCTGGTGCAAACGGCGGAGAGCTTCACCTACAAGGTGGATGCCACCAATACGCCGGTGGGCGTGGTGGCGGCCAGCGTGCAGACCTGGGGCAAGTCGGTCAATGTGGCCACACCGGCATTTGGTATCATACAACAGGACGGCACCGGCAATAACGGCAATGTATGGCGGAAGACTGCCAACTATAACTGGCTGCCGGCGGGCAGCACAGCCGATGATGTTACACCCGTTGCTTCGTTTGCAGACTTTAACTGGGCCAACCCGTTGCAGCCCGGCGGCTCCTGGAAGAAGACGGCGGAGATAACGTTATTCGACACTTATTCGAATGCGCTTGAGGCCAGCGATATCAATGGAACATACGGCAGTACAAAAATGGGATACAATGGCACGAAGGCCATCCTGACCGGGGGACCGGCGCGGTACAATGAGATAGCCTATTCCGGGGCGGAGGACAATATCGTCAATGGGCTGTTTGGCGGCAATGTATCGCCGGGCAGCGGAACGGTGGCGGCGGTAACAGCGGGGTATCCCGCCCATACCGGCGCCAGTAGCCTGCTTTGCGCGACAGGGGCCAATGGCTTTACCTATAGCCCGTCTATCAGCGCGCTGAAGGCCAATCGCAACTATGCCGCGAGCGTATGGGTAAAGGATGCTTCGGGCAATATACCGGCGGCAAAGCTGCTGTACCAGGTGGACAACGGATCGCCGCAGGCAGCGAATGTGGTGACCGCGCGGCAGTCGGGTGCTACGGGTTGGTACCTGCTCACCCTGGGCATACCGGCTTCCAGCCTGACCGGCGGGACACTGAATGTATATTGTAAAAACACCGGCGGCGGCACCGTGTATTTCGATGATTTCAGGTTTATGCCCGCCAATTCCACGACGACGGCCTATGTATACGACAACAAGAGCGGCGAACTGATAAATACGCTGGATAACAATAACCTCTACACCCGGTTTGAGTATGATGCGATGGGAAAGCTGACAAAGACGTATAAAGAGACCTTTGCCAACGGCGGCTACCTGGTGTCGGAAAGTATTTACAATTATGGCGGCAAACCCCAGTTTGGCAACATCGCTATGAGCGGCTCTTTTACCCGCAACAATTGCGTGGCGGGCGGAACGGCCACCTAT
>JADMIO011280098.1_pt1 | contig 16727 bp, 10 predicted proteins | sample 8958161 | NCBI WGS metagenome assembly JADMIO01 (sample SAMN16585339, study PRJNA669376) | soil metagenome | isolation source: Crop rotation soil | place: USA: Cullars Rotation, Alabama | collected 2011
CCCGCCGGTACTCAACCCGCCCAGGTGGGTACCAGGCTCCAGGATCACGGCGGTACGCCCCATCCGCCGGGTCTGCACGGCGGCGGCGATACCGGCCGAGGTGGCCCCATAGACGACGACGTCGACCTCGACGATCGCTGCGGCAAAGGCCGTACCGGCCGTACCAGTCACGCCGGTCACGACGAGGGTGGCACCGCCCAGGCGCAACACCTGACGGCGGGTAAATAACGACATGGCCTTGCGCCCCTTTCCATACAGGAGGTCAGGAACGCGCCGCCGCACCTTAGCCGAAACATTGCGCCATCGGTCCACCCCATGTCAAGGCGTCGATCAATATTGATCCACGCAAGTGTCTCGATGGTCACGTAGCGATGACCGCGAATGATCAGTGGCACCTTGCCACAGAGATCAAATCCTGGGGAAGAGATGGGCCTGGTCGCCGGTGCGGCGGAACAATCCTCCCTGGAGATGGGAGAACAGCCCAAAGATCGAGTCCGTGGGTAGACATCCACGACAGATTATCTTCGCAGTTAACAAGGGAGACTGCCGGTGTGGGCGTGGACCTGACGCACCAGAATGCGAAAACGATCATCGTAGTTGCGGGTGATCCACTGCCGCTCGGCCCGGCCGGATCACGTCGAAAGGCCCGAGGCGCTCTGCCTCGAGCGGTCAGCCCGCCGCGATCGAATACCTCACCCGGCAGCTGTTTACATTAGATTCCCCTCGCCGGTTGGCGATGACGGCCACAGGAACCGCGAAAACTGTCAGTTCAATCTCTTGTGACGGCATCGCTGACGACCAGATGTGAGGCAGCCCCCGCGCGCTCCAACCGGTCGCGCACCGACATGACCAGCGCCATGCGCGGGTACGCGACCGCCAGCAATGCCAAGCTGACTGGCAGCATGACCATGAAAGGCGTCGCCACGGTCTGCACGATGGCCGCCAACCCCAACCCAATCAATGCCGGCGTGGCCGCCACGGCGGCGCGCAGGAAGATCAGGCCACGCAGCGTGACGACACCACGCAAACGGGCCGATGTCTCGTCGAGCCCGCGAGCCAGCGGCTTGACCATCCGCTCGGCGATCAACACCATACCGATGGCATCGATAACGGCGAAGCCGAGCACCAACACCATCCACATTGGCGCCGTCGTACGGCTGCCGAAGATTTCCTTGGGCAGGCCGAGCAGGACAAGTAACGCCACACCCATGCCGACCACGAATATTCGGCCCAGCCGCACCTGCGCCATCGCCTCAGGCGATCCCATATCAGGAAGCGTAGAAGGATGTCATCATTTCCGCAGCCCCGCCTAACCAGGTTGGTTTGGCGTTTGGTGGCCCGATGCGATGACGGCCGAGATAGCCCATAGACCCGATGGGTTGATCGTCTGGCGTCCAGCCGACACCGCTTGCAACTAGAGCTGGCTTGGCGTCGGCGAGCTACTCCAAGGCGCAGGATTTCGCACCACAAGATCAGAGTGGGGCGGGCGGGGATCGAAGCCACGACCGGCGGATTATGAGCCCCAGCGGTTCACTTCAACGCACGCGGAGTCCATCAGCTCATGTAGGAGACTGTTGTCGCCGCGCAAAGATGCCATCGACGCTTCGATGTTGCGAGCCTCTGTCAGCGTGGACCAGTCGATCGGCCAACCCGCCTGCTGCGCGAGTTGCCTGAAGAAGGCACGCTGCGTCCTCCCGTTGCCCTCACGGAACGGATGGATGGCGTTGACCTCCGCGAAATAGTGCGTGAGGCGGTCGACGAAGCCATCGCGTTTGAGTCCGCGTAGAAACCGCTCTTTGGCAAGGGAATCGAACACCTCAGCGGAGTAGGTCTCAATGTGCGGCGGCAGGCAGAACGGGTCGGACTTGGCGATACCAACGACCCGGATCTCGCCCGCCCAAGGATAGATGTCGCTGAAGATCTCGCGGTGGAACGCGCACAGATGCTCCAGGTCGTAGGAGCCTGGGACGATCCGGAAGGCAAGTTCCGCCAAGGCCGCCAGCGAGAGTCCGGCCTCGGCTTCGCGTAGCCGATCGACATCAGTGATGCCCAACCGGTTGCGCAGCAGGCCAGTTGTTGGATCGGTATAAGGGTCAGCGGTCACGACGCGCCGTAGAGGTCCCGAATCCGCTTACGCATCTCGGTGGTGCTGACCTCACCGCGTGTCCAGCTCTGCATGATCGCATCTACCTCAGTACTCACGGCCAGACCTTCGGCGCGGACAGACGCCGACGCCTGGCTCAAGGCCCGCGATCGCTCGGCAGTCAGCTCGTCGAACACCTCGACCGGCACCATGACTGCCTCGGTTTTACGATGGGAGCCGACACCCACAGGCGTCCGGTCGCCACTGCGGAAACGCTCAAGCACCGTCGGGAGCTGCTCGCGTGCTTCGCGTACCGACAAGGTCTCGATGAGCATGGAAAAAGTGTACCCGATTGTGTACACAGATCGCTCTCCCCCGACATTAACGATCACGCCTTACAGCCGCGGTCCTGGCAGCCTGCCCAATTTCCCGCCTCGGAATCGCCTCACCGGCCAGGAGGGTGGCCGCAAAGCCGGCGACGAGGATGAGGCTCCGCCCGAGTTCGTTCAGCGCAAGTAGCAGGCCAGCATCATCGAAGATCCCACCCATTGCGGACGTCATCGTCGATCATGTTGCTGTGGCGTGCGGCCAGGATGGCTTCCAAACGAGCTAAGCCGCCGATAAGAGAACTCACGTCGCCGGCCAGTTTCGTCTACGTGCCGCCAACGATCGAGGGTGGTCGGCTCGGCCCGGAACAGCGCGAGCAAGTTTGCGCGTTCCCCGGCTTCGTGCCAGCATTTGCTGGACTCTGCCGCCACAAGCGATCTGCAGCCGACATCTCGAGGTAACAGATTCGGCTTAAGTGTTCCCCGGTGTTCCCACGATCGCGAGCGGTGTTCCCTGATCTTGCGTTTCCGCTGGTGGACTTAAGGTGGCGGAATCCGAGCCGCATTCGCACTGGTCATGAGCCACCTAAGTGGTGGATCACGCCTGCTTTCAGCTTTCCCGTGACGCTCCGCCGTGGACGGCCGCAACCCCTCAGTAGCGAAACGGTTGGAGGATCGGGCCGCACCTGTGCCACTCGTCGCCGTGATCCTGGGCGACGTGATTCAAGTGGGCCACATACCACATGACGATGTCCTGCCCGTCGGTGTTCTCGCCGTTGAGGTGCTTGCGGAGATCGTCGGCGGCCGGGCTGCCGAGCCTGCCCCGCAGGTCCTCCTCGTCGTGGTAGCGCAGCACCCAGACGTCACCGCGGGCGAAACTGTCGTCCTTGCCGTCGAACGGGCCCGGGGCAATGAAGTAACCCAGCCGGCTCGACTTGTTGTACATCGCCCACAGTTTGTCGCGGTCGTCCTTGCGGAACCGCTCCTCGTGCGTGACCGGATACCAGGCCGGGCCGTAACCCCAGTCCTGCGGCCAGCTTTCGGCGCGCAGGAAGGCCAGGTTCTGTGCCGATCCGTCGATGTCGAAGTCGAAACGCCAGTAGACGTGATGGCGGTGGTTCACCGGATGTTGCAGGCCGGCGCTGTAGAGCTGCGGCAGGATGATCCCGTCCTGCCGGAAGATCCAGCGGTTGGTGAGCCGGTACTGCCCGATCCGATGGGAGGCGTCGACCACGAGATAGTAGAAGTTGAGGCCGAACACGCCGCCGGAGCGGCCACCATAGATCACACCCTCATACACCTTGAAGCTGGTCATGTTGTTCGCGCAGAGCGCGTCCTTATAGGACACACCGTTGTCGTAGTGGACGCGGATCATCGGCAGGCTCGCCTTGAACAACACCTTGCGACCGCGGTAGAACACGTGCTGGAAAGCCGTTCCCTCGGTGTCGGGCGCGTCCGCGAGGACATAGTCGAACTCCCACACCGGATCGTCGGACGGCCAGCGGACGTGCCCCGACTTCACGACGCACGCCCCGTCGGGTATTCGCCGCGGTCCACCAGCTCACCGGTGGACAGGTCGACGATCGCGTACGCCTCGGGCATGCGGCTATCGGGCGGCGCGTAGCGCAGATCCACCAGGCGGTGGCGATACCGCGGGCTGTCGGGGTTCTCATCCAACACGAGCAGGCCCATCCCGGTACCCGGATATTCGGCAATGGTGTTGGCGCGTTGCACCTCGGCGTCGGTCAGGATCGGCGCTTCATCACCTATGCGCACGGTGTTCACCGCCGTCGCACCGGCGTCGAGCACGGCCTCGATGGTCCGATCGTCGTCATAGCGGTAGACCACCACCACCGGCCGGGCGGGTTCGTGCTTGCCGTCCACGAGACCGACGCCTATGACCTCGTACCGGGCCCCCTCCAGCTCGCGCACCAGCTCGGCCGACTCCATCGCGACGGCCAGCGCCCGCCGCGACAGCTCCTCGGTCAACGGCGGATCCCACGGCTCCACCACCACCTCCCGGACGTCCTCGAGCACGTCGGGCACCTCGCCCGGATGCGCGTCCGCAAACGGCGGCTCGATGATCGGGCCGAAGCTCACGAACGCCGTCTCGTCCAGGTAGGGCTCGGGTAGCGAATGCCTCATCCGCCGATCATCGCCCGCGACCCGGGTTGCGGTGGCCCACACAGACGGCTATCCGCATGAGACCGCAATATGACAGCCGGGCCGAATCCCGTTCGTCACACTGGGACGATGCCCGAGCCCGACGAACGGACCGTACTCCTTGCGCAGCGGGACATCCTGCCCGACGATGCCGCCATCTCAGCCTCGGTCGCCGCGGCGATCCAGGATCACTTCGCGCCCTCGAAGGCAGGCGAGGCGTTGCGCCGCTTCGCGGACGGCATCGGGGTGAAGCCCGAGGACGAGCAGCCGCCGACGCAACGGTTCATGGGCCAGCATTCGGCCCTCGTCCAGGACGCGCTGGACCATTTCCACCTGGTGCCCGATCGCCATACCGTCTTCGCGCCTTATGCGACACCGGACGTGGCCGAGATAGCGGAGATGATGTACGCCCCGGGCAACGCCGGCTATGTCCAGCCCGACCACCATTTCACCGTGGAGTGGACCGACTTCAGTAAACCCGAGGTGCTCCACAGCGCCTCGGCATCGGCGGTGACCGGGCTGATCAAGACGATGGCGGTCTCGCCGGTGACGACCTGGGGGGCGGGCGACAGCCAAGCGGGCGTGGGGTTTCGGGTCCAGTCCAAACATCACCTCGCCCGGATGACGGTGACGCCGCAGTTCAGCTACAAGTTCAACCACCTCATCTATCGCGAGAGGTATGGCAACCCGGTGAACGCCCGCGGCGAAATCCAGATGGTGGTGACCCACACCAATCCCAAGACGGGCTTCTCCAACGTCGTGCACACCACCGCCTTCACGCCCTTGTGGATCACCGAATTCGGGGCTGCGGGCAAGCAGGAGGAGAGCGGCTCGGGCACCTACAGCCTGTACCGGTTCGGCGAGAAGCTGAGCTTTCAGGCGATCTGGAACGCCCTCTACACCGTGGTCTGTTTCGTGAAGGTCACGGTCCAGGGCGGGCCGGGCGTCCTATCCACCGGCATCATCGAGTGCGACATTCCCTTGATGTGGCTGGAGCAAGAAAAACTGGTCTAGCGGCTTAGCGGGCATCGGCAGGATTCCCCAGGCGATCGCCACCTACTTCTTGACAGGTACGAAGGTAGCCAAGCCGAATTGCGGACTTGAGCTGGCAGAATCCGAACCGCATTCACACGAGTTGGCAAAGCAACACCGACGGTGATCCCGCACGACCATCGGGTGCGCGTTCTGCTGTGTATCACGAACTGAGGGCTGTGCTGGTATGACAGCAAAACCGAAGGATTGTGCAATCGAGGGTTGGCAGTGTGACGGGCTGTCCGAACATGTCTAGCCCAGAAGGAAATGCCATGGGGTTAACTGGAAAAGTGCGCCGCGCTCGGTGGACGGGCCTGATGGCGGCGCTCGTGGCGAGTGCGTTCATGATGGCGCCATCGCCGGCATCCGCCGGTGGGGTCGGTATCCAGGTGCTGCAGCAGGCGAGCGGTATCTCGGTGGGGCCGAGCACCATCGCCTACGACGCGGCGGGTGTGCCATTGCTCGACCACTTCTTCTTCCGCGACGTCAACGACGACCAGCACCTGCTGAATCTGTCGGTGATGCCGCGGCAGCAGCTCGGCTCCGGCGTCCTGGATGTCGCGTTCTCTGACAACAGCCAGGACAAGCAGTTCGAGTACCGGATCGCCCACCAGCGAGTCAACTCTTCGGCGCTGGTCGTGAACACGTTCACCGACACTTGCAGTGGCCAGTGCGTCAGGACGCTGACCCCACCGTCGGCGAACGTCGAGTTTGTCCTCGTCGGGTTCGATTTCGAGTTCAATAACGGCGACCATCACATCGACGCCATCGGGATCCGCTACAGCGGCGGACAACTGAGGCACTGGTTCAACGATCAGAACAACGACGACTCGTACGACGTTGTGATCAGATATGTCTGGGTACCACGCACCATGCTGCACAACATCGCCACGCTGTCACCGGCGGCGAATGTGCACGGCGTCGGCGTGGTGAGCCCGGCGATCCCGTCCGGCAACAAGGTGGTCCGCGGGTTCTACGTGGACAACGTCGGTCCCACCGGCGACCCGGACAACCACATCAAGCGGTTCGGGTTCCTGACCAACTCCACCACCGTGGACATCTATTACGGCGACATCAATCCGGCCGACTCGGCGGACTGGACCTACCGGTTCGACTACGCGATTTTGAACTGACCAGCGGTCCTCAGGTACCGGCCGGCGGCGACGCCGGCCGGTACCGTGCGCATGCCATCATCCGTCGTCGATGCCGCATAGCTTCGCCCGCAGTTCGCCGACGGGTGGGAGCCCAAGCGCCTCGAAGATGGTCACCGACTGGCGCCAGGCCTGGCGCGCCGCACTGCGGTCATCCAGCGCGAGGTAGGCGTCGCCGAGGTGGTGCAACGCCTCGGCTTCGTTGCACACATCGCCCAGATCCCGCGACATTTCCAGCGCGATCTCGAAACAGGTGATCGCCTGGCGGTGTTCGCCGAGATGGTGGTGGGCAAAACCCAGACTGTCCCACGTCGCAACCTCAGTCAGCCGGTCACCGGTGCGCCGCTGAATGGTCAGTGCGATGCGGCAAGCAGCGATAGTACGGCGGTAATCGCCGATCTGGGCGTAGTACCAGCCGATACGGTTGTTGGCGCGGCCCTGGCCCGCAAGGTGATCCAGCTCGCGGTAAAGCGACAGTGCGCGCTGCGCCTGTGCTATTGCCTCAGGGTACCGACCGCCGCGGCCGTGGATCTCAGCGTGGAACAGGCAGGCGCGGGCCTCACCCAGCCGGTCGCCGCAGTCCCGCGCCGTCTGCTTCGATCCGCGGATGTGCGCATAGGCCGTCTCGAAATCGCCCAACCGGCAGGCGGCGCGGGCGATGGCGCACAACGCATACGCCGTCGCCGACCGGTCGCCGCGACGTTCGGCCGCGGCAAGCGCTATGCGGTACGCGGAAATCATCTCGCTCCACAGCCCACGCAAAGTGAAAAATGAATAGAGTACGACGGGCAGCTGCTGCGAGTGCCTGTCCGATCCGGCCGCCTGGGCCTGGGCCGTCACGCCCATCAGCGCAGCGCGCTCGGCGATGAACCAAGCCATCGCCTCCTCGCTGCTCGCGAACGGCTCCACCCGCACGCCGGCCTGCGGCGCGGCCAGCTCCATCGGGTCACGACTCGGATTCAGCGCAACGCTCGCTTGGTACCCGGTATGCAGGTAATGGTCGAAAAGGCGTTGCAGCCCGGTCTGGCGCTCCGCGTCGGGGCATTGCGCCGCAAGCTCGGCCGCATACGCCCGCAACAGATCGTGGCTGGCGAACCGGTCAGGCGCGGGCTCACTTACCAGCTGCACCCTGGCCAACTCCGCGATGAGGCCTCGTACCTGTTCGATCGCCACGCCCGCAAGGCTTGCCGCCACAACCGGGGTGATGTCGGGACCGGGATGCAGGCCCATGAGCCGGAAAAGCCGGGCGGCGGGCGCGCTGAGGGACGCATAGGACCACGAAAACACGGTCCGCACATCGGTGGCGGGATCGTCGCTGGCCAGGGCGTCCAAAGCGGGCCGAAGCTGCGCAGCCAGCGACGCCAGCGCAAACTCCGGTCGCGCTATGGCTCGAGCGGCCACGATCGACAGGGCCAGTGGCAGGCGCGCACAGCAGTCGATCAGTTGCCGTACCGCCTCCGGTTCCCGCTGCACGCGGTCGCGCCCCAGACGGTGTGCCAGCAGTCCGTAGGCCTCCGACGGTTCGAACAGATCCAGCGTGATGAGATCCGCATATCCGGCTGCGATGAGCCCGAGCAACTGATGGCGGCTGGTAACCACGACCATCGATCCCGGCGACGCCGGAAGCAGCGGCCGGATCTGCTCGGCGTCGCGGGCGTTGTCCAGCACCACAAGCATGCGACGCTCGGCCATCATGCTGCGGTACAAAGCGGCCTGCTCGGCGATACCGTCAGGCACGCGCGCCAGCGGAACCTGCAAGGCCGCAAGGAAACCGCGCACCGCCGTGGCCGCACTCACCCGTGCCCCGACGGCGTCGAAGCCGTGCAGGTCCACATAGAGCTGCCCGTCAGGGAACCGGTCGGCGACAAGGCTTGCCCAGTACACCACCAGGGTCGTCTTACCGACCCCGGCCGTGCCGGATACCACCGCCACGGCGACCGCCGGCGATCCGTGCGTGGCCGTGGCGGCGATCTCGTCGAGCTGCTTGAGCTCCGCCTGCCGGCCCACGAAAGTGGTCACGGCCGGTGGCATCTGGCGTGGGACCACACCGGAGACGACCGACTCGGGTACCCAATCCAGCCCGTCGTCCGCGGCCAGGATCTGCTGGTGCAGTTCCTGAAGCCGCGTACCGGGATACGTGCCCAGATCGTCATCCAGCCGACGCTGCAGGTCGCGAAAACACGCCAAAGCGTCGGCCTGCCGCCCGCACCGGTACAGCGCCAACATAAGCTGTCCGGCCACCCGCTCATCCCACGGGAACGCCGCGGCGCGCAGCGTCAGCTCGCCCAGCAGCTGCGCGTGCCGGCCACGCCGCAGCGCCACATCATTGCGGTCCAGCTCGACGGCCAGCCGCTCCGCGCCCAGCGCGTCGCTCATCGAGGTAAGCCAAGGCGAGTCGACTCCGGTCAGAGCCTCACCACGCCACAGGCCCAGCGCCTCCTCGTAGGCAAGGACTTCACTCTCAGCGCCCGATTCGGCGCGGGCCTGCGCAACAAGCCGCCGGAACCGGTGCATGTCCACCGACATCGGGTCGGCGATGAGCCGATAGCCGCCAGGCTCGTGCACCAGCCGCACCTGCGGATCTGCCAACACCTGGCGCAGCCGTGACATGTAACTCGCCACCGTCGCCCGCGCACTGGCCGGTGGGCGTTCATCCCAGGCCCGGTCGATGAGCTGATCCACCCGTACCACGTGATTAACGTCGATCAGCAGGACCGCGAGCACGCTGCGCTGACGGGCGTGCCCCACCGCAACCGGCCGACCATCCACGACCACCTCGACATCGCCCAGCAGCCGGAACTCAACCGACACAATCCGTACCTCCCCGATATCCCCATCGACGGACGATATCGGTACCGGTGCCCGCCATCTACGCCCTTTTTCACGAAGGAGCGCTTGATGTCGGAAATGAGTTGTCTCCGAACAGGACCCGGCTGCGGGGGTTAGCGGCGCCGCAGGCAAGCGGCGGTCGATCGTGCAGTCTCCCGCCCCTCATCCTACGCACTGATGCCGCTGGGAAACCCCTTGCAGCTGAAGGGAACCTGGGTCGCGATCGGCTACCTGCCGGCCCTCGTCCCGGTAATCGCGCTCGTGGCGGCGGGCCCGATCACGCTGCGCCGCGACACCCGTGATCTAGACGATACGAAGCGGATGACGACGGGTGCAGCGATCGGCTTTTACGCCGGAGCCACCACCGCCATCCTGCTGGCCACCTTCACCATCCTCACCATGAGTTTCAGCCATGGATGGCTCGAGGTCGAACGGCGACAAGCCGGGGTGATGCTGCGACAGCGTCGCCTTGAACCGTTGTGGATGGGAAAAGACTATTGGTAATCCCAGATTGCACCCCGCCAGAAGTTATACGGATGATACTCGGCGATGCCGGGGTCGACTTTGAGAGCCGCGGACCATGCGGCCTGTTTCACGGCCGCATGCTCGTCTGGCTCCGCGAAGGGCACCTCAGATCCTGAATAGACCATTTCTGACAGCACCGGTACGAGGTGGTAGTAGCGCCATGCCATCTCCACGAACCGCTGGATCGACGTGCTGGCAGGCACCCAATACACACCGCGTGCACGCGACAGCTTCGCGACACTGCCCGTGGCGGCCTCCACTACGAACAGGTGTTCTGGACCCAGCGGAGCCGCTTGACCGGTAATGATGTCGAAGCCGTCGTCGTAGGATCCCAGACGGAAGACCAGACCCCGCTCCCGCTCGACGGCATCCGGTTCGATCTCCGGATACAGGCATCCTTCGATCTGTGGCAGACCTGTATTGGCCAACGCCTCGAGGTCCTCAGAGGTGACCCGGCCGGTATCGCCGCGAAGCGTTCCGGTCACCTTCGCCTTCGGATCGATCAGCTCGGAAAGAGGCACGCTCGCCGCATACTGAAGTCTTTCCCGCCATTCGGGCCTGATCAGCCGCTCAACAGGGTCTGCGCTCATATCCTACCCATCTTGAGGTTCCACGTCGTCTCTTGCCACTCTTTGATGGCCTTTGCCGCCTTGCCGTCCGAGGATTCGGCCCAGTCGAACGAATAGGATACCTTCGCGCCGGAGAACCTGGAGTTGAGGAGAAAATCGCAGTTCTGGCGCTCTGGCCCACACGGCGCGCGCTCTGAATAGATGGCTTTTACCTGTGCGTCTTTGTAACCTTTCTCCTCCAGCAGCCTGGTGATAAGGGCCTCAGAGTCCGGCCCTCCGTTGGGGATGTTCGCCCCGACGATCGCCTTGTACTTTCCGTCAGGTGTTTGGACGATGAACACGGCGACGTTCTGGTTCGGGTTGATGTCTGATGCCGGGCCGCTCAGATAGTGCTCGCGATACAGCTGCGCGATTCTGCTTAGTCCGGTCGAGCCGTAATCGACCTTGGTATCTTCGAACTTCGCTCCCGCAGAGACTGATATATCCAGCTCATGGATGAACGTGCGCCTATTGAGCTTCTTTGACACCCAGGTGAATATCTTTTTGCTGAGCCGCATCGCCCCTACGGGAACAACGACGTCTCCCACAGCCATCAATGAGTTGTTGGCCCCTATGGTGTCGCGGAGTTCGTCCGCGGCTGCCTGGTTCCCCTCGATCTCGTAAAGCTCGACGTCCAACCAGGCGGCGCCATCGTTGATGATGGGTATGGGCAGCATGCTGTAGAACCCCAGCATGATGTGGAAGCCGCTGTAGTCGTTGTTCTTGATGGCTTGTTGCGTTGCGTAGCACCACTCGCCCCCGAAGCAGGTGCCTACCGGCGAATTTTCGTCGTCCCACGCCTCTTTCCATCGCCGCTTGAGGTCATCCCACCAGTCGCGCCCGGTCGGATCGAGGTAGGTGACGGGATTGTTGTTGGCGTACAGGTAGCCGTTGAGGCTTTGTGGCACTTCAGGCTGTAGCTCGGGGTCGACGCTGATGAAGCGGCCCGTTGCCGGGTCGTAGTATCGGGCACCGACGTTGGTGAGACCGGTGCCGGCATTGGTGGGCTTGTTGAGGAATCCGCGATTGTCCGGCCAGGTTATGGCGGTACCACGCGGAGCGCCGTATGGCGTGAATTGGCGCCACGTGGGGATTTGCGCTGTGTTGTCGAGCAGGAGTTCGCTGGTGCCGTGCAGGTCGCTGATGGTGAATTTGTAGTTGGTACCGCTGCCGGTACGCAGGGCTGTGGCACCGCCGGGCAGCGGGTAGTAGCGCACACCGGTGGTGGTGTTGGTCGTGGTGTTAAGGGTGATCTGCTGCCCGGGTAGGTAAAGGGTGGTTTTGCCGGGGTCTTTTTGCAGCAGCAGTTCGCCGTCGGCGTCGTAGATGAAGCTGCTGTTTCCGGGGGTACTTCCGGTGATGCCACTCAGTCGTCCGGCGTCGTCCCAGGTGAGGGTTTGGTTTCCGTTGCCGGCGTTGCGGTTGGTCATGTTGCCGGCAGCGTCGTAGGCATAGGTCGTGGATTGAGGCAGGGCTCCGACACTGGTGGTACCGGTGAGAGTATCGGGTTGGTTGGTGCTGTTGCCGTTGTAGGTGAACGTGGTGGTGGTGTCACCGGCAGCGGTGGTGCCCCAGCGCTTCTCTTGCGTACGGTTGCCGCGGTCGTCGATGTTCCACGTGGTCCAGTAGGTGCTGGCGGCTCCGAGGGCCGAGCCGACCATCGTGCGGTTGCCGGAGGTGGGAGTGGTGGCGCAGTTGTCGTTGGCGGTCCAGGCCGCGGTGAGCCGGTTGATGGTGTCGTAGCGGAAGCATTGAGTTTCGTTCGGGGACGCCGATGCGAGCCGGGTCGAGGTCTGTTTCGTGATGTTGCCCGATTTATCGCGGTCGTAGGCCTGTTCGTCTACCTGGTTCGGGGTGGTCGCGAGTCTCTTGACAAGGCGGTTTTTCAGATTGCCGGTGTGGGCGTCGTACGTGTAGGTGATGTCTGCCGTGTTCGGGCTGGCGCCGAAAACTGTGTAGTTCACTCGCCCGTAGGCGTCGTAGGTTGTGTTGTCGGTGTAGCCGGCCAGGCCGCCGAGGGTCTTGGGCAGGTCGAGTGCCCCGGCGTACCCGTGGTTGACGGTCTCCAGTGGCAGTCCCCATTTGAGGGGATATATGTCTTGGAGCAGCAGACCGGTGTTGCTGCTATATGTGTGCTTGAGCGTGTAGGTGGATCCGAGGACGCTGCCTTCGCTGGCCGGGAGGGTGATGTTGACGCCGAGGCTGTTGCCGAAGACATCGAAGCCTCGCAGTTGTTTGGTGTAGGCGGCACCGTTCCAGTACGCGGTGGAACTGGTTTGGTGTCCGATGGGGTTGGTCATACCGGCGATGGCATTGTCAGAGTTGTCGTAGACCCACTTGGCAAGCTGGTTGGCGCCGGGTTGACCGAAGGCGATCTGGTTGGCCGCGCTGGAAGCGTAGTGACCGGTCTTCCGGTTGAGGCTGTCGTACGTGAAGGACGTGGTTTTTCCGCGCGCATCGGTTGATTCGATGGGGTTGCCGTTGGCGTCGTAGGTGAGGGTGGTGGTTCCGGCGTCCGGGTCGGAGATGGTGGTCGCTCGTCCGGACAGATCGAACGTTCTGTTCCAGGTTGTTCCGGCGTTGTTGGTGATGGTGGTTTGGTTGCCGTGGGCGTCGAATGTGTAGGCGGTGGAAATCGCGGTTCCGCCGCTGATGGTGAAGATTCCGGTGAAGGTGTTGGCGGGTACATTCACCACCGGGTTGGTGGTGTATTCGACGAATTGGCTGACTCGTTCGAGCGCGTCCGTGACGACGGTGGTGACTTGGCTGCCCTCGGGCGGGATGACGGTGGTGCGGTCACCGTTGTACACGGTGATGGTCGTGGAGACGGTCGCGTTGTTTGCTCCGCGTTCCTCCTTGACCACCCGCCCGAGACCGTCGTGGGTGAACAGTCGTTGACGCGGCACTTGGGCGCCGAGGTCGGTGGCGGTAACGATGGTGCCGTTCGGAAGTGTGTTCTCGTCCCACCAGCCGTCGTTGGTGGCTTGGACCAGACCGCGGGAGTCGTAGAAGGTGTCGGTCACCATCCGTCCGGATTTCGGGGTGACGGTTTGGGTTTGACGTTGGCGCATGAGCGTGTCGTAGAGTACGACGCTGGTCTGGTAGCCCAAGGTTTCATTGAGTTTTTCGGTCTTGATGTAGGTGACGCCATTGTTGACCATGTTGTAGGTGAACACGATGTTCGCTGGCGCCGGGGCGACACGGTTGTGTGTCCAGACCCGGGTTTGCCGGCCCAGGGTGTCGTACTGGCGGGTGGTGACGACATTGTTGGGGTCGGTTTCGGTCAGCGTGCTGCCACGACGGGTGTCCAGTGTCGCGGAACTGGTGTGGCTCAACGGATCCGTGGTGCTGATAGCGGTGGTCAGGCCGAGGCTGTTCATGGTGTAGCCGGTGGTGGTCATGTTGCCGTTGGCGTCGTATATGTCAACCACTCGGCCATAGCTGTCGTACGTGGACCGGCTGGCCGTCTGCCAGGTGTAGCTGCCGCCGGTGTAGTCGACGGCTTTGCGGGCCATCGTGGGCAGGCCTTTGCTCGGTGCCGAGGACTGGGGGAAGGTGGTGGAGAAGGTGGGATCGTCATAGTAGGTGCGTTCTGCGGACACGACTTGGCTGGGCCGGTTGGCTGTGGCGGCGCCGAGGGTGTTGACAGTGGCCGGAACGGAGATGGGCGCGCCTTGGGTGAAGCCGCCGCACTTGGCGGAGACGGTCTCGGTTTCGCTGATCAGACCCACAAGGTTCTTCGTAGTGTTGGGCGGTGCATAGGTCAGCGTGGTGCAATGGTCAAGAGCAGGGTCGGCCGGCACGGTGTGGTTGTAGCTGCGCAGGAGCAGACCGAAGGTGAGGCTGTTGATGTCGGCGTCGTAGCTGCTGTCGGTTTGGGTGTACCGCCACGTGGTGGTGCCGGTGGCGGTCAGCGCCTGGCGGTGCAGCGCTTGTACCGCACCGGTGGTGGTAGCGGTCAAGTCGGGCAGGCCTGTGCGGGTCCGGGTGGCAGTAGGCGCCGAGATCCAGTAGTGAGTGATGTTGGAGCTGTCGACCGGGCCACCGTCGCCGAGATATGTGGTGCCTTCCAGCTCGAGACCGGCGAGTTGGTCGGCATCCTCGTGGGTGCCGCCGAGTGAGTCGGTGAGGTACACCGCGGTGGTGCTGTTGTTGCGCGACATACCGCGGTAGTAGACGACCTCAGAGAGGGATTGTGCGTCGGTGATGCCGTCGCCGGAGAGCGTCTGAACCTTGGCGTATCCACGGAACTGGCCGTAGGTACGGTACTTGGCTTGTACCAGTTCGTTTTCGTCATAGCGCCAACCTGCGCCGCCGAGGTAACGGTAGCTGACCACCGAGTCGCGTTGGCTGATGGCATCGTAGGCCGTGATCGAGGTGACGGCATATTTGTGGAACCAGTCGGTAATGGCGTCGGGGTAGCCGGCCGGTGTCCAGCGCATCGGATAGCACGACTTGGTATTCGTGGCGGGCACCAGAGTGACCGGTGCCGTGCACGGTTCCGGAAGTCCATAGTGGACAGTGGCGATGGAGCCGGTCTCGGTGGTGATCGTGGCGAGGCGGTGCTTCTGCAGCGCGACCAAACCGTCGGCTACGGTGTCGACTCGGTTGGGAAGCTTCACCGAGCCGAATTGGACCGGTGGCATGGCGATCGCCGGGCCGTCTCCGGCGTATCCGGTGCGGGTGATCGATGACAGCCATAGCGTGGGTGCGGTGCCATCACCTGTCTCCGGCATGGTGTGGGTCAGGGCGTAACTGTCTACGTTCTCGTATCCGGCATTGGCGACGTTCCACTGCTGGGTGGTCACCGACTTGAGCGCAACGGTGGAGAAGAACGAGACTCCCCATGCGTTGCAGTCCGTTCCGGCGCAGATCAGGTCGTAGGGAACGTCGGTCCAGTTGGCTTTCGTGGTGTCGTCGAGCGGCAGACAGGGCTCGGTCACACAGCGCGGACCGGTGCCGAAGACCACGCGGTTGGGGGCCGTGCCGTAGGCGTTGCCGTCGGTGAATCCATAGTCGATGTGATCCAGATAGCTATCACGAATGTAGGAGTCGTCGACAGCGCCTTCGTTGCGGCCGTAATAGTTCGTGTCCTGCTTGTAGTAGTAGGCCATCGCCCCGCCGCGGGTATCCACCACATAGTCCAGGTTCCATCGGTAGGCCATCCGGCACACCGAGTTGGCGAATCCGCTGCCGCTGATCTGGTAGCACGGGTCGCCCGCGTGCGCCGAGTAGACCGGTTGGTGGTCGACAGAGTTGGTACGGTCCTTGCCCGCCGTCCAGCCGGGAAGTTGGTTGCGGCCAAAGGAGTAGACGGTGCCGTCTCTGGTGGTGACGGTCCAGTAGTCGGTGTTGTAGGTCGCCGATCCATTACCCGAGTTGGTGATGTGGCCTATGACCTCGCCGTTGTCGATTTGCGGTTTCCACACCGACTTTCCCGCATCCCACACCAGCACGGTCGATGAACCGTTCAGGGACATTGTCAGAATCGGCCCGTTGTAACACGTGTCGGGTGTCTCCACCGGCGAGGGCACACCGCCGGGATCGTCCTCGCAGGACACGAAGCTGTGCTCGATGTAGGAGCGCGGCATGGACCAGCCGTTGCCGACCCAGGACGCTTGCGCTTGGGTGGCGGCGGTTTGCCCATCGACGCTGCCCGAGTCGTAACCCAGCCCCAACTGCGGCCCGGTCGAGGTTGTCGCTGCCGGTGCCGAGATGGGGTAGCTGTACCGGAACGAGCCCGTACTGTCGCCTGCGGCCCAGCTGCCCGATGCCGAAAGCTCCGTGGCGGTATAGGTACCGGCGCCCTGACTGGCCGGATCCGACAACGCTGCCAGGACAACCGGCTGGCTGACCAACCGGGTCTGCGAGGCGGAGAACCCCCATGCCGTCTCTTCGCCGGCCAGCGTGATGTCGGCTTGCAGTCGACGTTCGGTGGGGCGATTTATCGACGGCAGTGCTTTCGCCCTGCGGCACTGCGCAACCTGCGGTGTCGTCAAAGCGCAGGCGG
>JADMIO011319589.1_pt1 | contig 16726 bp, 19 predicted proteins | sample 8958161 | NCBI WGS metagenome assembly JADMIO01 (sample SAMN16585339, study PRJNA669376) | soil metagenome | isolation source: Crop rotation soil | place: USA: Cullars Rotation, Alabama | collected 2011
GCGACAACTTGTCCACGTGGAATTCTAAGCTTAGGATCCCAATGTGCTGGAAAGGATCCGTAGGCGTCTTGCCGGAAGAAATAGGGCGGAAACTCAGCCCCATTGATGAGTTGGCTTTTCAGGCGGCCTCGGCCGCCCGTCCACACGTTTTCGCCTTCCCGAGTGCCTGCACGCAACGTGTCGGCAACCAGTTTTGTGCGCCCATACAACGGGCTGATGTCGATTTCATGATTGGAGGTGTTCATCAACGTGCTGGTGCGATCAGTCCGCAGAAATCCGTCAGTGAACCATTGCGCAAAGTTCGCGAAGAGATCGGTGGATTTCTCCGACTTGCGTCCCCCGCTTGCCGGCCGTGCAAATAACTGCGATACCTCATTCATGTCGGGCAAGGATTCGACATAACCCGGTTCAGCAGGCGGAAGGTGCCGGCCGGAATAATGGCGATTGGTTAGGCCGTCCCAGCAGGGATAATCCCAGCCAGTACAAAGCGCATGCGGCCGCGCGGCTACCTTATTCACAAGCAAATTGATGGCAAATTTGTTCGCCATGCGTTCGGTAATCGGATTCGACTGAAGCAGTGGCCCCAAATACTTCAGTCCCTTGTCAGCGAGGAAGTCCATGAATCCCATCGGGTATTTCCTTTCCTTTTTCGTTGGTCGAAAACGCACAGGCCGGTCAAGCGAGGACTTTTTGTCATCGAATTCCCCCGCGGACATTCGGCGACTTCGGAAGGATTCCGGTCCTGTACAAAATGGCCCATACCGCTCGACGTAAGAATACTAGGCCCCTAGTGTTTCGCAATTCAAGGACTATTTTTCGGTTCGGCTCGGTGCGTTCTCGCCTGCTCGATGCGCGGGTTGTCCGTTTTGTCACTTAAAATCCTTTTCGTCCCTGCCGCCCGTCGAAGTTGACTGCCCGCTGTCTGCCCCCGTACTCTCCGGTTTTCGGACCTGGTCAGCGTGGAGGACAATGGAATGGGCATCGTCATCGGACTGGACGTGGGAACCAGCGGCACCAAGGCCATCGCCATGGACGAAGGCGGTGTGCTGCTGGCCTCGGCGTTGGTGGAATATCCGCTGCACAGCCCAAGGCCGAACTGGGCCGAACAGGATCCCGCGGATTGGGAGCGTGCCGCCTACGAGGCGTTGTCGCAGCTCGCCGCGAAGATCGACACCGCCAGCGTCAAGGGCATCGGCCTCACCGGGCAGATGCACGGTTCTGTCTTTCTCGACGCCGGCAATAAGGTGCTGCGCCCGGCCCTGCTCTGGTGCGACCAGCGCACGGCCCAACAGTGTGGCGATATCACGGAGAAGGTGGGGGAGAAGCAGCTGATCGAGATGGTCTGCAATCCGGCGCTCACGGGATTCACCGCGCCCAAGATCCTCTGGTTGCGCGACAATGAGCCGGAGAACTACGACAAACTCCGCAAGGTATTGCTGCCAAAGGATTTCATCCGTCTGAAGTTGACGGGAGAATTCGCAACGGATGTCGCGGATGCCTCCGGTACCCTGCTCTTTGATGTGAAGAACCGGTGCTGGCACACGGGATTGATGTCGCTTCTGGGCATCGAGGCCGCCTTCATGCCCAAGTCCTTCGAGGGGCCCGAAGTCACCGGCACGCTCTCGAAGGAAGCGGCTGAAAAGACCGGTTTCCCGGCGGGCATCCCCGTGGTCGCGGGCGGAGGCGACCAGGCGGCGAACGGCGTCGGCTGCGGCATCGTGAAGAAAGGCATCGTCAGCGCCTCGCTCGGCACGAGCGGCGTCGTCTTTGCCCACGCGGATCAGATTGCGATGGATCCCGACGGCCGCGTCCACACCTTCTGCCACGCCGTTCCCGGAAAGTGGCACATCATGGGCGTCATGCTCAGCGCGGGCGGCGCCCTGCGGTGGTATCGCGATGCCCTTTGCATGGAAGAGGTCGCACGCGCGAAGGAGTGCGGCCGCGACGCTTACGAATTCATCACCGAGGCCGCCGCAAGCGCGCCCGCGGGATCGGAGGGGCTGCTGTTCCTGCCGTACCTTACGGGCGAGCGCACCCCCCACAAGGATCCTGATGCGAAAGGCGCGTTGCTGGGCCTTTCGCTGCGCCACACCAAGGCGTATATCGCGCGCGCGGTACTCGAGGGCGTGGCCTACGGCATGCGCGACAGTTGCGAAATCATTCGCGCGATGGACGTCGCTGTCACTGAGGTCCGCTGCTCCGGCGGCGGCGCGCGCAGTGCCCTGTGGCGGCAAATTCTCGCCGACACTTGCCAGGCGCCGATGCTCACCATCAACGTGGATGAAGGGCCCGCCTACGGCGCCGCCATCCTCGCCGGCGTGGGCGCCGGTCTCTTCCGCAGCGTCGAAGAAGCCTGCGCCAACCTCGTCCGCGAAACCGCGCGCGTGGAGCCGAACGCCATGGATGTGCCGGTCTATGATTGTTGGTTTCGCGAATACCAGGCGGCCTACAAGGCGCTCGCGCCGGGCTTCAGCCGCGCTTCGGCGATGTTGTGATGGCCACAGGAGTGTTGCGGATTGAAAACACACCTCTTGATGCTTGGCCTCTTGGCCGGCGCGTTTAGCGTTTCGGCCATGGCGCAACAACCACTCAACGTGCCCGCGCCAACCTTCGGCGGCAAACAGCTCTGGGGCGACGAATACATTTACGGCGGCTGGCGCATCCAGCGCAATGTGCTCACCAATCATTGCCGCCTGCTGGACGACAAGGACGTGCGCCGCGCCTGGGGCACGGCCGAGCAATGCGAGTCAGCACTGACAGAGGCAAAGGCCAATGGCCGCGCCAAGTTGCACGCCCAAAAGGTCTGCGTCCTAATTCACGGCTACCTCCGCGCGAAAGACTCCTTCACCAAGATGCAGCACGCGCTCGAAGCCGCCGGCTTCGAGGTCTACGCAATCAATTATCCCAGCTCGCAGCAGAACCTCGAGACGCTATGCAAACAGACCGGCTCGCTGCTTGCCCGTGTCTCGGCGGACTTCGAGCAGGTGAACCTCGTAACCCACAGCATGGGTGGCATCATCGCCCGCGACATCGTGTCGAAGGCCGCCCTTAAGGGCAGCGGGCGCGTGGTGATGCTCGGGCCCCCAAACCACGGCGCGCGCATGGCGGATCTCCTGCTCTCCTGGTGGCCGAGCCAATACGTCGCCGGCCCGGCGGGCAAGCAACTGACAACGAGTGCCGAGACCTTTGTTAGCAAAGTCGGGACGCCGCTATCCCCATTCGCCGTCATCGCGGGCGCGCGCGGCGATGGCGCGGGCTACAACCCGGCCATTCCCGGCGACGACGATAGCCTCGTGAGCGTGGAGGAGACCAAACTTTCCGGAGCCACCGCACATCACATCGTCCATTCGATGCACACCTTCATCATGAACAACGACGATGCCATCGAACTCACAAAGACTTTTCTCACGGAGCCACAGGCCGATGGAAACCTATCCAAATAACCAATCCCTGGCGGAGCTTGGGTTGGTCAGCGCCGGCGATTTGGATTGTCATGGCGACGCCTCGCCCCGTTTGCTCCGCGCGCTAAACGTTCCCCTGCGCAAGCTCAGCCCCACCGACCTCTATCTGCTCATTCACGCGAATCTCGCCCTCCCCGCCATTGTTCCGTTGATTGCGGCCCGCCTGGAAGCCGCCCCCTTCCTCCAGGCGGCCGAATACCCGGGCGATCTCGTCACTGCCCTGCTTGAATCCGATTCGCGCTACTGGCTGGAAAATCGCGAGACCTGGGAATCCATGCTTCCCATCGTCGCCAGCGCCATGGAACAAGCCCAAACCACCAATGACGAAGGCGAAGTCACTTACAACATCGGCGACTCCCTCGCCACCGCGGTCCTCCACTTCATGTCGCACCATAAGCCGTGATGCGGTGCATGTCCGCTTGGTGTTAAACTTTAAGAGTCTTAGAAGGATATACACCATGGGCATTACAGTTGCTGAATCCATGTTGAAAGTAAATCTTAGCGAGTTGCTGGAGCGGGCGGCTTCCGGCGAAGAGATAACCGTGACACGGCTGGATGGTCCACCCGTGAAAATCGTTCGCGGCCAGTGCTTCGCTCTTAAGGATGAAGAACCGGATGGCGAGGAGAAAAGAGACCGGCGTCGGCGGGCTTTCGCCGCGCTCGATGAAGCCGCGAAAGATAACCGTCTTGGTGATATTTCGATAAAGGAACTTATCGAAGAAGGCAGGGCTTGATGCCTTTCGTCCTCGACTGTTCCGTTGCGATGGATTGGCTGTTTGCCGATACGCCTTCGTCCTACTCAGACAGGGTAAGGCAATTGGCTGAAGCGGAGGTTATCTATGTCCCGGCCATCTGGCCGCTGGAGGTTGCCAGTGTGCTCTGCAAGTTGCGTCGTCGCGGCATTGTGACTGCCGATAGCGTCGATCGCTTTTTGCTCTTAATCAATTCCCTACGAATAAAACAAGAATCGGTGACTGGTCCAGACGGAATTGGCGAAGTGTATATGCTGGCTATCCAGTATGCTCTGTCCGCATATGACACCACTTACATCGAGTTGGCGCGACAAAAGAATATTAAGCTGGCTACCCGGGATGCCGCGATGATGCGAGTGGCCACGGTTGCGGGCGTCGCACTGGTCGCAGCATGAATGTTGGTTTAACGGGTGAACATTGAATCTCTATCTACCGTTGTCGAAGCCCAACAGGCCGGGCTTCGCCTCGATGTGTTTCTCGCCGATGCAATGGAAGACGCGAGCCGATCCTTTATCAAAAAACTGATCAAGGACCAAAACGTCCGCGTAGGGCAGGAGGTCTGCACCAAGCCCGGCCAGACGGTGAAGGAGGGTGATGAAATTGAGGTCACCGTGCCCGCGCCGCCTCCCGCGCTGCCCCAGCCAGAGGATATCCCGCTGGACATCCTCTTTGAGGACGAGCACCTCGTCATCATCAACAAGCCCAAGGGCCTCGTAGTGCATCCCGCGCCGGGGAATTACACCGGCACCTTGGTGAATGCGCTCCTCTACCACTGCAAGGACTTCGCGCGCTCCGGCGCGGACCTCACCCGCCCCGGCATAGTGCACCGCCTGGATCGCGACACCTCGGGTGTCATGGTTGCGGCCAAGACACAGCAGGCCTTCACCCACCTCGCCGGACAAGCCGCCGACCACAGCTTTGACCGCCACTACCTCGCGTTGGTGCGGGGCGAGTTTCCGGAAGACACCGGCCGCATCGTCGCTTCTATCGGGCGCAGCCTGGTGGATCGCTCGCGGATGGCGGTCACCGGCATTCACGGCAAAGAGGCTGTCACGAATTTTACGGTACTCGAGCGCTTCGGCGCGGCGTCCCTTGTGCGGCTCGAACTGGAAACCGGGCGCACCCACCAGATCCGCGTCCATATGCGCTTTGCAGGCCGGCCGGTGCTCGGCGATCCCACCTACGGCGCGACCGATTTTCGCGGCCTGCACCTGCCCGATCACGTAAACACCGCGCTCAACGCGCTCAAGGGACAGGCGCTACACGCGCAACTACTCGGCATTACCCACCCCCGCACGGGCAAGCGTCTGACCTTCTCCGCCGAGCCTCCGCAGGACTTTCAGGACGCGGTGATGGCCTTGCGAAGCCTGAACGGGACAAAGCCCGCCTGATGGCCTCCGAGGCCGAGGCACCGGTTAGGCCACCCTTGGCGCCGTCTTCAGCCGGTGTGTTGCTGCTTGGGCTGTGCATGCTGGTCCCAGCCGCCTTTGTGAATCCTTATTTAATAAGGGCCATTCGGCCTTTGTTGTTCAGCAATTTTCCGTGGCTTTGGACGCCAATGTTTTGGGTACATGGCGTTTGGCTCCTCAGCGCCATCGCGATGATCTGGAAATGGCGCCGCATTGGATCGACACCCCCGGCGCGTTTCGTATTTGGCCGCTTCGCATGGATGGGCGGTCTCCTCATTATGCTGAACGTCCTGCTGTCCCTTTTCTCCGTCACCGAGCTTGTGTTTTGGCGGCTGGTTTTGGCCAAGGAAGTATACGCGCCGTTTCGCTTCGGCGATACGTACGACGGGCCCCTCTCGCTGAAAGACCCTTTGCTCGGTTACCGCGGCGCGCCCAACGCGGTGACTACACACGCCTGCTTTAAGCGGCCCGGCGGCGGCAAAATCTATGAAAAGACCTACACCATGATGGGGTCCGGCTTCCGGTATGTGCCGCAGCCGGACACCCCGAAGTCCTCGCACCTCGCCTGTTTCGGTTGTTCCTTCATGTTCGGCATTGGGGTTAATGACAATGAGACCCTGCCTGCGCGGCTGGCGGACAACTGGCCCAACGCGCATGTGTATAACTTTGCGATCGGATCCTACGGCCCCGCTCAACCCCTGCTGCAAATGCAGAGCGGCGTGCTGGACGAACTTGAAGAAGGACCGGGCGCGGCGGTTTTCATGCTGATGAGCGATCACCTGAACCGGATCATGCCGTGCATGTCACACGTCCTGACTTGGGCGAAGGAATTCCCCGCCTTTGACATGGACGCGGGCGGCACCCCGCGATACATTGGGCCCTTCAGCGAGATCTACCCGGGGCGCATCACACTCTTTCGGGCGCTGTCGAATGAACAGTTCCTGCTTTGGAGCGGCATGGACATTCCGCCGAGGCCACCTCAGTATTACGCGGACTTGTGCGGCGCGCTGCTCGGGGCCGCGCGCGACGAATATCGGCGGCGTTTTCCCCAAAATGAATTCTATGTCCTGGTAGAACCATCGGCGTATGGAGCCGCCAAGATACCGGAAGCGATCAAAGCCATTCGGAAGCGAGGAGTGCCGGTCCTTGACCCCGGCAGGATTTACCGTGGCAAAAAGTTGCACTACGAACGCGAAGGCCATCCCCTCCCGGAGGCCAATCAAATCATGGCCGACTGGATGTGCGAACACTTTCCCGACGGCCCGACCGGCAAGCCCGTTCTCAACGGAAACTAGGCAGATCTCGGGCGGCTATTTGCGACTTCGCCAGCGGTATGTTACCCTTATGTTAGTCGGCTGGGCTTTACATGGGCATGGATCGGGTTTGGCTCTCCCTTGGTTCGAATCTGGGAGACCGGGCGGAGCTTCTCCGCGACGCAATCCGTGCGCTCAAAAAACTCAGCCAGGTTTGTGCGGTGTCGCCCGTCTATGAGACGGCGCCTGTTGGTCAGTTGAATCAACCTGCGTTTCTCAACGCAGCCGTAGAGATCGAGACGGCCCTCGCGCCGCTTGAACTCCTGAATGCGGTGAAGTCCGTTGAGAACGCCCTTGGACGTACGCCGCGCACACGCTGGGGCTCCCGCGAGATCGACATTGACCTCGTGCTTTGGCCTGGCTACGTGCTCACGTCGGATGCGCTGACCCTGCCGCACCCGGAATTCCGGAACCGGCGGTTTGTGTTGGCGCCGCTGGCAGACATCGCCCCGGACGCGCGGGACCCCATCTCGGGCCTGCGCGTGGACGAATTGCTCGCGCGGCCGGAAGTCCAGGGCCAGGTAACAAAAACAGATATTTCGATTTCTCCCTGAACCGCTCCGCTTGGAGCCCACCAGGGACCGGGACGGCTACGTCACGGTTCAGGAGACATGCCGCATGGCCGCGGTTACCACGCTCACGTTCCAGCAGCGGAAGCGGGCCGGTGACAAGATCACCGTGCTCACCGCCTACGACCACCCCACGGCAAAACTCGTCGATGAGGCCGGGGTGGACGCCATCCTGGTCGGCGATTCCATGGGCAATACCATTATGGGCCGCCGCGACACGCTCAGCGTCACGGTTGACGACATCCTGCACCACACCAAAATGGTCACGCGCGCGGTAGAGCGGTGTTTTGTCATCGCAGACATGCCCTTTCTGTCCTACCAGGTGAACCACGAGGACGCGCTACGCAACGCCGGCAGGCTGGTTGCCGAGGGCGGGGCGCATGCCGTGAAGCTGGAGGGCGGGCCCGACAAGTACGGCGATGCGATCACCACCATTCTGAAGGCAGGCGTGCCCGTGATGGGCCACATCGGCCTCACCCCGCAATCAGTGCATCAGTTTGGCGGTTATAAGGTCCAAGGCCGCGACGAGGCAAGTCGCGCGCGTCTGTTGCGCGAGGCCAAGGGTCTCCAGGACCTCGGCTGCTTTGCCGTCGTCCTCGAATGCATGCCGCCGGATCTAGCCGAAGAAATCACCAAGTCGCTCTTTATCCCGACCATCGGCATTGGCGCCGGGCCCGGCTGCGACGGCCAGGTTCTGGTCATGCACGATATGCTCGGCTGGGGAACCACGCGATTCACCAAGACCTTTGCCGACGTCAAGGGCATCATGAAACAGGCTTTCGAGGACTATGTGACCGAGGTGCGTTCCGGCGCTTTCCCGCAGGCGGAGCACACCTACGCACCGAAGGTGGAGCGGGTGGCCTCATGAAGGTAATCCGCGATGCGATGGAAATGCGTGAATGGTCCCTGGCGCAGCGTGCCCGAGGCAAGCGCATAGGTTTGGTGCCCACCATGGGCGCCTTGCACGATGGGCATGCGAGCCTCATGCGCGTGGCCGCGGCCCACGACGACATCGCCGTGGCGAGTATCTTCGTAAACCCCGCGCAGTTCGCGCCGAATGAGGACTTCGACCAGTATCCGCGCACTTGGGACGAGGACGTGGCAATCTCGGAAGCGGCGGGAATCCAGGCCATCTATGCGCCGAAGGCAAGCGGGATGTATCCGCCGAATTACAGCACCTATGTCACGGTCGAAGGCGTGAGCGATGGACTGTGCAGCCTCACGCGTCCGCATTTCTTCCGGGGGGTGGCCACAGTGGTGGCGAAATTGTTCAACGCAGTGCTGCCGCACCGCGCGTATTTCGGACAAAAAGACGCCCAGCAGTGCGCGGTCATCAAACGGATGACGCGTGACCTCGACATGGGCATTGAGATCGTCGAGATGCCGATTGTCCGCGAAGCGGATGGGCTCGCGATGAGTTCGCGGAACCGCTATCTCTCCGGGGAGGAGCGCGAGCGCGCGTTGTGTATCTCTCGCGCGATCTTTGCGGCGCGCGACGCGATGCAGCACGGCGAACGCGATGCACAGACGATTACGAGCGGCGTGCGCGGGCGCATGAATGAAGTACAAATTGACTACATCGAATTGGTTGATGCGGCGACGATGCGGCCCGTGCCGCGCGTCGAAGGCGACGTTACCCTGGCTGTGGCGGGCTTCTGTGGCTCGACGCGGCTGATAGATAACATCAAGTTTTGTCCTGATATCGAGGCAAGCCCGAATTAGGGGGGAAACGCACCGCGCGGCGGTGCAGGAGCAAGAAGTCATGCAACTCCGGATGTTCAAGAGCAAAATCCACCGGGCGACCATCACCCAGGCCGATCTGCACTACAAGGGCAGCCTGACGCTCGACAAGGACCTCATGGAGGCGGCAGGCATGCTGCCCTATGAGGAAATTCACGTGCTCAACGTCAACACCGGTTCGCGGTTTTCGACCTACATCATCGAAGGAGAGCGCGGGAGCGGCGTGGTGTGCCTCAACGGCGCTGCTGCCCGGCTGGGCGCGCCTGGCGATATCATCATTGCCCTGACCTATTGCACCATGAACGCCGAGGAAGCACAGACTTGGCAACCCACCTGCGTCCACGTGGACAAGCACAACCACATCACCGAAGTGGCTCGTGGGGACGGTCCGGGGCTGGATCCCTATTCGTTTGCCGAGTTCGACCGCGCTTATCAGGGAGGGATGGACTGATCCCGCAGCGGACAACGTGAAACTCTCAACACGTCTCCCGTAGTCTGTCGATGGTAACGGTATTAAGTGCCCTTAGCAATAGGGGGACGGATGGCACGGATGCCCCGTACCCTTGTGATTTCGGCGACGCACTGGATAGCGTTAGAGCCCGTTAGCCTCTCGCTGGGCACTGGAGCAAGTCGGTATGCGCAAGCATTGGATGGCCGTTGTAGCAGTTATTACGGTTGTGGCAGGTCTGGGCCTGAATTCGGTGGGTGTTTCAGCCGGGCCAATCGCCGTGGACGTGACGATAGTCGGGAAAAATATCGCGGTGGTGCCCGCCTTGGCCAAGGATCAGTCTGCCAACGCAGTCCCCGTGCTTGCCGAAATGAACGTGCTGAAAGTCAGCTCGGTCAAGGGTGCCGATGGTAAGGCGTTGGCCGGGCTCAAGGACACATACCTTTATTACTTGCCCGTGAAGGCGGCGCAATCCTTGTTTGTGGGCAAGGCGAACGCGAATAAGGAATTCGAGATTACAGGAAAGCTGTTCAAAGCCGAAAGCGCCTTATTGGTCACAAGCTTTAAGGAGATTTTCGAGGACATCACCATCGGGGGTGTCACAGGAAAGCCCAAAGAGTTGTAAGAAATCCGTGGATCGCGACGAATTGCCGCTAGACCGGCTCAAAGTGAATATTTGGACTGCCGGAGCGGTCGATAGGTATACTTTTCAGTCATTGTCTGCCGCCATCGGGCGGCGTGGATGTGAAAAAACAAAACGGGCCGGAATGTCCCGCGCCCACAGAGGAGTTGAACGAATGCGTAAGGTGTTGATTGGCTCGGCTGCGGCCCTGGCGTTGGTGTTGGGCGTGACGATCTCGACGGTAACCGTTTCGGCGGCGCCGACCGCTGTGGATGCGACCGTTACGGGCCAAAATGTTGCCGTGGTGAACACGTTGGCGAAGGACCAGGCCGCGAACGCCATCCCGGCCCTGGCGGAACTGAACGTCCTCAAGGTCACCTCGGCGAAGGCCGCCGATGGCAAGGACATTGCCAACCTCAAGGGCAAGTACCTCTACTACATCCCCGTGAAGGCCGCCGAGGCGCTGGTGCTGGGCAAGGGCAGCGCGGGCAAGAGCTACGAAATTAAGGGCAAGGTCTTCGCGGCCGAAGGCGCGATCCTCGTCGGCGAGTCCAAGGAAGTCAAAGGCGGCGCCAGCGACTTCGACGAACTGCCCACCAAGACCGTGACCCGCCAGCAGGTCCTATAATCTCCAATCGCAATTTGTCGAAACGCCCGGCCGAATTGAGCCGGGCGTTTTTCGTTTTAATCGTATCATGCCTCAATTACGGCCCGCCGCCGAGTAGTGCGGCGCTTGCCAAGCGCGGCATCCGGGGCCATGGCTTAAACCCCTCCGGATGCCGCGCTTGGCAAGCACGGCACTACTCGGGGTTACCCCTCCAATACCTTCTTGCAGAGGTCGGCGAGCATTTTGCCGTCGGCCAGATCGCCGAGATCTTTCTTGATCGCGCCGGTTAACTTCCCGGCGTGGTTCACTTCCGGGTGCTCCGCAAGGTAGGCGCGAATCTTGGCCTCGAGATCGGCCTCTGAGAGTTGCTTGGGAAGGAACTCATCGAGCACCGCAATTTCGGCGTGGATTTTTTCCACTTCGTCCGTCTTGCCAAGTTGCTTGAAGGTCTCGATGCTGTCCCTGCGCTTCTTGACTTCGCCACGCAGCGCGACGATGGCATCCGCGTCGCTGATTTCGTTGTCCTTGGGTCCGGCCTTTTCCTTCAGCAGCAAGGCTGCCTTCGCCAGGCGCAGGCACTCCAGGCGGATGTGGTCGCGGCTTTTGGTCGCGTCTTTGATGGCCTCGTTGACCGCCGCACGGATGCTCATGGAATCGTCTCTCCCAATAATTGACGGTGCGGAAACCCGTTCCAGCGCTGGAACGGGCTCCCGCACGTTGCGTGTAGTTTGGCTGCCGGCAATGCCGGCGAAACTAGTTCTGGCCGTCGAGATCGAGGCGGATCCCGAGAATGCTCAGGATCGTCTGAATGACATTCAAGATTTGTAGAATGATGTCGAGCAGGGACTCGACGTTTTGTGCCTTCGCAGGCACATTTTTCACTATCACAGGAGCGTTGACCATGCTTCCTCCATCTGCGCGCGGCCGTGCCGCGGCGTCTCCCCGGGCCAAATCCCCTTGGCCAGGACCGTTAACAGTATACCAGACTCGTGGCGGGAACAACATGTCCCGCGGAATCGTGGGGAATTCAGGGCAGGTTGGCCAGCGGTGAATTCGGCGGGAAATCCGCCGGGGCGAAGTCATCGTAGGCCATTTCCGAGACCTGTACTTCGCGGACCACTGTGTAGTTCCAAAACCCAATATAGCCGCCACTGGAGGCGGTGTAGTCGTCGTAATTGTCTTCCACGTAGCCGGGCCATCCGTCCTGCACCTCGATGGTGAAGTCGGCGAAACCCTCGAAAGCGCTCACCCGCCACGACCAGGCCTCGCCAGAGCCGGCCAGGTCGCGGTTGACATACTCACCGTCGCTCCCGCCTGGGCTAATCTTGGCCACCACAAGGGGCGCGTCGGTACTGTCAGGATGATTGATGAGCGCCAGGGCATGCGCGATGGCGGCAGGATCGGTCAGGGGCAAGATATAGGAGTCGCCTTGGGCCGGTTCGCGTTCAGCGACGAGGAAATAGCGTGTCCCTGATTGGTTGGGCGGACAGCCCGCGCCGAGAAGGGGGAGGAGGGCGAACGAAGTCACCAAAAGTATCCGTCGAAATCTACCGGGTCGCATAAGCACATCTCCACCAGAAGCTACGCCCGCAGGCTCCGCACGTTACAGCGAATGCGCGTTTTTCAACGGAAAGGCAAAGGTTGCATGAAAGTGTTTGACCTTGTCAATAGTTAATACTATACTTAGCTTGGTGGCGTTGAATTCAAAAGGAGGGAGGCCCGAACGCCGGGCTGCGTCCTTTTGCTTGAGGGATTGGCATGCCGACTACTGATTCCGGGTACTACCCGCAGTTCTGGGAGTTCCTCGTGATGGCGGGAATTTCCGGCATGGTGCTCATTGCCGGATGGATCATCCAGCGCCGTGTCGCTGGACCCGGCCGCCCTTTGCCCCTGCCGCTTGCCCTGTTCATGTTTCTCGGAATGTTTGTCACGTTTTTTCTCATGGTCGGGATCTTCAAGACGTCGGTGACGGTGGAATCGCGGATGCAGGTCGAAAGCTCCGCCAAGGACGCCCTGGACATGGCGAAACACCACGGGCTGCAGGACCGCCGTTTCCCAATCATGTTTTATTGCATCCTTTTTTACCTTTGGCCGCTCGGTTACTACATCAGCCTGCTTCGCAACGCCTACGCGACCGGCGTGGTGGATCGAATCGGACCCTTCAGTGCGCGCATCGAAGACCCCAGCGAGTTCGCCGCCGCGCGCAAGCTCGCCCTGCGGGGCGATGTGGACGGTGCGGTTCAAGCCTACCGCAACTACCGCGAGAACACGTGTGAGGCGCTCTTCGAAGCGGCGCGTTTGCTCAAGGCGGAAGATCGCTTCGCCGAGGCGGCGTCGGTGTTTCAGGAGATCACCGAGAAATTCTACGAGCGGCGTCCCGCCTGGGCCGACGCCACCTTCCAACTGGGCAAGATCAACGAACAGAACTTGATCAACATTACCGGCGCACTCGATCTGTATCGCAGCATCATCAAGCGCACACCCGAGTCGCGGTTTGCCGCGCTCGCGAGCCACGAGATCGCGCGCCTGCAGGTGGACGATCCGCGTGATCCCGCGGAATTGGTGGAGACCCCTGCTGCGGGTGCAGAGCGAGATCCGTTCTTTGGCAAAGGCCGCTCCGCGGCAAAAAAAGCGGCGGTGACCGCGGCGGCATCGGCAAAAGACAATGGCGCGCCGGACGCCGCGGAAGAGGGCCTGCCGCAGGATCCGTTTCTGGCAGTCCGCGCCAAGCAGAGCGCAATGGTGAAGAAGTTGGAATCGACCGGCGCCGTTGCTGCGCCGTCGCAAAAGAAGGCCGCCGCCAAGAAAGCACCCGCCAAGAAAGCGGCCGCAAAGCCCGCTCCAAAGAAGCCTGCCGCAAAGAAGAAGCCCGCCTCCTGAGTGGCCAAACGGCGCGCGCGATGATCCACCCCGCGGTTCGCATTTCGCGCGAGCTGTCCTGCGCAGTCCGAAAGATGTCCTTCGACGAGCCGGTCGCCTGCGTTTACAACCCGCTGCATTATGCCGCTGCACCGCACGAGGACTACCTGCGCCGCTATGCGAACGGGGAGAAAGAGGCACTCTTTCTGGGCATGAATCCCGGACCTTTCGGCATGGCGCAGACGGGTGTGCCCTTCGGCGAGGTCGCCCATGTCCGGGATTGGCTGGACGTACGCGGGGAGGTGGGCGCCCCGGAACCCTTGCATCCCGCGCGGCCGGTGCACGGGTTTGCGTGCGCGCGCAGCGAGGTGAGCGGCGCGCGCCTGTGGGGCTGGGCAAAGACGCGCTTCGTCACACCGGAGCGCTTCTTCGCGCGTTTCTTCGTTCACAATTATTGCCCCTTGTGCTTTATGGAAGACTCTGGCCGCAATCTCACACCGGACAAGTTGTCCGCGGCCCAGCGCGAGGCCTTGTTTCGCGCGTGCGACAAGGCATTGCGCGAACTGGTGATGCTTCTGCGGCCCAAGGTACTGGTTGGCGTAGGGAATTTCGCGGAGGCGAGATTCAGGGCGGCGCTGCCGGAGTTCAGGGGCAAGATCGGGCGGATTCCCCATCCGAGTCCCGCCAGCCCCGCGGCGAACCGGGGCTGGGCCGCCGCAACGGAGGCGGCATTGAAAGGTTTGGGCATCGACCTTCCTTAGTGCAAAAGCTGGCAAGTGGCGGTTCGCGTTGTGTTGATAGCCCCCATATAATCTCGGGAACAATTTGGAGACGCGGATATGACCCGGTATGTGTTCCTTTGTTTGATAGGCGTGGCGACGTTGTCCGGCTGTCCCGCGCCGCTGGCGCCAGGGACCGTGCCCGGACCGGTCGGCATTGCGGGCGAGCACTGGATGCGCTTTGTGCAGATTTCCGACACGCAACTCGCGGACGAAGAGAGCCCGGCGCGTTCGACGAAAACGGATCCCTTGATCAGTGCGTCGTGGCGGCCGCAGGAGGCTTATGGCGTTGCAACGCTCGACGCCACGCTTCAGGTGATCAATGCGCACCACGAAGCCGGCAAGACAGAAGGACGACCGGTGAAGTTTGTAATGATGACCGGGGACATTTGCGACTCCGCGGAATACAACGAATTGCGCTGGTTTATCGACACGATGGACGGCAAGCGGGTCGTAACGGATTCCGGCAAACGCGACGCGAATGGCCGCACGCCGGACGACGCGGACAATCCCAAATTGCCCTACCGTGCGAGCGGGCTCTCGCGCGAGATCCCGTGGTACTCGGTCGTGGGCAACCATGACCTGCTTGCGGTTGGGAATTTTCCGATCGACACTTCGTCGAACAGCCCCGCATTTTATTCGGCGCCCTTGCTGGGGCCGGTGGCGGCCGTGATGGGCTTGCACGACATCGACTGGCGGTTGAATGCCTTCTTTCCCGTCGCGGGCATGAGTCCGGCGGTCATTACGGGCAAAGGCCCGGTGATTGACGCCGAGACGCTCCAGCTTGACGTGAGCAAGTTGAGCGCCGGCAAGATTATCGCCGACAACGCGCGCCATTTCTTGTCGCGGCACGATTTCATGGCGGAGCACTTCCGCACGCAAACGCTTCCGGACGGGCATGGATTCACCCAGGACTCGCTGGACAATGACTTGGCGTTCTACACGTTCAGGCCGGACCCGAACGTACCGGTGCGCTTCATCGCGATAGACACCGTTCCGGATCATGTGCCGGGCGGCTATCCCGCGTTCTATGGCGTGATGTCGCGCGATCAGTTTGATAATTACCTGAAGCCGGCAGTCGATGAAGCGAAGGCAAACCATGAGTTTGTAGTGTTGTTTTCGCACCATCCCTCCGAGGATTTCAGCCTGCCCTTTCCGGGACGCAAGGTGGACTCGGAGGAATTCAGGAGCTACCTCGCCTCGCAACCCAACGTCATCGCGCATCTTTGTGGACATACGCATATCAATCGCGTCCATCGTGTGGACGGGCAATATCCCTACTTCGAAATCGAGACCGGCGCCATCATCGACTACCCGCAAGAGGGTCGCACCTTTGATCTGTTTTATGACGCCGGCAACAGCACGGTAACGCTCGCCGCGGAGATGTTGTCGCACAACGAAACACCGACGCGGCTTTCCGCGGAGAGTTACCGGCGTTCGGTCGTGGATGCGCAGCAGGGTCAGAGCTTCCAGGAGCCCGCCGGCGACAAGTACCAGGAGCTGTTCAAGGGCGCGACAAAATCGTGGGGCGTGGGGGAGGGCGTGCCCCGCGAGAAAACGGTGCGTACCGCAGAGGAACGCGCTGGCGGCGAATTGGACCGCGACATCATCATGACGTTGCCGCGGCCCACGCCGGACGCTTGGAAGTAGCAACGCGTGTTCGAAGGAATCACCCTCGTCACCGGCCTGCCCCGCTCCGGCACCTCGATGGTGATGCAGATGCTTTCTGCCGGGGGCGCGCCAGTCTTGACGGACGATCTTCGCGCGCCGGACGAGCACAACCCACGCGGTTACTTCGAGTATGCGCCGGTCAAGCGTCTCAAATCGGATGCCCAGTGGCTGCCCGAGGCGCGGGGAAAGGCCATCAAAGTGGTGTCGTACCTTTTGCCTTTCTTGCCGGAGCAGGAAGGCTATCGCGTTGTTTTTGTGGAACGTGCCCTGGAGGAGGTCATTGCGTCGCAGAATCGCATGTTGGGTAAGGGCGACGCTGCTTCCTGCGACGCATCGAGTGCGGGCGCGCAACTTATGGAAGTGCTGCAATTGCAGAACGCAAAGGCCCGCGATTGGATCCAGCGAAGCGGCGCACCAGTCCTCGACTTGCGCCACCAGGAAGTAATCGACGCACCGCGCGCGCAGGCGGAACGCATCGGGCAGTTTCTCGGCGGGG
>JADMIO011020073.1_pt1 | contig 16725 bp, 15 predicted proteins | sample 8958161 | NCBI WGS metagenome assembly JADMIO01 (sample SAMN16585339, study PRJNA669376) | soil metagenome | isolation source: Crop rotation soil | place: USA: Cullars Rotation, Alabama | collected 2011
TAAAACCGCCGCGGCATCATGCGCGGCAGCGAAGACATCTGCGCGCGACTTTCCACCTGGAACATGCCGATGGTATCGGCCTTCTGCAGCGCCTCGAAAACCGGCGGATCGTCGACAGGCAGATGCGCCAGGTCCACCTCTTCGCCGTAGATTTCGGGAATGATCTTCAGCGTGTCCTCGATTACGGCCATCATCCCCAGCCCCAGCAGATCCACTTTGATGATTCCTAAATCGGCGCAGTCTTCTTTGTCCCACTGCACCACCACCCGTCCGGGCATGGTGGCCGGTTCCAGCGGCACGATGGAATCGAGCGCGCCCTGGCAGATCACCATCCCTCCGGAATGCTGCCCCAGATGCCGCGGCAAATCCTGGGCCATCCGGTAAAGCTCGAAAAATTTGCGCACGCGCGGATGCTGCAAATCGAAGCCCGCTTCGCGGAACTGGCGCTCAGTGGTGTCCTTGGGATCTTTCCATTCCCAGGCGCGCACCAAACCGGAGAGCCGCTCGAGAGTGGTGATTTCGAAGCCCAGTGCTTTGCCGACTTCGCGCGCGGCGGAGCGGCCGCGGTAAGTAATCACGTTGGCCGTCATGGCCGCGCCCAGTTTCCCGAAACGCTCGTAGACGTATTGCATGGCGCGCTCGCGCTTGTCGCCGCTGGGCAGGTCGATATCGATATCGGGCCACTCGCCGCGCTCCTCGGAAAGGAAGCGCTCGAAGAGCAGGTCCATGCCCACCGGATCGACCGCCGTAATTCCCAGGGCGTAACATACGGCGCTGTTGGCGGCCGACCCGCGCCCCTGCGCCAGAATGTCGTTTTCCCGGCAGAAACGCACAATGTCCCAGACAATCAGGAAGTAGCCTTCCAGCTTGAGTTTTTCCATCAGCGCCAGCTCGCGCTCGATCTGCCGCCTCGCCCGCTCGTGATATGGATGGTAACGGCGGCGCGCGCCTTCTTCCACGCGTTTGCGCAAGAAAGTTGCCATGGTCTCGCCTTCCGGTACGGGGTAGCGCGGAAATTCGTAGCCGAGGTCTGAGAGCGTGAACTCCAGGCGCGAAGAGATCTCGAGCGTGTGGGCGATGGCCTCCGGCAGGTCGGCGAAAAGGCGCGCCATGGCGGCCGGCGTCTTCACATATCGCTCGGCATTGCGCTCCAGCAGGCGGCCTGCCTGGGCCAGCGTGGTTTTCCGCCGCACGCAGGTGAGCACGTCGAGCAGCTCGCGCTGCGCCGGCACAGCGTACGCTACGCCGTTGGTGGCAACCAGCGGAATGCCCAGGCGCCGCGCCTGCTCCACCAGCTCCTGGTTGCGGGCTTCCTCTTCCCGGTTGTAATGGCGCTCGAGCTCGGCATAGAGCTGCCCGCGGCCGAAAATCTCCAGCAGCCGCGCATCGGGATGGCGCGTAAGGCAGATCAGGCCGCGCGCCAATTCGCCAATCTCCTCCAGCGTGGCCGCGCCCTCGCCCTTTTTGGCGCGCAGCTTCATGCGCGTCACCAGCCGGCACAGGTTCCGGTATCCTTCGCGTGTTTCCACCAGCAGCGGATAGCTCAACCCGTTTGTGCAACTGATTTCCGACCCGACATGCGCCCGCACTCCCGCCTTTTTCGCAGCCATGTGAAAACGCGGCGACCCATAGACGCCGTTGCGGTCCACCAGCGCCATGGCCGGCATCTCGAATTGCGCGCACGCCCCCGCCAGTTCCTCGGGCACCGAAGCGCCTTCGAGGAAGCTGAATCCCGAGCGTGCGTGAAGCTCCACGTAGTTCGACATTCAAGGCTGGACTTCACCGCGGAGCAACGGAGAAAAGGAGATCACACGGAGAAGACGAACCAAAATGGCTTTTCTCCGCGCCGTCTCTCCGTGTTCTCCGTTGCTCCGCGGTGAGAGGTATCCTGCTTCAGTCATAGCTGCCTTCCACAAACCAACCGTCGGGACAGCAATACAAGCGGTAGAGGGCGCTGTCGGAAAGCGCAATATCCCATTCGTCACGCGACCAGGGATCTTCCGTCCACCAATCTCCGGAAGTGCGCCACGGGCCGGCGCGGTCGACTACGGCACCCCGAATCCCCTGCGCCGATACAAACGCCGGCTGCCCCGATTCCAGCGTCACGCGGGCGGCACGCGGAGGACGGAAAAACCGAAAACCAAAGGCGGGGATGGGGGATGGGGAAGAAATCAGCCGGGCAGGCGAAAGCGCCTGCCTCACTTTAAAAGCTCCCGGCCGCCACGTATCCACCAGATCCACCATCCCCACCCGCTCCCGGCCTACCATGGCGCCGATGCGAGCCAGCGTCACTTCCAGCTTCACGGGCTCGGGCGCGAGCGGCACGAAAAGTCCATTTTGCGCGGCCTGCGGCTTCACCGCGGCCGCCGCCAATTTCACGTGAATCACCGGCGCGGGCGGCGGATGATCCGTCAGGTCGAGCTGGATCAGCTTCAAGAAAGCTTTGCAATCGAGGGAGGGCACCGGCAGGCGCAGAATCCGCTCGTGCATTCCGCGAGTCTCCAGCAGCAGCCCGATGCGCAATTCGTTAGTGGCCAGCGCGCGCGTAGCCAGGCGCGTACTCAAGCCGTTGACGAGGCGCGCCAGCAGAAACAGCAGCTGTTCCAGCAGTTCCACCGGGTAATCGAGTTCGATCTGGTCTTCAAACTGTTCCGGCTCTTGCAAAGGAACCAGTTTGCGGTCCGCCTCGCCGCGTGCCAGTTCGCGCAGCTTCAGCCCTTCCGGTCCCAGCCGCTCCGCGATTCCGAGCGGCGGCAATGCGGCCAGATCCTGAAACCTCCGTATCCCCCAGCGCTCCAGCGTCTCCTGCAATTCGGGGGAGGGCGCCAGTTGCGAGACCGGCAGCGAACCCAGGAATTTGGCTTCATCCCCTTGTGGAATGACATGCGCTCCGGCGAATCCGCGCGCGGCGCAGATGGCGGTGTCCGGATTGGCGGCCAGAGCCAGATGGATTCGCAAGCTCCGTTCGGCCGCGCGGCGCATGATGGCCGCGGCTACCTCCTGCGGCAGGCCGAACAAGCGGTCGAGACCGGCGGCATCGAAGGTGACGGTATCCGCCGCCGTGCGCTCCACCAGCGGAGAAAACTCGAAACCGAGCGCCGTCAGATCGCCTTCACCATGAATACAGGCGAACATGCCTTCCTCCGGTAAGTGGACGTGGCGCGCACGCGCATGCCGCGCAGCAGCCGCGATGCCGCGCGGGCGCCCGACCATTGCACTCTTTCGCGCGCGCATTCGAGCGTCAGCGAGGCGCAGGTGCGTGCCGTGGGCTGCCGCGTGATGGCGAGCAGAACGGTAGGAGTGTGCTCCACGGCGCGCCGGAGGCGAAACCACGAAGCCAGCGAAATGCGGCGCGCAGCCGCGGCAGGAGTATCGCCTAAATCCAGGGCCACCACCCCGAAGCCGCCGCCCTGAGTCAGCAGATCCACCGCGCGCAGTGCATGCTCGGCATTGTGCGCGCAGCGTACCCACAGCAGCCGGTCGAGTTCCACGCCCGCGGCGGCCGCCGATGCCGGGTCGAATTGATCCTCGGCATCCACCAGCGCGCAGATCTCCTGCCGGGCGGTGCCCTGCGCCAGAATCGAAACCAACAAACTGGCGCGGCCCGAAGAAGGGGGCCCAAAGATCTCCGTCAGGCAGCCGCGCGGCACCCCTCCACCGGCTGCCGCATCGATTTCCGGAATGCCGGTGCAGACCCGTTCCGGCTCCGTCCGGGCCTGCCATTCGAGCATCTCCCCCAGCGCCGATGCGAACTGTTGTTTGAGAACCGCCGCTCCCATTTTCGCTTTTTATTCGCCTTTACTTGATTTATACAGGAGATGGATTGGCGTGTCAATGGGACGCCCGGCAGGGCACACTTTAGCTTGCTTCTGAGCAATCCTCACGAATCGAGCCAGCGGGGTTTGTTCTGGTTTTGAGATCCATCAAGGCTTCCGGCGGCGGGGGATGGCGGGACAGGAGATGGGATGGGTGATGGGCCGGCCGGCTGCGTGGATAGAGGAGGCGTGGGTTTGCGAAACGAAGCCAATTTCGGGCCGGGGGCAAGCTGGGGCGGTTGCGCGGGCGGCGGCTCAGGAGGCGCGGATGCGGCGGGCGCCGGGGCGGAGTCATCCTCTTTGGATCGAAGCTCCTGGAGGGATTTGAGAGCGCGGTGGTAGTTGCGGTGGGCAGCATCGATGGCTCGCTGCAGGCGCATGAAGGTGTGCTCGCAGAAATCGAAACCTTCGGCGAGGGGGAGCGCCCGGCCGGAGGTAATGCCCTTGCGGGTGGCCACTTGCCAGAGCTGGGCGCCGGCGGCGCGGTAGCGGCGGAGATCCCATTCGCAGGAGATGAGGGTATCGACCAGGCAGCGCTGCTCGGGGGTGGAGGGAGCGAAGCGCTCGTGATACTCGGCGGCGAGCTCGTCGAGAGCGGCGCGGCTTTCGCCGGGAATGCATTGGGCACGGGCATCGATGCCATGCTTGAGGGCATTGAAGCGGGAAGCGGCCTTACCGGCGGGGGAGCGGGGGCCGGTGGATTTCTGTGCATTGCGACGATTGGCGGTGATTTGGCTGGAACTGGCCATGGAACCTCTTTCAACTGCACGCATAGCATGGGGGCAAGCGACGAAAATGGAGTGAGCAGCGGGTGGCGAGAGAAATGAGGAGATTAGGGGAGGTGGAGAAGCGGAAATGACTTCTCGCCGATGTGGCTGCTCACCCAAGATTATGGAATTAGGAGAAACCGCAGGATCTCTTGCATGACACGAGCACTCTGGTCCGTTTGGAAGAGAAACTGAGCATGCGCAGAGCCATCCAAAACGATCCGTTCTTTCGGCCCTGGAACTCTTTCGTACTGCGCACGGATGCCGGGAAGCCGTGGACCGGCATCGTTCGCGTCATCGCGGGCAACAATGAACAACCCCGTGATTTCAGCTTTTCCGCAGGAAGGTTCGGCGCAGGGAGCTTAATTCGGGGCCCGGCCAAAATTCTCATCGAATTTCGGATTTTTGTAGCCTGTTTGAATGTATAAGCACATGAAAAAGGGTTCTCCTGAAGGCTACAATGCCGAGACCGGCTTAGCAGAGCCGGCTCAGAAAGCTCAAACAGGAGAACCCAATGAACGTCACTCACTATATCGGATTCGACGTCCACAAGAAAAGCATCAGCTTCTGCGTCAAGACGGCCGACGGCCAGATTGTCGAGGAAGGCAAGCTCAGCGCCGAGCGCGGCGCGTTGCGGCAATGGGCCATGGCACGGACACAGCCGTGGCGAGGCGCCATGGAAGCGACGCTGTTCAGCGGTTGGACGTACGACACGTGGAAGCCGTTTGCGGCTCAACTCGACATGGCGCACCCGGCTATGATGCGGGCGATCTGCGCAGGCAAGAAGAAAAACGACAAGATCGACGCGCGTACAATTGCCGACATGGTGCGTTGCGACTGGTTGCCGGTCTGCTACGTGGCGCCGCCGGAGATGCGCGAACTGCGGCGATTGTTGCGCTACCGCAGTTTGGTGGTGCGGGAAGCGGTGCGCATGAAGAACAAGATCGCGGGGCTGTTGATGGAGACCGGCTCGCCTTACAACAAGGAGAAGTTGCACCGCAAGAAATACTTCGCCGAGTTGGTGAAGAATCTCGAAGAGGTGCCGGAGTCGGTGAAAGACCTGCTGCGGTTGACGCGTGGTGCGATGGAGACATTCGAAGCGACGCAGAAACAACTGGTGAAGCGGCTGTTGGCGGAGCACGAGTTGGGCCAGCGGGTGGAACGACTGGCGAGCATTCCAGGTGTGGGCGAAATTACGGCTTTGACCTGGGCGCTGGAGATCGCCGATCCGAACCGCTTCTCTTCGTCGGCCCAAGTGATGAGTTACTGCGGGCTGACCTCGGCGCTGCAATCGTCGGCCGGCAAGGAGCAGCGCGGGCCCATCTCGAAACAGCGCAATGCGTGGCTGCAGACAGCGCTGATCGAAGCCGCGAAATTGGCGCCGCGCTGGAACCCGCAACTGGCCGAAGTTCACGAGCGCGAACTGACACGCGGACATCGCAACCGCGCGACACTGGCGGTGGCGCGCAAATTAGCGGCCTATTTGCTGGCGGTGGACAAGGGCGGGAAGCCATTTCAGTTACGCACACCACCACCAGCGGAAGCAGCGGCAACCGCGGCGGAAGGGGAAAGGGCAGCCTAAAACCAGGCTCTGAACTCACCCGCAGGATCTGTGTGGACCACGCCGAGCCGCCCGTCGACTGGGCTCGGGTGCCAGAACAGTCCTCGGCGTCAAGGGTTCGCTCCGCCGCGCCAAACGCCGGCGCGCCCTTGACTCCTGCGGGCCGTTCTGGCCATGGTAGAGTCGCGACGGGCGGCTCCGGCGGGATCCACACTCCGGCCTGCCCACAAAACCATTTCCGTTTTGCCGGCGATCCACCGGCCGTTCCTCGCCTTACAAGGGACTGTGCAGAGGAGGTCATCCTCCCGATGCGCCCCACAGGCTGTTTCGAGGCCGGCCGGTTTACCCTAACTCAATCTTCGCGGACGGTGACTATCCACTGTTCCCGCAAATGGATGTCTGGCCACGCTGCCGCGTTGGCCCTACGAAGGGATCGAGGGCGAATCGGAAAATCGAATGCTCATCAAACAGCGCTTCGGGGGGTACCCAGAAAGTGCAGAGAGACCTCCGTCTCTCTATTGACTTTTACTTATCATGGATGTCCCCGTTTTACTTTCAGGCTCGGATGGCCGTTATACGGCAACGAGGATGCCGGATGCTATAATCTGACCAGAGTAGTCAGAAAGGAATCACGATGAGGACGACCCGCGCAAGCCACGCGGAAAATGCGGCGCAAAGAAGAGGCAAGGCAGCCCAGAAGGAATGGCAACTTCAGGAGGCCAAAGCGCGCTTCAGCGAAGTCTTTCGCCTCGCCCGGGAGCGCGGCCCGCAACGCGTGACGAAGCATGGCCGGGAAGCCGTTATTGTCCTCCCCGCGGAGGAATATGCACGGCTTGCGCAGTCAGAAGCGCGCAAGGGGAGCCTTGTCGATTTCTTCGCCGCGTCACCGCTCCGTAGCTCGGGCATTGATCTGGACCGATCGCGCGATTTCGGAAGAGACATCAAGCTGTGAACGGCTTTCTATTGGATACGAACGTCATCTCCGAATTGATCAAACCGCAACCGGATGGAAATGTCCTCCGCTGGATTTCCGAGGCGGACGAGGGGCTTCTGTTTCTGAGCGTACTGACTCTCGGCGAAATCCGAAACGGAATCGAGAAACTCAACCCAGGCAAGCGACGAGCTCGGCTGGAGTCGTGGCTCGCGGTGGATTTGCATCTCCGATTTCAGGAGCGGATCTTAACAATCGACGAAGGGATTGCGCAAAGATGGGGCGCGCTGTCTGCTCTCGCCGCCAAAAAGGGCCGGCCTTTGCCGATGATCGACGGTCTCCTGGCGGCCGCCGCTCTGCATCACGACCTGATGTTTGTCACCAGAGACGACGCGGATGTAAGCGGGACCGGTGTTGCGGTTGTCGATCCGTGGCAATAACCTCGCAAACGCTCAAATTAGCCGGACGTTCCACGAAGAATTTTCCGCAAGCAAGTTTACGCCTTGCCAACAGGACTGACTGGCGGCTGGCGCATTACTCCCCACACGCCGGCTTTTAATTCGGCACCCTGGAGTTCGTTTCCGGCAGACCTCTAGAGCCAGTTCTTGCGGTGCGCGTGTCAATCGGTCATTTGATCCGAAAAGAGAATAGGCTCACGCCGGTTCGGGACTAACTGTATGATCGCTCGCCTTGGAGCGATGGATGCCTAGTTATCGTCGGGGAAAAAGTTATGTCGAAAACCATAGTGACGGGGTTATTGGGATTATCTTTGGCCTTGGGTACGGCCTCAGTTACGCGCGCCGATGACAAGGTGAAACAGAAAGTGAAAGTCGAGAACGACGGCGACACCAAGATCAAAGAAAAATACAAAGATCCTTCAGGCAAGCATCACAAAGTGAAGACCAAGATTGACCAGGACCACGATAAGGTCAAGATCAAATCGAAGGACAAGATCGATCATTGAGCAATGACGGCGAGCAATGACGACGCGGCCCGCACCAGGACGGGCCGCGCCTGAACCTCACGCGAGAGTTTTGAGACAGGCGCCTGCTTGTGCTTTGATGGCGCATTCACTTGTGCCGGCCGCTGCCTGATTCGGGGGGCAGCTCACTAAAAACCTGACTGTTGCACCAAGCGGCTGAGTTGTTGTTCGTCGCTTGCAGCTTTGGCTTTTCGTCCGCGTTTTTGCGGGCGCAACCGTCTTTGGCGCTGAGCCTCCAACATTCTCACGAACTCTTCGCCCGCGGCCGGGCGTCCGGTCCGGGTTGCTTCGCGAATTCGTTCCAGCAGCACCGCATCCTCGATCCCGCGAGCCAGCACCTCGCTCCACGCTCGGGCCGTCCAATGCCGGTTCCATTCTGCGATATCCAAGAAGCCCCAGCGGTCGGCGCCGCCGGTATGCGCGGCCGCGCTCGACCACCTCCACTTCGCCGATTCGCTCACCAAGCCAGCCCGTACTGGATTGGATTCCACATAGCGTAGCGCCTCCCACTGGTGCTTGTCATCCATGGGGCAGGAGAAGAACCGGTTTTGCCACAGGTGCCCGGTCTCGCCGCGCCGCACATTCAACCATCGGGCATAGTCAACGTGTGCGCGCCCCAAGCTTCTGGCGAGCGAGTTTTCGGCGGGTGGAATGGCGATCAGGTGGACGTGATTCCCCATCAGGCAGTAGCCGGCGATGCGAACTGCGTCCCGTTGAGTGTACTTGGCAAGCAACTTCAGGTAGACGGCGCGATCCTCGTCGTCGAAAAAGACGGTTTGCCGTCGGTTACCGCGCTGCGTGATGTGATGCCAGCAGCCGGGAACAACAACACGTGCAATGCGCGCCATTATCAATAGGTGCGTTCAGACAGCCAAAATTCTCATCGAATTTCGGGTTTTTGTAGCCTGTCCCCGTTTTAAGATAGTATAAAGTCACTATTTCGTTGCTCCGATATCTCCTATATGCTTCCTGAGAGTGTTCCACCTGGAACGGGATTGGGGGGCATCTGTGGGCCGATTTCACTTTTCAACCGGAAAACTATCTGTTTTGCTTGCGGTGCTGGCGTTGGGGCTGCTTACACCCCGTCTTTCCTTTGCTCAGGGTTGAGTGATCTCTCGCTCCAGTCTGGAGCCAGGAGCAGCCGAAGGAGGTGGATATCTCCAGCCTGGAGACTGGACCTCCACCATCGCCGTCCGGCATGTCTATTCGCATGTCCACTTCAGCGGTCCGACGGAGAATTTTTCCCGGGCGCAACTGGGCACCGAGGTGCAGTCGAAAACCAACCTCGACAACCTGGTGCTGACGTATCAGTTGACGCCGCGCTTCAGCCTCACGGGAACCCTTCCGTTCGTTTACGCCAGCCGCCGCCAGCAGTCGCAGTACGCGACCCTGCACACCTCCGGCCTCGGCGATATCAGCCTGGGAGGGCAGGTATGGGTGCGCAACCCGCGCAGCAGCAAAGCCTTGTTCAATAACGCGCAGTTCGGCGTCAGCCTGCTGATCCCCTCCGGCAACGACCGCCAGAACAACGTGGTGGCCACCAGTTTCGGCGCCACGCCCACAACCCAATATCCGGATTACTCCGTCCAGCCGGGGGGCGGCGCCTGGGGCGCCATCTACTCCTGGCAGGGCTTTCAAAACCTCGGCAGCAGCACGATCGGGTACATCGACGGCAGCTATACGATGACGCAGGGCGGTTACCACAACTTCTGGACATCGCATGGCGGCACCTCGAACAACGTGCCCTCGCCGACGGCCGGCATGACCCAATTCGACGCGATTCAAGACCAGTACATGCTGGAGGTCGGAGCCTCGCACCCCGCGCCAAAACTGAAGGGCCTGGGGCTCACGCTGGCACTCCGCGCCGAAGGCGTCCCGGCGCATAACCTGATCGGCAACAATCTCGGATTCCGCCGCCCCGGCTTCGGCGTCGCTATCACGCCGGGCTTCATTTACACTTCCGGCCCGCACATGCTGCAGTTCAGCCTCGGCAAGGTTCTGATCCGCGATCGCACGAGAAGCGTCGCCGAAGAAATCAACGGCGTCCATGCGGGCGATGCGGCCTTTGCAAATTACGTCTGGATGGCGAGCTATACCCTGCGGGTGCCCGGCCGCAAGAGCGGGACAGAGGCGCTCTCGCCAACTGCTCCCGCATCCACGGCTTCGCGGGCACACAGCGTCGCCGCCGGCGATGCGTTCAAGGCCTTCACACTCAAAACTGTCGACGGCCAAAAGAAAACTCTGCGCGATTTTTCCAATAAGGTCACGCTCGTCAGTTTCTTCTACCCGCGCTGTCCGTACTGCAACATTGAGCTACCGGAGATCCAGAAGATTTACGAACGCTACAAAGGGAACGGCCTCTCCGCGGTCTGGATCAACATCCTTCCGGAAGAAGCGACGCTGGTTCCCGGATGGCTCGAAGCCAAAAAGCTGACGGTCCCGGTTCTGGTCGGCGGTTCGCAAGATGTTCTCCAACGCGACTACAGCGTTGAATCGACTCCCACTACCTTCCTGCTGGATGCGAACGGCCGAGTGCTCTACCGGGCCGATGGCTACAAACCCGGGGACGAGAAGGTGCTGGAGGAAAAGATTGCGGGGTTCCTCGGCATGCCGGCGGCGACGGCCACTGCCGCGGCACTGCCCGTTTGCCCGCCTGCGGAAAAAAGCGAGACAGCGGACGGACGGGGCGGACGCATTTTGTTTTCCGGTACATGGCGCTGATCAGTCGGCAGCCTCAACTTGCCATGATGGGCGCAAGGGCTGTCACGTGGGCGAGCCCTTCTAGCCCGCAGATAAGGCACTGATCGTAACGTAGTATCCGTCCGGATCCCGAAGTGAGAACTCGCTTGTTCGGGTGTTCGAATTGACGTGTGGCTGCTCTTCCAGCCGATTGACGAGAGATCGTGCCCTTTGAAGCGCCAGGTCGAAATCATCGACGCGGAAGAACAACAGGAGTCCGTTACCGGGTGTCCCCTGATCAGGGCCCATCAATGAAGGATGCTCGTGGGCGCCCCATTTGTGGAGGCAGAGCAGGACCGTGCCATCCGAGTCGAGGATTTGGCCAAAGTAGTCATGCGCGGGAAGGGTTGCGGGCTGACCGAACAGTGCCTGGTACCAGTTGAAGCTGCGGGGAACATCGGCTACCGCTATGATCGTCCACGTGCGCGTCATTGGTCCCCTTCCGCGGTCCTGATTCCAACCCTCTTCGCCTGGCCGGCAAGCCGGCGTGTGGAACTGGTTTCAGCATATCTCGAAGTTGTTATGCCGATCCTAAACAACCCATGCCACCGACTCCAACGAAGGGCAGCCAATGCCGGCTGCAGGCCGGCAAGCCTTTTTCGTGGGCCGGAATGATTCGAGTTTGGAACGAAAGCCGCCTGAAGGTGGCTTGCAGGCAAGATTGCCTGCCCCACAATCTACGTTGGATTGGTTGGGTTTGAAAGGCCGATGGGCGGGCTCAGCGGTGTACAGGCTGCGGCGTCCGCGAACGGAGTGCCGTCGGCGTGAGCGAAAGGGCGCCATTTGCTTTGGGCGCAATCGAATTTGCTCAAGGGGACGGTTCGCGCAGGAGTCAGATTATAAGTCCGGGTTTGGCCGGCAATCGTCGCACGGAGCAATCGCCGGCGCGATTCGCCGTAGGTGCCGTGATGTTCGACCTTCTCCTGCACTATGCCGAGGCAGCCAAAGGCCCGGATCAATCCGCTCTTGAGGCATTCCGGCAACCAAGGCCGTAGACAATCTACAACCCATAGCTGTAGAATATCTACGTCTTAGGGGCGACGCGTTATGAAGTGGTGGCTTGGGCGGCGGCGCAATCAGGAACTGGAAGAGGAGATACAGGCCCACCTGGCGATGGCGGCGCGCGATCGCACCGACCGAGGTGAAACCGCCGAGGGCGCCGGCCGCGCAGCGCGCCGCGAGTTCGGAAATGTGACGCTCATTCAGGAGACCACGCGCCAGATGTGGGGTTGGCGCTGGCTGGAGCGACTGTGGCAAGACCTCCGCTATGCAGCGCGCGGCATGCGGCGCGCGCCGGGATTCAGCGCCGTCGCAGTGGCGTCAGTGGCCCTGGGCATCGGAGCCAACACCGCCATCTTCAGCCTGGTGGATGCCCTGATGCTGAAAATGCTGCCCGTGCGAGATCCAGCTGGTCTGTATCTGGTAAGCCTCGACGGCCCGATGGCAAGCTTGTCTTACCGCATCGTGCGCCTGCTGTCCGAGCGCCAGGAGATTTTTTCCGGGGTGGGCGGATTCTCCGGATGGATTTTCCCGGTCGGTTCACCGGGCGCAATTCAGAACACGCGGGGCGCGCTGGTGACCGGCGCGTTTTACGAGACACTCGGCCTGCAACCGGCCGCAGGCAGGCTCCTGAATGCCGCCGACGATGAACCGGGCGCCACGCCCGTGGCCGTGATCAGTGACGGCTATTGGCAGCGGAACTTCGGCCGCGAGCCGGATGTTGTCGGCCGGACAATCCGGATCGCAGGCGTGGGCGTGACCATCGTCGGCATCAGCCCGCCCGGTTTCACGGGCGCCAACGTGGGCGCCGTGGCGGATATTACGATGGCCGTTGCGACGCTGCCCATCCTCAAGCCGGAGGCAGCTGCACTGCTGGCGCCCGGCAACTTCTGGCTGCGCGCCTTAGCACGGCCTCGCAAGGATGTGTCCGTTCGGCAAGCAGAGGCGCGTCTGGCGTTCGTGTGGCCGCGGGTGGCGCAAAGCGCCGTGCCGCCCTCCTGGCCGCCGGACCGCCAGAAACAGATCGCCCAGGCACGTTTCACCTTGCAGCCGGGAGGAACCGGATGGACCTACCTGAGGCGGATCTATGACACGCCGCTGCTGGTGCTCATGGCAGTCACCGGCCTGGTCCTTCTGATCGCGTGCGCGAACGTGGCCACCCTGCTGCTCTCGCGCGCAGCCGCCCGGCAGAAAGAGATTGCCATCCGGCTGGCCATAGGGGCCGGACGCGCGCGCATTGTCCGCCAGCTATTGACCGAGAGCGCATTCCTTTCTTCCGTGGGCGCCGCGGTCGGAATTGCGCTGGCCTGGCTGTTGAGCCGCGTCCTCTTGAATACCATCTCAAGCCAGCGTTTCCCGCTGGTATTCGACCTGGCGCTCAACCGGCGCGTCCTCGGATTTGCGGTATTCCTGGCAATCGCTACCGGCCTGATCTTCGGACTGGCGCCGGCGTTGCAGGGCGTCTCCCCAGCCATCCGCCGGCGCTCGAGATTGCTGCCGGCGCTGGTGGCCCTGCAGGCGGGACTCTCCCTATTGCTCGTGACCGGCGGAGGCCTGTTCGTGCGGACGCTGCAAAATCTGAAAAATGTCGATCCGGGTTTCGAGCACGAAGGCGTCCTTCTGGTCGATCTGGAGGGCCGTCGGAGCACCGCGCCGCAGGGGCTGGTGGATGCGGTCGCCCAAGTCCCGGGTGTGATTGCGGCCAGCATCTCGACCCATACGCCCTTGAACGGATCTACCTGGAGCGATCCCGCGCTTCCTGCCGGCCAGCCGCTTCCCAACCTGGACAATGCGATCTTCGTCGGCGCCGCGCCCGGGTTCTTCGAAACCATGCAGATCCGGCTGCTTGCGGGACGCGATTTTTCCGGGAACGACGCGCCGGGCAGTCCCCCGGTGGCGATCGTCAACCAGGCGTACGCGCAGCGGTATTTTGGCGGCCGCAATCCGGTGGGGCAGCATCTCACCGCGATGGTGCGCGGCAAGCGCGAGGATCTCGAAGTCATCGGCGTGGCGCGGGACACGCTCCACAGCGAGCTGCGCGGCAGGCCTTACCCGGGCGTTTACGTTTCCTACTTCCAACTACCCGGAGATATCCCGAGCACGCTGGAGGCGCGGGTCCGCGGAGGGTTGGGACAAGCGGCGCATGCGATCCAGCAGGCCGTGCAGGCCAAGCTGCCCGAAAGTTCCATCGAAGTCCGGGCGCTCTCGGCGGATGTTGAAGCCGCCATGGCGCAGGAACGTATTCTGGCTATTTTGGCCGGCGGATTCGGCGCGCTGGCCCTGCTTCTGGCGTGTGTCGGCTTGTATGGCTTGATGCATTACAGCGTGGCACGGCGAACGCGCGAGATCGGCATCCGCATGGCCCTGGGCGCGCGGCGCAGCGGCGTGGTCGGAATGGAGATGCGGAAGGCGCTGCGCCTGGTTGCGGCGGGGATCGCGCTGGGGCTGCCCGCGGTCTGGTTTGCGTCTCGCTGGGTCAAGTCGCTCTTGTTCGGCCTGGCCCCCACCGACCCCGCCACCCTGGCAGGCGCGGCGCTGCTGCTGGTGGCAGCGGCCATGGCGGCCGCCTATATACCGGCCCGGCGCGCGTCGCAGGTCGAACCCATGACGGCCTTGCGCGAGGAGTGATGGGCGGCGATTCGCGTTCCCGGCCACCACGCGGCGGATACAGAAATTCAGGTGGTGCGATCACTTCCCCAGGCGATCCTGCAAAGCTTCCTGTTCTCCTTCTAAACTGAGATGGAAGGCGACAATCTACATGCTCGAATCCCTACGTTCTGAAGTTCTGGAAGCCAACCTGGAACTGGTGCGGCGCGGCCTGGTGCTCTATACCTTCGGCAATGCCAGCGCCATTTCACGCCGGGAGGGCCTGGTCGTCATCAAACCGAGCGGCGTTCCCTACGAAAAGATGACGCCGGCGGATATGGTGATTACCGATCTGGAAGGACGCAAAGTGGAAGGCAGCCTGCGGCCTTCCTCCGACCTGGCGACTCACGTGGAGCTGTACCGCGCCTTTCCTTCGATCGGCGGGGTGGTCCACACCCATTCCCGGCACGCCACCGCCTGGGCACAAGCCTGCCGCGATATTCCGTGCTTCGGCACTACCCATGCCGATTACTTCCACGGCTCCGTTCCGGTGACCACATGCCTGACAAACGACGAAATTGAAGGAGAGTACGAGGCTAATACCGGCGCGGCGATCGTGCGCCGCATGCAAGGCGTCGAACCGCTGCGATGCCCCGCCGTGCTGGTGGCCGGGCATGGTCCCTTCTGTTGGGGAAAAAACGTGGCGGATGCCGCGCACAATGCGGTCATCGTGGAGGAACTGGCCGCCATGGCCTGGCAGACCTTAACCATCAACCCGCAAGCTACGCCCATCTCCGAAGCCTTGCGCGACCGGCACCACTTCCGCAAACACGGCCCCAAAGCCACTTACGGCCAAAGCTGAGCCGGACCAACCTCAAGAGGTCCGCATCTGCGAATTCCAACCCTGGGCGTACAATCCACCGGCGGCAATCAATTCGGTGTGCGACCCGCGCTCCACCACCTGCCCTGCCACCATCACATAGATGGAATCTGCAATCATGGCCGTGGTAAAGCGGTGTGTGATGACCATGGCCGTACGGCCTGCGGAAAGCTGGCGGAAGCGGCGCAGCCAGTCGGCTTCGGCCCACGGATCCATGGCGCTGGTCGGTTCATCCAGAACGATCACCGGCGCGGCGCGCAAGAACGCCCGGGCCAGCGCGATGCGCTGCCATTCACCGGTGCTCAGCTCGGCGCCCTTTTCAAACCAGCGCCCCAGCAGATGCTGGTAGCCGTCCTGATATCGGTCGATGACCCGCGCGGCGCCGGCTTGCTCGGCAGCGGCCTGGATTCTCGAAAGGTCCGGTTGGGAGGCGATATCCCCCAGCGCAATATTTTCTGCAGCCGTAGCGTTATAGTGCACCGGCTCTTGGAACAGCACACTGATGGAACGGCGCAGTTCGGCGAGATCCAGGTCGCGCAGGTTCGTGCCGTCCCACTCCACGGCGCCTTCGTCGGGATCGTAAAAACGGCAGGCCAATTTCAATAAGGTGCTTTTTCCCGCCCCGTTCGCCCCCACCACCGCTGTGATGCGGCCCGCCTGAATCTCCAGGTCGATGCCGTTTAGTGCCGGCGATGCCGACCCAGAGTACCGGAAAACCACGTTGCGGAAAGAGACCCCTGTTGCGGCACGCGCACCGGTTGCGGGTTGGCGGGGGAGACGACCGACGGCTGGAGCGCGAGAAACTCAAACAGGTTGCCCAAAAAAAGAGCATTGGCATATAGCTGGCCGACATTTCCCAGCAAGCTGCGGCTTAGCCCGAGCCCCTGCTGGAACGCTTGATAGAACATGGCCAGATCGCCGAGCGTGGCTTCTTTATGCAGAGCGCGCCACGCCATCCAGCCCAGGGCCGCCGCGGCTGCCGCCAGGGCGAAGATACCAGCGGTGATTTCGGCCACCGTTTGGCGGCGGAAACATCACCATAAGGCGTGGCTTCATTTCCAGGCCGGGCGCGGGTTTGCATTTTCCGAAGCCTGTAGTACCCTAAACAACACATCGCCACTGATGATGGGTTCAATTCCACCAGTATTGCGACGCTTGGCCGCAGCATGTTTTGGGTTTGTTCTGGCCGCAGCGGCCGTAATGGAGACTAATCCGCGGAATCCGCTGGACCTGGCTGCCAAGCTCTCCGCTAGTCCCGCGGGGCAAACCCAGCCCGGGTACGAACAGGCGGTTCAACTTTATCGCGAGGCTCTGGAATCCGACGAGGACTCGCCCTACCGGTGGGCGGATCTCGCGGAAGCACTGCAGGCTGCAGGCCACACGCGCGAGGCTACCCTTTGTTTTGAGCGGGCCATGGCGCTGGCGCCTTCGATCCCGCAAATCTGGGTTCGCCACGCCAACTTCC
>JADMIO011778293.1_pt1 | contig 16725 bp, 21 predicted proteins | sample 8958161 | NCBI WGS metagenome assembly JADMIO01 (sample SAMN16585339, study PRJNA669376) | soil metagenome | isolation source: Crop rotation soil | place: USA: Cullars Rotation, Alabama | collected 2011
CTTTCCCCCCTACAGTTCATTCAAGAAGGACATAAAATATGGCTGCGGGAAATGTGGCTAACAATAGAGGAGATGGCAACTCGCTCGAGGTGCGTTTTGCAAAGTCACCCCTGAGCGGTAGCCGGCGTCGATTGATCAGAGAGATTCTCGATAACCACGAACAGACGTTCTTCCTCTCATCGCGCGAGATGGCCAAGCGTTACAACGTCGACGCCGCCACGATCGTGCGCACGGTCCAGGCGCTCGGCTATGAGCGCTTCGCAGACTTCGCCGCCGACCTACGCCAGCACTTCGTCGACCACATCACACCGTACACAGTATTGAAAGCGGCGACGCAGCAGAAGCGCAGTGTCACCGATCAGGTGCAACATTGCCTGGAAAGAGACGTGGAGAGTTTGAGTGTGCTGCGTTCGAGCGTGGAGGCCGATCGCGCAGTCGAACTTGCGAAGCGAATTCACGGGGCGAACCGGATCCTCGTCGTCGGCGTCGATCTCGCCGCTTCGCTCGCGTGGTTTCTGGCTTATGGTCTGACACCGCTCGGCTTCGACGCTGAAGCGCCGGTTGGCAGCACTGGAAATCTGCAACACCGGATCGATCTGCTGACTGAGAAAGACCTCATGGTCGCGATCAGTTTTGGGCGGTGTCTGCGAGAGACCGTTGAAGCGGTCCAGCGCGCGCACGCTCGCGGTGTTCCGACGTTTGGCATAACCGACAGTAGCACGACTCCGATCGCACTTCACTGCGATGATCACCTGCTCGCCTCGACGAGCAGTCCTTCGTTCACCGGCTCTTACGTCGCGCCGATGGCGATCTTGAATACCATCATCGTCGCCTGCGCTCACCTGCGACCGAAGCGCGCCCTCGCGATGTTGAGTCGCACCGAACAGGAATATCGAACCGGCAGCCGCTGGTACCAGGAACCACCGCGCCGCAGCCGCACCACAACTGACGGAAATCACAAAACCGCTCGGAACTTGGGAAAGAAGAGATAACTTTACGCCCCGCCTGCTGAAGGTCCACCCGTGCTCGCAGCAGTGCGTTACGCTGAGCGACTGAGCTGCCATGTCGTTCGGCTCGCTGATCTGTTCTGGAAAACTAATCACAAAAGTCACACTAAAGAGACAAAGGCCAAGAAGAGAAAAGATTTTGGCCTTAAATTGCAGCTATGCTGGATGTCGGCCTGGTCCCAAATTGACGCGGACCTGCCTGAACAAGGAGGGAAAATGACTAAACGAACAATCTCGATCTTTTTATTAATGCTTTGTACTGTCGCGCTCTTTGCGACCTCGTCGAAGAGTTACGACGATGAACGACTGACCGTCACGGGCACAGTGGTTGGAATTGGCGGACAAATGGCCGGACGAACGCGGCAGTTTACGCTGACTGTCAGAAGCCTGACGCCAGCCAACCAGGTGCGAGAGTTGAATCAGGCGCTCGCTAGTGGCGGACAGGATGAGCTATTACGGTCGCTTTCAAAGATGGAAGCCGGACGAATAACTATCGGCACCGGCGTGGGCCTTGATGCGAACGCCGTGATCGCCGATCGCTGGGGCGACGGCGGCACGAAACTCACGGTATTCTATCAGCGCAATCTTCGCTTCTTTGAACTGCGTTACGGTACAAGGTCGGAGGACTATCGCGTCGGGTACGCAGAAATATTTCTGGACCGCAATGGTCACGGGGAAGGAACTCTGATTCCTGCCGCGCGCGTCAGACTAAAAGATGGGAACACGTGGGAAGTCGAAGACTTCGGAGTCTTTCCGGCACGTCTGATCGGTTTACGCTCGAGCGGAACGATTGTGCCTCGATAAGTTAGCGTATGGACCACGGAGGACAAGACTGTGAAAGTACAATGGCTGACAAATGCTGACGAAGCACTGGCCCAGGCCAAGGCTTCAAACAAACCCGTACTCGTGGATTTCAGCGCGGCGCCGGCCTGAGGGGCCTGCGCCCGGCTGGAAGCCGAGTCATACGATGACGATGAAACCGCTTCATTCATCAACAACTCTTTCGTACCGCTCGAAGTACACATCAAAGAACACCCGGTCAACTTCCATCGCTTCGACGCATTGTGGACTCCCACCGTTCTCATCCTCGATGCGAACGGCGTCGAAAGGTATCGCAACGAAGGTTACCTGCCCAACGACGAATTCCGGGCGCAGTTGGAACTGGGACTGGCCGCCGTTGCGTTCACGAACAAACACTGGGCGGATGCCGAAGCGCGATATGCCGCCGTGCTCGATCGTTATCCAAATTCCAAAGCGGCGCCTGAAGCGCTCTACTGGAAAGGCGTGAGCCACTACAAAGCGACGAACGATCACACGGTGTTGGGCGAGTTGGCAACGCAGCTCCCACAGCGCTACCCTGACAGCATCTGGGCCCTGAAGACTGCTGCGTGGGGTTAGTTTATTTATATCTCAAAGGAGACCTCAAACTGTGAAGCTGAAGAGATCGGTGTACTTCGTAGTCGTAGTATGTTTTCTTTTGACAGCCACAACCGCCACGGCACAAGACGACATTGAAACTAAAAACAAGCGCACCGTGCAGACAGGCTTCGACGAGTGGCGCCGTGGCGTCGGAAATTTTTTCAACCTGCTTGCTGCCGACGCAAAATGGACCATCCCCGGCAACTCCGCCGTGTCAGGAACTTATGAAAGCCGGCGCGATTTCATGGACCAGGTGGTTATTCCTTTCAACGCGAGATTGTCCACCCGCATGGTGCCGGTTGTGAAAGCCATGTACGCCGACGGCGACACGGTGATCGTGCTCTGGGACGGCGCCGCAATGGCCCGCGATGGCAAACGCTACGAGAATACCTACTCCTGGGTTTTGAAGCTGCGCGACAACAAGATCGTCGCGGCCACAGCCTTCTTCGATTCCATAGCCTTCAACGATCTATGGAAACGAGTCATACCAGGTCGTTAAACTCTCCCCAACAGCCCGCCTGCTCCCGCCTGGTTTTGCAGTCAGGTGAACCTAAACACCGCGGAAGTTCGCGTTAGTAAATAGATCAGGCTGCTCCCCGAAGCAGCCGGCAAAGCTATGGTACTTACCTTTTTCTTCCAAGGAGCCTCGAAATGAAGGTCAACTCGAAATACGTGGTGTTTTCTGCGATTGCCGTGATGAGTTTGTATGTGCTGTATCACAACGAACGATTTCTGATCGATTCGTCGCATCCGGCCTGGCAACACTATGAGCCCTTCAAGTGGTGGCTGCTGCCACACGGTATTTTCGGCACCATCGTACTGCTCGGTGCGCCGCTGCAGTTTTCCGAACGGCTGCGACAGAGATTCACAAAATTCCATCGAGTCATCGGCCGGCTGTTTGTAATTGGCGCGTTCGGACTCGCGCCGCTCGGAGCTTATATCCAGTATTACCAGGAGCGCATGGGCGCGCCGCGCTCGTTCACGGTGCTCGGAATAGTTGACGCCGCCATGCTCATGGGCACTGCTGGTCTCGCTTTTCTGTTTGCATACAAGCGCAAGATCGCAGCGCACCGGCAGTGGGCCACGCGCAGTTATGCCGTCGCACTGACGTTTATTACCGGACGGTTCTTCATGGGAATCACGGGTTGGGAAACGCTCGGAGTCGAGATAGTGCAGGCTGTGATCTGGTCGTGCCTGGCGCTGTCAGTTCCGGCCGCTGATCTCGCGCTGCATTGGAAAGACCTGCGAGCTTCGGTGTGGGCACCGGTGAAGTCAGCCACACCAAGAAAACAGGAAGTCGCGGAGACAGTCGCCCGCGCTGCTTAAGTTAGGGCAAATGAAAACACAAAAGGCGCAAAGTGTCTTTGCGCCTTTTGTGCTTTTTGTGGCCCACTAAATCTCCTCCCATTCGGAGATGACGTAAGTGTCCGTCAATCCTCAGGATCAAGCGGCTCGTTTTGGTGGGATGGATCGTTAGCTGAGGGGCTCTCCCCTTCAAACTCTTCGACGCAGGTCTTATTTGGTCTGACGCCAAGCGTCCACGATGGTGGATCGCTGGCGGGAAAACTTCCCATCAGGTTGTAGTCAATTTCGGCTTCACTAACGCAGTCGCCGCCGTGTCGCTCTTCGCCCTCTTCCTTTTTCTTTGCCATGCATCACATGGTATCAAACTGCTCGCTTGGGTTAAAAAGTAGAGGAACGGAACCTAGAGGATGTTCACCGCGCGGCCGGCCAGCAAGGCGAGGACCAGCAAAGAGATCATCGCCTGAATCATCATCAGAAGCTTGGCCCAGCGTGAGAGGACGGGGACGTCGGTCGGGGAGAAAGCGGTGCTGGTGTTGAAGGCCAGGAAGAGATAATCGACAAACTTTGGTTCCCAATCCTGCTCGCCAGCGGACATCTTGATCTCGGGTGGCATGGTCATTTGTGGGAAGAGGAACGCGCCGTCAGTGTGACCCAGCGTGCGCGCTCGTTTGTGTGGTCCACCTGCGTCCAGGCGCCAGTACCACGACGCGAAGATCAGGAAGTTTGATACCCACAGTGAAGCAGCAGACCACAAAAGCTGCGGCGGCGTCACCTTGTGTTCCGTCACGTTCTCGATCAGAAAAGCAAGCGACACGATCAGAGCGACCGTGACGATGCTATTGAGAACATAACCCAGCACCTGGTGCAGAAAATGATTACCGCTGTAATGGGAGATCAGTAGCGACGCGATCAATGCCGCGACGATAGTCACAGGCACCCAGCGCGGCACCCCGCCGAGCAAGCTCGTCGGCAAGGCAGCGTATAAACCTCCGACAGCCAGCATTGCCAGAACCGGCGGCCAGAGCGGTTCAGCGAGTTCGTTGTGCTTTCGGCCTGTACCGACGACACCGGCCGCAGCTCTACTCATTTACATCAACCTCTCTGTCCACAAGATGCCACAAAGAAGCACAAAAGGCACCCAAAGATTCGTGCTTACTTTGCGCACGTTTATGCGTTCCGCGGATGACTCTTGCGCCATCTCTCTTGAAACCTCATATCATCTTCATTGCGCGCGACAATCGTAGCCGAGCAATGACGTCGGGTACGAACTGATTTCCGAGAGTGACCGCCTTCAAGAATTTCCAGAGTTCGGTCGTATTGTTCCCGAATATACAAATCACGACATTCGCGAGATCATTTTCCGGCCATATCGCTTTATGCGCGTCTCTTCAGCGATAAGACAGCACCCGTGGTTAACCAACCCACTCTGGCGTCTCTCAATTCAACCTCAGCACCCAGCTCGTTACCACCCGCAACGAACATGCCGGCGCCCGACATTCGCCGCCAGCAAGTGAGAACGAACGAGTTGGCCCAGCCACCGAGTGTCACCGAAAACACTACCAGGCTGCTCGATAACGAATAGCATCTACCTGATCACGGTGATCTTCGTAACAGGATGTAGCTCCCATGCGGTTGCACGCCAGTTCTCTGTGTTACCCGGTGCGGTGTTTTCCGCTTCCTCTGCGTGACCGACGTCGAAATACAGCCAGCCCTCGAATTCACACCAGTGGCCGACTAAGCGTGCTTGTAAAGTTTTTTCAGACCAATCGTGGCCTTGTTGCGTGGCCCAGTCGTCGAGATTTGGCGTGACTTCAACTATGACCTGCTCGTTTTTCGGCGCCTCTTTCCGGTTAGCGATCACGATGTGGATATCGCGACGGCACGGGTTGTAACAGTTTGTTGCTTCCATGCGCGAGTATGCGACGTCGAGCACCTGCCCCTGAATCCTGGCGGCACGTTCATTCAACCAGCGATCGCTATCGTCGCCTCGCTCGAGTAACGCATCGAGCGTGACGCCTGGATCAAAATCTGTGGCTTCTGGCAACTTGATCCTGTTTTTTAAATAATGAAGATGCCGCGCCCTGCGTGTGAGACCGATTCCGGAGTCGGGGCAATTGAGTGCGAAGATGACCCACAAGGCGAAGACGACACCGATCAGCGAAGCGACGATTGATACTTTTGTGCGGCGCCGCATCTGAGAAACGATCTACAGCACTGCTGCGTTGTATGCGTACCAAATGCCGAAGCAGATGCTAAACACGGCGGCGAGTGTTTGTATTCCCTGATGCAGGTGCGTCAGTTTTCGTGAGGTCAGCGCGAACGGCAGGCCAATCATTCCCGACATCAAAAGCATTCCAACGATGGAACCAAAACCAAAAGTCGCCACATACAACAAACCCACTAACGACGAACTGATTTGCGTTAGCACCAACAGCGTCAACGCGCCGGAACCTGCCAGCCCGTGCATCATGCCAATCAACACAGGCTTCCATCCGAGTTGCGACACGACGTGCGAGTGTTGCGCGCGCGCGGCCGGCTCGTGCTTTGTCTCGTTTTCATGAAAGTGAACGTGCGTGTGTGACAGGCCGTCGTGACTGTGCTGGTGCACGTGCACGTTTGTGTTTTTCTGCAACGCGCGCCGCAGCGCACTGCAGCCCAGACAAATGATCATGACCGCCACGCCGAGCTCGAACCAACTGCTGACACTTTCCGGAATCGCAACTCGCAGCGACAGAACGATCGCGCCAATCACCAGCAGCGAAAGAGTGTGTCCAGCACCCCAGAGCGCGCCGACGAGCGCGGAATGAAAAACGTTCCGGTGCTGGCTCACAATCGTCGACACCGCCACCACGTGATCGACTTCCGTCGCGTGTTTCAAGCCAAACACCAAACCAATACCTAAGACAGCCAGTGCGCTGAGTGAGCCGACGTTCTCTAACATATTCGTAGCACGAGCATATCCACGATTCTCATTGCGTGCAATCATGAGCACTCGTTGAGCAGCATGAGCGCAACCAGAGCGGCGTCTTTCTGGTCCTTTGCCCAACGGAGGTCCTGAGCTCTTTTGTGTTTTGTTTGTGCCTTTTTGTGGCCATTTCCGGTAATCTGTGGCACATGACGACTAGCAACACAGTGGGTTCGGTCGCAGGCCTGTGGCGATTTCCTGTTAAATCGATGTACGGCGAGCAGCTCGAAGAAGCCGAGCTGAGTGGGCGCGGGATTACGGGCGATCGCGCTTATGCATTGATCGACTCGGAGACTGGCAAGGTTGTCAGTGCGAAGAGCGTCAAGCGTTTTCCCGGCATACTGAATTGCCGCGCTGAATTCGTTACGGCACCGAGCAATGATTCCGAGTCTCTGCCGGTGCGAATCACGTTGCCGAACGGGTCCACCATTTCAAGTGATTCCAACAACATAGACCATGCCTTGTCGGATCACTTCCAACGAAGCGTCATCCTGGCAAAGGCTGCGCCGAAGGATTTCACGATCGACATGTATCATCCGGACATCGAGGACTTCGATCCGAAGGGCCGTCGCGACGTGGTTCAAGATCAGAAACTCGGTGCAGCGCTGTTCGCCGAGCTTGGCCTTCCCTCACCGGTTGAAGCAGGCTCGTTCTTCGACTGTTTTCCAATCTCGGTGCTGACGACGTCCAGTCTCACCAGGCTCCACGAGCTACAGCCGCAGAGTCGCTTCGACGAGCGCCGCTTTCGCATGAACGTGATTGTGAATGCCAACGAAGAAGGATTCGTCGAGAACGACTGGGTTGGCCGTCAGCTCGCGATCGGCGAGACGGTAAAACTGCGTGTCGCAGTTCCCGATGCAAGATGCGTCATGACGACACTCGCGCAAGGCGATTTGCCAAAAGACAGTGACATCCTCAGAGCGTTGGCCCAACACAATCGCGTCCAGGTGGGCGATTATGCCAAGTACGCGTGCCTGGGTGTTTACGCCGTCGTCGAAGCGCCGGGAACCATCCGCAAAGGTGACATGGTAACGCTAACCTGAAATAGTCGGACCTCAGGTCAGTGCCGTCCTTGAAGCGATTAAGAGATAATTCAAAGGGAGGTCTACACGCATGAAACGATTGATCGCCGTGCTGAGCTTTGTGTTCATTGCAACCGGTATCAGTGCAGCTCAGGTGCGGCAGACATTTAGTGTGGGCACTGCGACCGCGACACGAGGACAGAAGGTTAATGGCACGATCGAAGTGCCTGCCGGAGTCGACGCTGGATTGAGCATTCCGGTTACGGTTGTCAATGGAGCAAAGCCTGGTCCAGTGCTGGCGATCGTCGCGGGCTCGCACGGCACTGAGTACACTTCGATCATCGCGCTGGAAAAACTGATCGCAATGCTCAATCCGGCGGACGTTTCTGGCACAGTCATTATCGTGCCGCTAATTAATATCCCATCGTTCGAACAGAAAGTTCCGCATCTGAATCCAGTCGACAAGAAAAGCATGAATCGTTTCTATCCGGGTAAGATGGATGGAACTCAAACTGAGCGTGCCTCTTTTCTGATCACAAAGCACGTGGTTGAAGTATGTGACCACCTGATCGATTTGCACGGCGGCGATCTGGACGAGAGCCTGCGCCCATACAGCTATTGGACCAAAACGGGAAACGACAAACAGGACCAGATCTCGCGCGAGATGGTGCTTGCGTTTGGTTTGGATCACATCATCATCTCGGCCGATCGACCGAAGGATCCGCAAGCGTCGCGTTATCTCGAGAACACGGCGACGACCCGCGGTAAGCCGTCAATCACGGCAGAAGCTGGTTACGCCGGTACGGTTGAAACGGACGATGTGAATGCGTTGGTCGACGGGTGTTTGAATGTGATGCGTTATCTGAAGATGCTGCCCGGTACGGCGATGAAGGTTGAAAATCCGGTCTGGATCGAAAAGATCGCAACGCTTGCGAGTGAGCAAACGGGAATTTTCTATCCGCTGGTGAAGCGCGGAACGTATGTGCAACAGGGTATGAAGATTGGCTACGTCACTGACTATCACGGCAACCCGATATTCGAAGCGCGCGCGCCGGCGAGTGGCATTGTTTTGTACATTTGTGCCGTGCCGTCGATGACGAAAGGCGCCACTATCGCTAACATTGGAATCACAAATCGCACATAGTAAGCACACAAAATGAACGCTACCCGGCACCGAATCCCCTGCGTGATATTAGCGTTGCTCTTGTTCGCGTCGAGCGCTGCTGCACAGACTGCTCAGCCGAAGGCCCAGCCAACACTGCGTTCGCTGGTTCGCCAGGCATCAGCTACAACCTACTTTGATTTGGTAAAAATGCTCCTGCCTGACTTGCAGTTTGACGCGAGTGAGCCGAACTCTGCTACCGCACATCGAACGATTCCCATCAGGAGCATCGAAGAAAAAGAAGCCGCAAGCCTCGAAGGAGATTTCTCCATCTCGACTTTTGGAACGCGCTGGACCATGAGCGATGGACTGCCAGTCGTACTCTTGCAGTTGGACCTCACGGCGGAGGGTCTCAACGAAGCGACACCGTACCAGGGCGAAGCATCGCTGCTCGCAGCCTTCTCGGTGCATCCAACCCCTAAGCTCCTCGACGTGATGGACGTCAAAACAGATCGATTCACTGACTTCTGGGAACAACAGCCAGTGTTCCCACTGAACTCTCAGAACGGCGCCTTTGTCATACACAACACGCACTGGAATTCCGGTGAAAGCTACAACGACATTCGCGTATTGTTTCTGCGCGACGGACGATTCGACACGATTACGAGCGTCTTTGTTTTGAACACGCTCGGCTGCGGGGCGGACATTACCGAGACGCCGAACTTTCGTGCGCTGCCCGATACACGCAAATATCCGAAGGTCCTGGTCAAGGTGACGCTGAAGAAAGAAGCCGACAAACCAGAATGCAGTCGCAGAACACCGGGCTACACCAGATACTATCAGGGAGTCTTTTACTGGAATCCGGCAAAGGGCGAGTACCAGGGCAACGCTCCTCAACTAAACGCGCTCGACAAATTCAACCGCGCACGGCTGTGAGGTAATCATGCAACCACCAAATCAGATGCAGAAAAGGATCGAGCTGAGACTTCGGACCATGCGTATTCTTTGGTTCGCGCTGTTGATGAGCGTCGTCATATATTATGTCTTTACGCTTATTGTGACGCGTACAAGCGACGCTCAACCGAACAGCACCTTGTTTCTCGTGCTGGTCGGTATCGCGTCATCCACAACGCTGTTTTCTTTTCTTATCAAGAGCAAATTAATCGATCGCGCGGTCGAATTGCAGCAGGCCGCTCGAGTGCAGCAGGCATACATAGTGGCAATGGCGCTGTGCGAGGTCGCAGCACTATTGGGAGTGCTTGACTACTTCGCAACTGGTGATCGCTACTACTATGTGCTGTTCATCATCGGCGTCTGCGGACAGTTGCTTCACTTTCCACAGCGGGACCATGTGATCAGTGCTTCATTTAAGCGCGGTATGTAAGTCCCACTTCCTGCATTAAGACGAATAAGAGGATCAAACAGGATGATTCATCACGCGGTGTCGCTCGCAGGCTTCGTGATCTTTGCCGGTGTGGCCTGGTTACTCTCCAGTGATCGACGACGGATTGCGTGGAAAACGATCGGCTGGGGTGTCGCACTGCAACTGATCATTGGTCTAATTATTTTTCGCCTGCCTGTTACACAGCGAGTGTTGCTGTGGGTGAACGAGGCGGTGGTAGTTCTGCTCAACGCGTCCAAGAGCGGTTCGGCGTTTCTGTTTGGACCACTGGCAGCAAGTCCCGGCGAGTCAGGCTCGGTGGGATTCATTCTCGTGTTCCAGGTTCTGCCCGTCGTGATTTTCTTTGCGGCGTTCACCGCCATGCTCTATCACTTACGTGTGTTGCAGGTGTTCGTCCGGCTTTTCGCCAGGCTCTTTCATCGCACGATGAAAATCAGCGGCGCAGAGTCACTCTCCAGCGCCGCGAACATTTTTGTTGGCATTGAATCCGCGCTGGTGGTGCGGCCTTATCTCGAACGCATGACGCGCTCGGAGTTGCTCTTGATTCTGACTACGGGCATGGGCACCGTGGCGTCGAGTACGCTCGGCGTGTACGTCGCCTTTCTGACCGGGGTCTTTCCCGAGATCGCGGGCCACCTGATATCGGCGTCTATTCTAGCGATTCCTGCGTGTGTCGTCGTATCGAAGCTGCTCGTTCCGGAAACCGAAACACCTGAGACGCTCGCGGCTGTGCCTGCGGAAGACGAGTCGAGCCGATCGAAAACTCTGATCGGCGCGATTATCGAGGGCGCGATGGACGGCGTGAGACTCGCCGCCGGAATCTCTGCATTGATCATCGCGATTCTCGGAATCGTGGCGCTGGCGGACAAGATACTCGGAGTCGCAAGCTCGTGGTTGGGACTGAGCGAACCGCTTTCGATCGTGAGAGTACTCGGATGGTTGTTTTACCCGTTAGCGTTTCTGCTTGGGTTGCAAAGCAGCGATGTTCCGATCGCAGCGCGATTATTGGGTGAGCGAGTAATACTCACGGAAGTTTTCTCTTACAACCACCTGGCCCAGGTAATCTCGAGCGGTCAGATCACAGATCCGCGCACGGTGGTGATCCTGAGTTATGCGCTCTGCGGCTTTGCGCATATTGCGGCCATGGCCATCTTTGTCGGCGGCACTGCCGCGCTCGCTCCATCTCGCCGCGACGATCTCGCGAGTCTTGGATTACGAGCGTTGGTCGCGGCCACATTGGCGACACTGATGACCGGGTGCATCGCCGGGATATTCAGCAGCGGTGAAGGCGTGTTAATTCTTGGACCACGCTGACGACGGCGCGACTCACACAATTTCGAACAGCACCTGGTTCACCGCACTTGTATTTGCATTCCGATCATTAACGATGACCCTTAAAACGTATCGACCCGGCGGCAGCGTTCTGAGGGCCACACTTGCGCCGTAAGGAATGCGCGCAAGGTCGGTTTTATCATCGATCGCTATCGGGCGAACCGGACTCGCGATGATGCGCTGTCCACCGCGCAAAATCTCGATCTGAGAATCGAGCCGTGGCGCGGTGCCGGCGTTGTAGATCATCGTGAGAAAAGTCATTTGCGATCCCTGAGCAAAGCGCCGGTCGACGCTGAACACCATCTGTTCCTGAGCGGCGTCGCGACTCGCACCGATAAATTCCCCACCTACAAGCAGACTGCTGAGCGTGAGTTTCTTTGAACTCAAGTCAGGAATCTCGATCCACTGCGCCGCGCTGCCGACACGGCCGCTCTTATCGTCGCGTGCAGCCACACGAACCTGATAAATTCCGGGTTTCAGCGGAAGTTTGTGACTGTATTGGACCGTCGGATTTTGCACGGTGGCCGTTGCAGACAAAGGATTCACGTTGATTCTGGTTTTGAAGCCGCCCGCCTGCTTACCTAAATCGTTTAGGACCACGCCGGCAAGATCAATTGCCGCCGGCTGTTTCCCGTCAGCACCATAACCAAGAACATCGGTCGCCATCTGTGTTGCCGCAGTCATGACAGGACCTGAGCCAGGCACGTCGATAAAACTGACCGCGAGTTTTGTCGGAAGACCGGTGCGAGCTGTCGGCGCGGCCAACGCAGAAATCAAAGCAGTTTCCACAGGTTTTGAGTTCGCATTCGCCGCTTCAGCCGTTTCATTTCGCTTGTCGTCAGTTTTGGGCTCGACTGCAAAGAATCCACGCGGCAAGCGAACGGTCAACTCCGGACGGCCCACGATGCTGACTTCGATACGTTTGAAATTTGCCGACTTCTGGGCTTCAGTGTTGGGACGCCAGGCGACCAGATAGTAGTTTGACGTTTCCCTGAGTGCCTGATCGAGTGCGGAGGTGATTGGCGTGTTGGTAAACAATTTTCCGCCCGTGTTGTCGGCCAGCGCATTCAACCCGGCTTGCGAAGCTGCGAACTCGCCTACATTTGCGCGCGACAACTGGCCCAACGGATCAGTGCGGTTACTACCAGCGTCGATCATACTGATCAGGCCGCGCGCATCCAGCGAGTAAACGATCACGCCACCGCGCACAGCGGCATCGGCGATACGGTGAATTTTCTCGCCCATGCCCGTGCTGCGGTCGTTCATGAAGAAGCCATCGGAGATCAGGAAAACAAGTTTACGGCCCGGCGACTGGCTGACTGAGCGCATCAGACTCTCGAGCGAACTCAGCGTGCCGGTTGTAACCGATTCACTTTGCCGCAGCAGAAAACTCGCGCGGTCCTTGACAACTCTGCGCGCAGCTTCGGGTGTCATCCCCGACATGTTGGATTTCTGTTCTATCGGTCTACCCGTAGGACCACCGGTCGGCGGACCCAGGCCACCCGGGACTTTGAAGTTATTCGCCTTCATCATCTCGGTCACAAAATAGTCGGAAGCTGCAGTATCGCCCTCCTCGATGCGCAGCGCCTGAAATTCACTCATAGGAATCTGTTCGTGGTCACGAACGGAATACGGCTTATGATTGAGACGATTCACAGCCGCGCGCACCACTCCCTTTACGTCCGATAACCGTTCCAGGAAGCCAATCTGTCCGCTCGGCGAGGCAACCGCGACCTGATCTTCGATCGACATTTCGTTCTCGACGAATTCCAAAATGCCTTTGCGTGTGCGCTGGACGCTGTCTGCACTCAAATGCAGGTCGTCGATGAAGAATATAATTGTGCGACCACGGTACGAGGGACTTGATGCTGTGGGTGTGGCGGGCGAATTCGCGCCGGATGTTTCCACCTTCTGCTCACGCGCGGTTCCGGCAATGACGTGTTCCACAAAAGATGGCGTCATCGGCTGGCCGTCAACTTTGAGTAAGAACTGTTCCGGCTTTAGTCCTTCCACGAACTTGCCTTGCTTATCGACGACTATCACCCCTGTTTGGACCAGTTCCGTGGTGATCCGTATTACGTCATCCGCCGGCTTTTGCGATTCCTGGCTGAAGGTGACCGGCGTCAACAGAAGTGATGAGACGAGCGCGAAGCAAATGATTGGACGACTACTCACGAGACCCCCCTTTACTGCCACTTAAAAATCTTCAATGCCACAACAAAACTGATTAAGCACCAGGCAAGCAGAATGGTGATCGAAATCCAATTTGACGAAAGCGCGGCGCCTTCGTTCATCACCGACCGGAGCGCGTTGTTGAGAGCAGTCAACGGCAACGCTTTGATGAACGGTTGCAGCACCTGTGGAAACCGTTCCGACGAGAAGAACGTGCCTGACAACAACCACATCGGCAGCATGATGAAGTTCATCAGGCCGGAAACGCCTTCGATTGTCGTCGGTCGAGACGCCACGAGCAATCCGATACCGGAAAAAGTAAAGCCTCCGAGCACTGTAATCAACACCAGACTCAGCCATGACCCTCGCACTGTAAAACCAAAAACAAGCCACGCAAAGACCACGACTGCCGCGACTTCAAGCACCAGAAACACGAGGCGCGACAGCATGAATGAAAACAGGTAATGTGAACGCCGCATCGGCGTGGCCGCAAACCGCTTCAGAATTTTTCGCGAGCGCGCGATCACAACGGTGAATCCCAGTCCCCACAAGCCGCTGCCCATCAGGTTCATTCCAATCAAACCGGGAACGAGAAAATCGACGTAACGCGCGCCTGGTTCGGTGACCTTCTGTTCGGCAGTTTTCACCACGTCGGTGCGACCTTTACCACGCTGCAAGACGTCATCAATCATGAGCCGTGCGGCGCGACTCTCGGGCCGTGTGGGATCGAAACGATACTCGAAAGAGTCGTTCTGCGGTATAACGACAATCGAAACCTTCCCACTTCTCAAAGCCTGTGCTGCTTCATCAGGACTCATCAACGTGGCTGTAACTTCACGAGAGCCAGACAACAGTTGCGCAGTCTCATTTGCCTTCGCGTCCGTCGTGGCTTCGATCGCAACCGGCGTTTGATCCGGCGCCGTATTGCGGAACGCTACGCCGAGCGCAAACGTCATTAACACGGGAAAGATAAAGACCCAGAACACAGCCTCCTTTTCGCGCAGGAACTCGCGCACGCGCGTCGCGGTCAGCTCAAACAGCGGGTGAAACGATTCTTCAGGCATCGCGCAGCATTCTTCCTGTCAGACTAACGAATACATCTTCGAGTGTCGCCTGATGTGTGGTGAGCGTCACGACTTCTGATTGTTGTCGTTTGATTTCGGCAAGCAATGCCGGCAATGCGACGCCGATCTCTGAGACGGTGAGAGCATATATCTCACCGCGTTTGTGCAAATGCTTCACGGCGGGAAGGCGCGTTAACGCATCGTCGTCTTTGAGTGCACTCGCGACGCTTAATTCGATAACCTGATCGGCGCCGAGCGATTCGATTAGTTCCGCGGGTGTGCCGAGGGCGATCACTTTTCCATGGTCCATGATGGCGACGCGGTCGCAGAGACGTGCCGCTTCTTCCATGTAGTGCGTGGTCAGGAGAATGGTGCCGCCTCGGGTGCGAAATTTTTCGACGATGTCCCAGAGCGAGAGACGCGCCTGCGGATCGAGTCCGGTCGTTGGCTCGTCCAGGAACAGCAGTTCCGGATCGCTCACGAGTGCACAGGCAACGGCGAGTCGCTGCTTCTGTCCACCGGAGAGTTTGCCGACGCGCGCGTTTCGTTTTTCTTCCAGGGCGACTGTGCGAATAACTTCATCGACGCTATGACCGCGTTTGTAAAAACTGCGAAACAGCCTCAAGGTCTCGACCACCGTGACCTTTTCCGCGAGTTGCGTTTCCTGCAACTGGACACCAATACGCTCGCGCAGCGCCCGATCGTCACCATCATTCCAGTGCTGCCCCAGCAACTCGACTGATCCCTTGTCCGGGAACGTCAGCCCCTCGAGTATTTCAACCGTCGTCGTCTTCCCCGCCCCATTCGGCCCCAGCAACCCAAAACACTGTCCCTTGAACACCTCCAAATCCAGCCCATCCACCGCCGTCACATCCGCAAACCGCTTCACCAACCCCTCACACCGCACCGCCACGTGTTGCGCGACGCGCGCCGTTGCCGGCACTTCCATTGATATCTGCGTTGACATAAAGGAGATCAGATTACCCTAACCAACTCGTCTCTGGAAGCTCACTTCTTAACCGAACGCGAAGGGACGCCCATTTCTTTCCGGCCCTCAACAGGCGTGAACATGGGACTTAAGCTGACCCGATCACATTTTGTGATCGGTTCAGCCTTGAAAGTCTTCAGGGAGTTTTTGCGGAAAAAGGCTTTTCGGAGCGCGAATGAAGCGGTACCCTGTTGTCTAGACCATGACGCAGGCGTTATGGGATCGAGACCATGAGAATTAGGCAGACAATAGTATTCGTTGGCATCATCCTCACGCTGCTCTATTCCTACACTCGACATCGCACCCCGCACCACGATCCACCAAAACCGAAGCCGTGGGTGATCGCGTTCGAGCAGCCGTTCGAGGCGGCGCACCAGTTCTCCGAAGGATTCGCTGTTATCGAATCAGGCGGTAAATACGGATATATGGACCGGACCGGCAAAGTCGTCATCCAACCGCAATTCGACGAAGCCGAGGATTTCTCCGAGGGAGTGGCCGCCGTAACGGTCGACCGTAAACACGGCTACATCAACCAGAGGGGCGAGATCGTCGTCAAGCCGCAATTCGAATATGCGCATGATTTTTCGGAAGGACTCGCTCTGGTCAGTGCTAACGAACGAAGCTCGAGCTACATCGATAAAACCGGGAAGGTTGTAATCAAGAACCGGCTGAGAGGGTCAATGGACTTCTCAGAAGGTCTTGCCGCGGTAAGTGGTCCAAGGCGACACGATCCGTATGACACATCGATCAAACTGGAAGGACCGTAATCAGGACACCCTTCGTGGAAGTCAGACCGTTTTACGACGGGTTGGCCAGAGTGCTGATCGAATTTCAACCAATGTCCAGTCGAGGATTTGGATTCATCGACCGCACTAGTCAAGTCGTCATTTCACCTTTCCAGCACAGTGGGATCCGAAGCTTGGAATTCACGTGACTTGAAGTCGCGG
>JADMIO011260404.1_pt1 | contig 16724 bp, 13 predicted proteins | sample 8958161 | NCBI WGS metagenome assembly JADMIO01 (sample SAMN16585339, study PRJNA669376) | soil metagenome | isolation source: Crop rotation soil | place: USA: Cullars Rotation, Alabama | collected 2011
TTTTCATTTCATATAGGATCAAAAACTCTTCTTTCTCCTCTACTTCCTATTTGTAGTGCCTGCGGGACTTATAATAAAAAAAAAAATAATATATATAATATAAATATGAAAACAGAAAAAAAAAAAAAAAAAAAGTATTATAAATTTTACTAACAACAGAAGAAGCATCGTTACTGCTGTTGCCGTGTTCAAATTATTCATTCATTCATTCATTCATTCATTTCATTTCATTCATACAACGAGAATGTTCGCGGCACACACTACTAGAGTAAAAAGAGAGTTTCCTTTTTTTTCCTTTTCTTCTTCTTCGTTTCTATCATCACTTGATCTATTCTATGTTTGTCTGTGTGTATTTGTCTCTCTCTCTCTCTACATTTTGCGTTCTATTTCGCCACTAACACAGGATAGAAATAATGATGAGAATGAGTTCGATTACTAACTATGCGCATACAATATACATACATATATGATCGTCACAGCAGCCTTTTATTTATTTATTTATTTTTTTTCTATTCCAATCACAAAATACACTAGGTTTCTTTTTCTTTTATTTTTATTTTTATATATATATATATTATTATTATTTTTTTCTTCTTCTTATTCTTGTTTCTTCTTTATTGTACAATTAGATATTTATCATGAATATAACAACACTGTTCAATCATCAGACTGTTCTTACTGCCGCCCTTGCAATTAGGTTTTTTTTTTTTTTTCATTGGGAAAAATAATAATAAATTTTTTTTCTCCTTCTACTTTTAATAGTACACATACACACGTCGATACATATAACAATAACACAGAATAGAACAACAACAACTATCGTTGTAGTTCATAACATTCCCTAGTCAATTCATTCATTCATGTATAGTATCTATTTTTTTCTACTTCTTCTTCTTCTTCTTCTTCTGTTTATTGTTCAAAGATAACTGAGCGAACGTTCGATTCTATCCATCGTCAAGTAGCTGCGATAACCAAACCACAACCATCACCAGCGCGTCATTCACCACGACTAGCAACAATAACAATAACCAAACAAGAGAAAGACGAACGGTCACGCATGTTCTTTTTTTATATGAATCAATGATTTAATAAAAAAAAGATGACTTTCATCAATGAATCCCAAGAGTAAGGAACAACACGAGAAAGAAGAAAAAAAAAATAGGAAATAAGCGAGCAAGAATTTATTATAGTCCATCTACTGACAGTTTTGTTTAAACAAATAAACTAAAACTGAACTAGCGGAACATGAGAAGATTTTTTTTTTCCCATTGCATTTCTATCTTTACAATTTTAATTTGTGAATTTTTCTTTTGCAAAAAAAATGAAAAACACAATATATTAAAAATAAAAAAGAAATAAATGTTTTAAAACATAATGCTAATTTTATCGACTATTCAAAGTAACTTAAGAAAATTTTTACTTGAAAAATTTCCAAATACTTATTCTTCATCACACTGCATTTTACTTAGAAAAAACGCTTACATAATTCGTTTTCAAAGGAAATCGCAAAAAAAAAAATAAAACACCACTGAATTTCTAATCATACTGGGAATTTTTGTTCTGATGATGCAACTTCTTCTTTTTTTTTCCTTTTATTATTATGATTATTATTATTATTATTACTATTAAAAAACTTAATCACAAATTAAATCAAATAAATGTTAATCAGTTATTGAGGAAACCATATATATGTTTTGTTGAATTGTTCAAAGAAATATGAAAGCAAATTTCTTTTTTCTTTTTTTTCTTTTTCAGTTCGCTCACAGCAATGAGGAATATATTTTCTTTGACATTTTCGATCGAAATACAAAAAGAAGAAGACGTCAGATTAAGATTAGAAAATGCCAGCATTGTTATTGCCCCTTTGCATCCGAATGGAATATGAATTTCTGATGACCATCTTCTTACATAAATGTTCAATGTTTGTCTGCATATTAAATTAAACGCGCATATTGCCAAATGATTTCTTTTTTTTTTTCTATATATACACAGTTAAATTACAAAGAAGAAGTAGAAAAAAGAAAAAAATGGAGAACACACTGTTACGTTCTATCAACTCTAATAGACAGTGGTGTTAATAATTATAGTATAAATGATGCGAGCCTCTTTATTTTCATAAAATTCCATAGAGTAATAAATTTATGTGCGGACCTCGATCTGTATATCGAGATGAGGATGAATAAATAGACTAATTTAATAATTAATATTCAAAGCAAACTAATCAAATAAATTCCAAATTCAATGAACACTATAGTGACATTATTGCAAGCAGTTTTTATTCAATACAAGTCACATGCTATGCACATATAACAAGTCAACATTAGTTTTTAAATATTATTGAATTCATAAAATGATTTTCACTATAAATCTCAGAAATATGATTGATCTTTTTACAATTTTCAATAATATTTCTATACATTAAAAACATATTTTAGTTTTACTTTTCACACTTCTTTGATATGTCTTATTTATATATGCATATATGTTGAAAATTTGCATGAATGGTTTTTTTTGTACAGACATAATTGAAACAAAATAAGGTATCTATGTGATGTAATTATTGCAATCTGATAAGTATTTTAAAAACTTTATTTATGAACTTTATATTCACACATCAAATTTTCGAGATGTAATGTCAGTGACAGTCTAGGTGAAAATTAAACACTTTTCAACAGAACTATTCAGCTTTAACTATAAGATAATTCAATGCTGTGAGAGCTATAGTTGTGATATGAAATATAACTTGTATTATTTGCCTAAAAAATGAATGATAAAACGACATACATTCTGTTTTACAAAACATTCGTTCTTCCGACATATTTGTTCGTTTTCAAAATCTACACAATCAACAAAACAGATTAGGAAAGTCTTTGATAAAACAGCAAACAGAGAGCGAGAAAGAGAGAGAGTATGTGTATATTTATTATATTGTGATCAAATATTCGGAATGGCCGTTACTGACCGCCGAATTGCGTAAAATAATTGTTGGTCTTTGACTGAGAAACTGGTTTAAAACGTGTTTACAGCAAAGCTCTAGGATCAGTGTACATCTATCGAGAACTGATACAATTTGATCGAAAACAGATGCACGAACGTAGACTAGAGTGCACACATATTGCTGTTAATTTTGCTTCAACTATCAATAAAATCCGTACATTCTACTTCTGCAATCAAGATTAATTGTTGAGCATAATGCATAAATTTTTGACTGAGATACATTAATTTTGTAACTTTGTTATAGTAGAGAAAATCAATAAACTTAATAGAATTAACGTTTGCAAACTTTACCTTATATTAACATAAACAGGTCAAAAATTACGCTTTTAAACAGTACTTCATGTCACGTGAACACATCATGTCTTTTTCCCTTGTTGCATAAATACGCTTATTTTTACGTAAACTTGTTGAAGTACCATCAGAATACGATACTGTTAGCAGCGATAATTATGTATATCAGAACATAATGTCTCAATTACATAATTGTCGCTGCTCAGAAATGGATGCCGACGTTGGTAGCAACGACAATTACGTAATTTTTTCTTTACAAGTGTCTGACAATCAACACGAAGATAAGATAGAAATTTTGAATCAATGGCGTTTCATTCATCAAATTATTAAGCTGAAAACAGTTGTGGCTAATAACACTGAATATGCGCGGAAAAGTTAATATTTAATGCGCTTTGCATAAATTACCAATCTTTGTTGTTAACAATACATGTTAAAAAGCATTTTTGTTTTATTTTATCTTAGAAAACATTCATATTTTCATTGTAAATGTCAAAATCAATTTCGAACAACACAATCAAACAAACAAAAGTGACAATGATCTAACCAGAGCCAAGTTGAATAATTGACATGTGATTTTAAAAGTTAATTTATGATAACAACTTCAACACAATCTTCAGTAATGTCATCTACGAAAACGTTGAATCTTGATGAGTGAAAGAAACAGTTCAATTCTGCACAACATATCATCACCGATCTCATAGATAACATTGATGGATCAAGGAAAATACAAAATTCCATTCTTCTTTTGTTAAAATTGTGTTCATTCTCGAATGTCTACAGCGCCAGTTGTTTGGATGATTTTTGATAAAAACAAATAGATTACTCAAAAAGAATTTATCATCAGTTTTTGTTGAAAATTTGCACGAATCATCGTAGCTCTATAAAATTCGAAAGATATTTATGTCTTCCGCTAGTTGTCTGATTTTTTACCTCACTGAAATTGTAAATTATCATTCACTTCAGATCAATAACGATCTCTGTGAGCAACACAAGATCGTTCACTTTCCGTCAAACCAGTAATTATTCAAGATTAGTTACCATTTGTAAAAATAGAACAATGATAAAAAAAGATCTATGAAAAAAGCGGAACTTTTTTATGACTAGAGAGAAATTTACATTGTTCCTAAAATATTTGCATTCGCTTCTAGAATATTTGCAGTCGTTCTTAAAACATTAGCGTTCTACCTTGAAACATCTGCGATTTTCACTAAAATACCTGAAAAACGCTGTATTAGACTATCTTTACATGTTGATTACACAAATAAAACGGAAAAGGGGTCGAAACTTATTGAGCAACCTTATTTATTTTATTTTTTCGTATGTAAGCAAATACATAGAGTAAAAAAATGTAGTGCAGATCTGCACCTGTAGAATGAAGAGGATATTTAGTCCAGATAGTTTTCCATAACCCCCTACAGGGATTTTGTCAAAACTTTTCTTTGTGTCAAGATGTGTCAAGTTATACATCGTCCGATCCAGTTTTTCACGGAGAACAAAAACCTGATATTAGTTTTGAAGAAATATCAACCAGAAAAATAAAATTTGCAAAACACAAGCCCAATTTAGCTTGAAGGTTATGAAATTGCTGACTCGTGAATGAACAGCAATTTCTTTCTGTAAAATAAGACTATTTTTAAATTCCAAGAATATACAAATGTTTGTAAGAATTAGCTCTACCTTGCAATATATAAATTTAATTGCTTCTATTAGTCGGCGAATCCTGACATTTGATATGTTGGCATGAACTAGTAGGCTAACAATGTACGTCATGTTTCATCCGGTAGCTATCCTTTTTTTCCAATCTTTATATACTACTTTGTGCAACATGATCAGTTCTATTCAAATCTACATCAGTGCTCGTGGGTCTGAATGATTTAACAGGCAAAAAATTCGAAATATGGGCAAAATCGAAATTTTTTTTAGAGCTCATTTTGCTCGCGTTTTCATGATTTTGCTCGAACGGTTCACGTACGGAATTTGTTAAAGATGCTATTTTGTTCAGTTTTCATACTGTGTCGACTGGTAAGTGGTGTGCCAAAATCGACTGTACCGCTCAAAGAATATTTGAAAAATACTGAAATGTGACCGAAAAATGCGCATTTTTTGGCAAGTTCATGGGTAACAAAAAACGAAAAGTGCCATAACTCAGCAGCCAACCACTCAAAAATCAAAACAAAGTGACTCACATAAAGTAAAATGAAGATTATTCTTAGATAGTTTTTGACGAAATATAATTTTTGACTTGTGCCTCGGTATCTGGATAGGCTCATAAAAGCTCTCTTAATTACTCACTCACTTTCTGCAGAAAAGAAGATGTTCTCACAAGAATGACAATGATCTTCTTCTTTTCTGCAAAAATCATGATTAATTCTTTATTCATGCATCTTTGTCTTTGTGGGGTCAATATATTTTATTTAAGCCGTTTTACGGTCAGAAGTAGTGGCCTCTGTTGAAAAATAACAAGACTCAATGCTACGATCAATGTCAATATTGATCGAATATAACACATCCTATCGACAATCGAATCCAGTGTTTCATTCATATACTTATAATCACATTTATTTGACTGTACACTAGTGCTTTTTTCATATTAGTCGGGTGTGGAAGAGAAACTAACAATAGCACATCGATAGAGAGAAAACAAGGAAGTTAATCATTCGTCGTATTCATACGTCCATACTGCAACAAGCTGTCTTTTATGCGCGCGAAACGCATACAGTCTGCACACAAATGTGCTAGTGCAAGTACATCATTTTGTCGCGAAGTAATATGGGAAGGAATCCTATTAAAGTTGTCCATTTCCATGCACATGCAAAGGAAGGTTTTAAGCTGATACGACATTGAGACGGTATTAAACATGCATATTTAGACAATATTATCTATTGATACGGCATCGACATATCTGACGATGTAGTTGCATATAGTCTAAGAGAAACAAATAAACAAAAAAATAAGTTTAGTAGAAATTGTCTTTATTATTAAACGTCAGTTCTTCGAATGTTCATTTCTAATTTTAGATCAGAACGCTACAAAAATGTCAGACAATGAATTGGATGATCTACTTGCGCAGCTTAAAGATACATGCAAAAAGTAAGTTCATGTATTCAGACTTTGAGGCGCTGACTATTTGTTAATGTAGTCTACGAAATATGTGGTTTTGTTTCTTTTAGGTCAAAGAATCCGACAGGTGAAAAAGATTTGGGAAGTTTATTGAAAAAGATGGATTTGTTAATTAATCGTCGTCAGATGAAATGGGTTAATAATCAAAAAAAAATCGATGATCTTCAACGTGATCTTCTGTTAAAAGAATGTGAAAGTACAAGAAATCGTGCAGCTTTGGAAAAAAAAGATCTTGAAGCATGTATCTAAAAGGATTTCCATGTTCGTCCGCTTATTTCTTTTGTTTTATTCATTCAATTATTTTTGAAGGTAAATCAGTTACACAAAATGTTAGACAAAGCAGATCAGACAACAAGAGAAATAATGAATAAATATGATAATGAAGTGAGCATACTAACTCAACAAGTAAGATTTTGAATCTATCGTTTTTTTTTTTTCATATAGAAATTCATATGAATCTATATAATTTTATTTTTAGCTTAAAACTGTTCAACAAGAATATGATAGATTACAGAAAACGCATAAAAATCAAGAAACTAAAACAGTTGTGAGTGCACGTGAAACTCTTACAGAAGTACGAAAACTACAAGAATTAACTAAAGTATGCTCCGATTTATTATGTAAAATATTACAATAATATTAAACGTTTTACTTTCATTTAGAATTTAGAAAGTGATAACAAACGATTACACGAAGAAAATGATTTATTAAAAGTCGATGATAATCGAAAACGCGTTCATTTTGACCTTGTATATTCATAGAAATTTTTTTAAACCTAAAAATTTCAATATAATTTAATATTTTTATATCTATTAGGATACAAAAAAATTAAATGATTTGAATGAACAATTTCGTCAATCACGTGAACGTGAACAAGCATTAAGAGAACATAATGGATATTTAGAAAAATTAGTACAATCATTACAACGTAGTAATGTAAGAAATATTAAGAAAATATTAAATCATATTTGTTTATTTTTATTTAATTTAGAATGCACCTGAATTACGTGCGACACAAACAATTTTGGAATGTAAAATAAAAAGTTTGGAAAATGATATCGATTTTTATAAACGTCGATCCGAAGATCAGGTAAGCATAGTTATCCATCGATTTATCAATGTAATTGACAGATAGAAATGAAAATATCAAAAGAGTAGATTTTAAAGTATTTAGGAATTATTGTATTTGTTCATTTATGTTCAAAGGAAAGACAATAGAAGGACCACATGTCTATTGCTCAGATCTACGCTCAAATAAATAACCATGTTTAATCGAAATAGAAAAATTACTGGTTGTTACATAAATTCCAGTACTTTGTATCGAATTTGAATTTTCATGGATTTTTTTTGTTTTTTTTTTGTGTTTTAGGAATCCGAGATTCGTCGATTGGAAAAGCTGCTCAACTCGGAACGTGAACAACATGAAAAAGAAATTCAAAATTGTCGTCGTATTATTAGTGTAAGTTATTGCCTTTGAAAACAATCTGATAAATAACGAAAAGAAAATGTAAATTTTATATCGAAGAAAATGTCACCTTCAAAGATAGAGAAAATTGGCTAGAATAGTCACAGAACTTTCTAACTTTTGATTATAGACCTACAGCACATCAGTTTTTGTTTGATATTTTAGTGTGATGACACTGAAAAAATACGTGCTACATTAGTTATCAGTGAAAGACATTTGAACCAAGCAAAATTGGAATTGAAACAAATTCAGTACGAAAATGAACAATATAAACAAACAAGTGCAGTTAGTTGATTATACAGTATATCAGAATAATTTAACTATGTTGTACGTTTGTTCATTTAAGATTTTGAAAACTCAAATGAATGAACTAGTTAACAAATTGAAATTGATGGAAAATACAAATAGTACAACAACAAGTTTGGATCATCAACATGTTGGTGGCTATAATGTTGCACGTCAAAATTGTCACTCATTTCAATTATCAAATCATACTGATAATCAAGCAAAACGGTATATTCATTTTATTCAATAAAAATATTTTTATAATTTATAATTTTTGTAGTGAATTAGATGATGATTATGAACGATTTATACGCGATGAAATGGATATCAATTATGATCAAGCTAAAAGACTTATAGAGTAAGACAATTTCTATTATCATTCTGCATAATTACATATCGCAAAAATGCATTTGAATCAGGTTTTTGTATATAGACAATATGAATAATATTCTGTATTAGATTAATAATAAGAGAGAAACAGCATATTCCTCTGGAGCTCCAATTAGATCCCGGATGAATCTGCTGTTTTGCCCATCACTTGTGGTTAGTAATTTGTTCTTCGAAAAATATTCTCTCGAGTAATCTTCGATACAAAATACGAGAACTTAAATACTGACTGACACCTGAACTATTTTGTTTGTACATCTTATTTAAGATACTGGAACAATCATAAACAAATACTTGAACAAAAAATTCGACGATTACAAGATGAAACAAATCAATTAAAATTAAAATGTGAACAATACGAAGGAAAGGAGAAACAATATGCGGTATGTTACGATAATTAGTGTTTAAGAGAAAACTATATTTTATGATTAATTTTCTAATAATAGAATGTCAATGATTTATCAATGCAAATTCGTCGTTGTAATGAAGAAATATTGCAAGCAAAACGTGATATGAATCGTTTAAATTTTGAATTAAGTGAAAAAAATACAACAATAATAAATATGAATACAAAAATTGAATGTTTGGAAAATGCTTTGAAAATATCAAGTCAGCGAATGAATGCACAATTAAATGAAATTGAGGTTTATTGTTGTTGTTTTTTTCAAAATAGCAATTAGAAGTGGCATAGGCGAATTAATTTGTGTTATTTGTAGGATCTTCGGTCGAGAAATAACGAAATTCTACGTAAGCCGTCAGCATCATCAATAACGATTTCAACTCATCATAATCAACAGCAACAACAACAACAACAACAACAACAACAACAACAACAGCCTCAGCCCGGTCCACGGAATGGAAGTGGCGATGGTCCCACCCACGTAATCGATTGTAGTTAAAATTCTTTGTATCAAAAAGAATGATTTTTTTTTTTTATTGTAGAGGCCGAAACCACCAATCACGACAAATGGAGATTATTCTTCTGATATTTTATCATCAAATTTCTTTCAAACAAACAGAGCCACTACTAGCAATAATAATGTCAATGATAATTATTTATCTTCCGAATTGAACAAAGGTTTTAGAACAAGTTCACCAGTTAGATCAGCTGATATACCAAAGTATGGAAATTAAATTACTCTACAAATTAGAAACTAATTTTTGTAAGGAGAATCAACTATTTGTTTTTACTTTTTTTTTTTATCTTTTTTTAGACGTGTTCACGATTTAGATGCTCATTATACTGCATCGATTAATTCTCTTCGTCGTGATTATGAAAATTTAAAACGAATTTCTGCAACAACAACAGCAGTGCCGGCTGATACTCAGCTATGTTCATCTTAAAAATTTTTCTTATTAATGGGTTGTTTTTTTAAATCAAATTCTTATGAAATCATTCGTTTTTCTTTTTTCTTGATAAGTTTGTTCTATAATATTGATTCTAGTCAAATTTCTTTAATATTTTTATTTAGTTTTTTGTGTTCATATTATCCTTTGCTTCTGTGTTTTTTTTTGTATACTTGTTTGAAAAAAAAAAATTCATCCGTTTTCCTATATTTCAAATGAAATTTCAAAATAATGAAGAAAAGAAAAATAAATAGACCGAGCACGGATTGAAATAAACATGAGGAAGCTATCTGATGATTAGATGCAAACATTTTCTGGATAAACTATATGGAATATTAAACGTTCGCATATCTAAACAAAAGGAACTGAACAAATGAAGAAATTTGTCGGTTAACAACCGTATTTAGAAAAAAATTGCTCTTATATTTACAATCGCATTTTGTACATTCTTCAGGGTAATAGATCCGTTTGCTTTGGAATCTACTAATTGATACAGACAAAGGTATTTGAGTATTAACAGAAAAGTTATGAAATATATATATTTTTTTTCGGAAAAAAATTTGCCATATTGACATGACATCTGTTCTATCTAACAGTATCGATAAAATAGAACAAAAACAAAATGACAATTATACAATCTTGTACGACAAGTTACAAAAATTTTTATATCGGCATTTCTTCTACACAAATTCATCATTCTATTTTTCTACTGAAAATATGTAAGAGAGAGAGAAAGACGAAAACTATTTCAAATAACTGTTTATGATTGAAGTATTTACTATCAACTGTTTTATCAAGAACTGACTAAGATGTACTTTAATTTTTTTCGTTAAAATCTGATATTATCTCCATGATAATTAATAATTCATCGTTTGTATGACATATATCAAATTTTTTTTAATGCTTGAAATTCTTCACAATGTCAAGTTGTACTTTTGGTCTGAAGTGACTCATTTTCTTTTCCCGTTTCTGTTTCAATTAAAACTCATTTCTTGATTGAATAACAAAAAAAAATGTTGTTACTTTTTTTTTAATACGAGCATGGCATTCAGTTTCTTTTGTCTGTTTTAATCCAATTATTATTCCCTTTTCTTTGTATCTACATTAATGATACACATTCAGTTATTTGTCGAAACAAGGAAGAATTTAAGAACAACAGTATCATTTCTCCAAACTAAACAAAGAATTGTGTGTAGAACCTGGAGGGGAACAATTTTCCAGACATTTATTGTGCAAAAAAGGAAACTAATCTTTGCTATTTTTAATTGTCAACACACATACAAACACAGGGACAGTCTGTAAATATACCAAAGTTCGATCTTATTTTTTCCTGTAGTTCTATTAGAAATACTGTACACTCTTTGTAATACCAACAAAATCTCATCTTGTACACACGAACACTCAAATGAATAATGTAGAACAGGAGAGAAGAGAATATATAATCAGCTGAGGTTTGAGAATTTTATATAAAATACACAATTGTTGTGTAACCATGACCTCGTTCAGACAGAGATGGAGATTTCGCATGGGAAACGAAGAGAAAAAGGAAAAAAAAGAGTAGGAGTAAATAAAGTTTATCCGACACAACAGACTTGACGATGAAGAAACTGTTCTTCATCTCATTAGGCCACTCCCATTCGTTCGTATAGATATGTAATAATTGCAATGTTTTATCGATTTGTATATTCATCTTTTTTTCTTCATTTTTTTTTTTTTTGTTCTTTTTTTGTTCTTCTCTTGTGTACGCCATAGTCGTCTGTGTGCCATCCTATATGATTGATAACCATGAATGTCATTTCCCTATTTTAATATGTATTTTCCTTTTTCTTACACGTGAAGAAATAAATATTAGCAGGCAAAAAAAATAAATTGTCTGTTATTTTATCAGGAAAAAAAAATGTACATATTTGGGGATAAAAAAAAATAAATAAGAAGGACCAAAAATAATAAATAAAATAGGCGAGAAAAATGTACATATTCTATTCCGACGCTAAATTTAGTGACATTATGCGTGTTGAATTTCATCAACATTGGAGCTTTTGGTTAGTTGTGGCTGATTCAGATATTTTTCTTTCCTTTTCCTATATTTACATTCCTACGCAATATGTTCTTTATATATGTGTGTGTTTGTGTGTATATAAAGATAAAATATGTTATTTATTTTCTCTTTGGGAAATTCATATAGTAGTAGAAACAGCATCACCATTACGACCACGATCACCGCCATACCACAAAAATCGAAATGCTCTTATTGTGTACGTGTATTTAGTTCTATCCATCCGGATTTTTTCTTCTCTTTCTCTCTTTCTCTCTCTCTCTGTCTCACTCTCTCGTTCGCTGTCTGCCTCTATCTTTCACTTCTTGTACATATTTACCAGAAAACATTTGTATATTAAAAGAAAATATACACATCGACCGGATGTGTGTGTGTGTACGTGTATATAGTCTCAGTCTAGTAGAAATACGTTCTTATATCGAACGTATACTATTATTTATTATTATTGGTATTGCGCATATACATATTGTTCTGGTTGCTGTTGTTGTTATTGTACATACGTGATGATTTTGAAAAAAAAAAAAAAGAGAAAACCAAATTTTTTTTATATTTTTTTTTTTTGTCTTTATTTCAGATTATTTTTATATATTTTTTACATAAGTAACAAAAATAATAATACGTAAGTAGAGAATTGCTCTGTTCATAAAAAATCAAAAAAAAAAAATCGTTATCATAGAATACAAAAAAATGTTTAAAGCAAAATAAAGAATAGACAGACAATAAACAGGAGCTTGAAAATTGAAAACAAAAAAAATACATTATCTAAAAGAATAAAAATTATTGCAAAGAATTATGCAATATGTTTTTTTGTCTGTTCGATATCAATAAAAAAATTATAGCATATATGTAATTATAGTTGAAAATGCTGTTGTTCAAAATAGCTGAGGCTAGCAAATGTTCAAAATACGATACAAATGTCTATGTTGCCGAAGAGATGTCAGCTATCGAACAGAAATGGCATAAAATCTGTTTCAAATGCGGTACGTTAGTTAGTTGGTTAGTTAGTTAGTCAGCGATAATATGTAGTTAAAAAAAAAATATAGAACAACAATTTGCATGGACGGTATACAACCCGGCATCCTTTTGTATTAGCATGTGCAGTCGCGTTGCTAATTTAAAAAACACAAAAACAAAAAAATGAATCACAAGAATATGAATAATAATCTCATGTCTCATTCAATAAAGTACACAAAAAAAAATACAACTGTCTTAGATTATTGGAGCATGTAGTAAGTTGTCAATAATATTTAAATAGTAAAATAAAAATTGAAATTTGATGAGCATGATCGACATGAATATTATTTTTATTTATATGCATTTTTAATTAAAAAAAAAAAATAGTAATAATAATTACCTTTTTGTTTAGTTCCAGATGCCATTTTCAATACAAATTGTTCGTTGTCCTAAATGTAATCAACCAGTGTATCACGCTGAAGAAGTTCAAGCAGCTGGAAAAAAATGGCATAAAACATGTTTTAAATGTGGTTTGTATTTGTTTTTTATTTTTTTAAATATTAATTTTTATATCAATGTTATTTTATTTTATCATGTATTTTTTATTTAATTATTTTGTCACATTTCAATTATTTTTCATTTAGGTTTATGCAAGAAAATGTTGGAATCAACAACTGTTGCTGAACATGAAGGAAATTTATTTTGTAAACAATGTTATGCTCGAAAATATGGTAAGAAAATCCTATTTATTTTTTTTTATCTATTCATTTTCGTTTTGATCTTTCAAATTCTTTTTCACAACACATGTTTTTGCTAATTTGCTTCTCTCATTATACAGGTCCAAAAGGATGTGGATTCGGAGTTGGTGCTGGAGCTCTTGGAATGGATACAGGAGCACATTTAGGAAATACTGAATCATCAATGTCGTAAGTAAAACTCTTTTTTTTTTGTTTTGTTTTTAACTGCAAATTGTTTACTCAAAGATTAAATCATCATTTTGTTCGTCTTTTTGTTTTTGTTTTTAGGAATAAGCCGAGTTATGCTCCACCGCCTGGTGCTCAAAAAGAATAAAATAAATAGTATTGTATTGTATTGTCTATACTGCTGTTGAAAAACACAAAAATAAGAAGAGAAAAAAAAAAGACATAGACATATTATATTATTTATCGATTTCTTTTTTTCATTTTTACTTTTTTTTTTTTTACAGACAATGCAATATATTCTTTTGTCTTTTGTGCCTTGGAATAGATTTCAGAAACAAAGCAAAAAAAAAAGAAAGGAAACAAACAGTAAATGTGTACAAATTAATTAACTTCTTTTTTTTTTTTTTCATGAGGTCAATGTGTACAAATTAAGGTTAATCCTTTTTTCTGCTTATTTTTTTTCCAAGTTTTCTTCTTTTTTTTTCGTTCATTTTTTTTGCTTCTGCTTTTTATTTTCTTATTTTTAACACACGATAATATACAAAATGTTATGTTATTGGGATGAGTGTACATTCTAATCAATTTAGAACATAAAAAAAAACCCACAAAAGAGAAAAATAATAAATAAATTCTTTATTTAAAAAATAGAAAAAAAATTCGTTTCGATTTTAATTTTTTAATAAATCAAATTTTTTTTTGTTCTTTTTATGTTATTATTAATATAGAATATTTTTGTCTTTTTTTTTCAGATTTTTCTATTCAAATTAAAATCAATTGTTAAAAAAATCTCTAAGCAATAAAAAATATCATCATGCCGTTTAAAGCAGCAGAAAATGCCAAATGTAATGAATCTTTTTTGTTTTTTTTTTGTTTAGTTATAAGATAATTATGTCCCATTTTATATTTTTCAATTTAGGTCCCAAATGTAATCAAAATGTTTATGCTGCCGAAGAGGTAAAAATTAGAAAAATTTTCTCAAAAATAAAAAAACAATTAAAAATATTTATTTACAATTTTAGGTTCCAGCTGCCGGCAAAAAATGGCATAAAATGTGTTTCAAATGTGGTATGTATTAACACAAAAGAAAAAAAATATATGAATTTTAGAGATAAACATTTTTTTTTATTTTTATTTTATGTATGCGTATTTTTAGGCCTTTGTAAAAAAATGTTAGAAGCAATGACAATGGCTGAACATGATGGTGCCGTTTATTGTAAACAATGTTATGGTCGACGTTTCGGGTATGTAATTGAAAAAAAAAAAGTAGTTAAATTTTCATTTTGAATATGAAAAAAACAAAATTAACATTTTATGGATGTAAATTTTTTTATTTATAGACCGAAAGGATATGGTTTTGGTCAAGGAGCCGGAACACTCGGTACGTATTTTAGTTTGTGTTTACGCAATACTGAACAAAACAAATTTATAATGGGTTTTTTATTTTTTTTTTAATTAAAGGTATGGATACTGGTGAACATTTGGGAAACAAATCCGGATCAGAAATGAGGTAAGAAAAAAAAAATCTTGACTTTTTATTAAAGAACAAAAACAATGTCAATAATATTAAAACATTTTCATCGCTTTTTTTTTTTTTTTTTTTTTTCTATCACTCATACAAAATTATTAATAATACAATTGCTCTTTTATGATAATTTTTCTGAAACAAAAAAACAAAAAAGAAAAGAATGGAAAAACCACGAGAATTTATTGAAAGAGAAAAAAAACCAAAACAAAACAAATCTGATGGATTTTTGTTTTCTTCTTCTTTTACCGACATAGTTGACATTTTTTTTTTTTTTTCTTGACTCATAATCAAAGTGACAGAAATATTTTTGACGTATAAACGACTAGACTCTTGTATGATATAATCATGTCATAGTAAAAAATTATATTCATATTTAATTATTTATTTGTTTTTCTTCTTAATAGCAATAAACCAAATTATGCTGCACCACCTGGCATTGCTCAGCAATCACAGGAAGAATAAATCATTATCATCAAGCCAATTTATGTAGAAAAACAACAAACAACACAACAAAAAAAAAAAGAGACAATACAAAAAAAATTTTTTTTTCTTTACCAAATATTATGCATATAGTCTATCATTTGAGTGAATGTGTGGGTATTTGATTGATTGAACCACGATCAAAACCATATTTATCTTATATTCTAGACAAAAATTTGACAAACAATATTTTGTTAACCTAGTCCCTCCCAATAATTTTCTTTTTTTTTTTGTTTCGTTTTTTTGTTTAATTAACCGATATTTTGTTTTTTTTTTTTTGTTTTTGTTTTTGAAAAAGCATATAAAACAATTCGTACATAAAAACTTTTGACAAAGTATTTATACTTCGTTAATTATGTTAAATTGTTTATTAATTATGCTCAACAAAAAAAAATGGACAAAAATTACACAATAGAGTGAGAACTTCACCCATGACCATAATACTTTTTTTTTTTTTTTAATTTTTGTTTTCTTTCATATTGATTCTTTTTCTCTTCTTATTCCTTGTTGAAATTTTATCGTAATAATTTTCTTTTCACAAAAAACAAAAAAAAAAAAATTTTGTACTATTTTTCTTTTTGTTTTCTCTTCTTTTTTGTTCAATTTTTTTTTTTTATTTTGTTTGTTTGAATAACACCAAGAACAAAACCAGAACACACACACACATCAACCACCACAGCCAAAGCTGCTATGCTGCCACTATTATATGCCAAAATTAAAATAAATAACAAAAAAAAGTAATAATAAAAGGTGTCGTTCGTTCAATATTTTAGTATATTCATTTATGCAAATAAATAGGATAACTCTATTTTTTTTTTCTTTCTAATAAATGCTGCTGCTGCTGCTGCTACTACTTTTGAAAATTAATTATTGCTTTTTTTTTTTTTTTTTGTT
>JADMIO010634615.1_pt1 | contig 16723 bp, 16 predicted proteins | sample 8958161 | NCBI WGS metagenome assembly JADMIO01 (sample SAMN16585339, study PRJNA669376) | soil metagenome | isolation source: Crop rotation soil | place: USA: Cullars Rotation, Alabama | collected 2011
CGGCAGGACCCCTCCCCGAAGCGCCCTTCGCTTCGCTCTGGGCGCTTCGACCCTCCCCTTTCAGGGGAGGGGAGGACGTCGTGCTGGCGTCCTCACCGTCCTGTGCAAGCTCCGCAATCGGTGCGTTGACCTTCACGCCTTCGGTGCCTTCGGGCACCAGGATTTTGGAAATCGTGCCCTCGTCGACAGCCTCGAACTCCATCGTCGCCTTGTCGGTTTCGATTTCGGCGAGAATGTCGCCCGACTTCACCGTGTCGCCGGGCTTCACGTGCCACTTGGCGAGCTTGCCTTCCTCCATGGTCGGAGAAAGCGCGGGCATGAGGATCTGGGTCATCTATTTCAGAATGTCCGTGAAGAGTTCGGCGGGATCGGGTTCGGGACTGTCGGTGGCGAACTCGGCCGCGTGGTTCACCACTGCGCGCACGTCCTTGTCCATCGCCTTGATCGCGTCGTCGTTGAGGAGGCTGCGCGCGACCAATTTTTGCCCGAAGTGGTCGATGGGATCGCGCTTCTCGCGCACCTCCTGAACTTCCTCACGCGTGCGGTACTTGGCCGGGTCCGACATCGAGTGGCCGCGATAGCGGTACGTCTTCATCTCGAGGATCGTCGGTCCCTTGCCGGAACGCACCCATTCAACCGCTTTGCGGCCGGCGGCATAGACCGCCTCGACGTCCATGCCGTCGACTTGTTCGCCCGGAATGTTGTGCGCGGCGCCGCGCTTGAACAGTTCCGGCCCGGCGGTCGAACGGCCGATCGAGGTGCCCATCGCGTACTGATTGTTCTCGATGATGTAGACGACCGGCAGTTTCCACAGCTCGGCCATGTTGAAGCTCTCGAAGACCTGGCCCTGGTTGGCCGCGCCGTCGCCGAAATAGGTGAGACAGATGCGGTTGTTGTTGCGGTAGCGGTTGGCGAACGCGAGGCCGGTGCCCAGCGGCACCTGCGCGCCGACGATGCCGTGGCCGCCGAAAAAGTTTTTCTCGCGGCTGAACATGTGCATCGAGCCGCCCTTGCCGTGGGAATAGCCGGTGGCGCGCCCCGTCAGTTCCGCCATCACGCCGGCCGGGTCCATGCCGCAGGCGAGCATATGCCCGTGGTCGCGATAGGCGGTGATCACCTGGTCGCCATCCTCGATCGCGGCCTGCATGCCGACCACCACCGCTTCCTGGCCGATGTAGAGGTGGCAGAAGCCGCCGATCAGACCCATGCCGTAGAGCTGGCCAGCCTTCTCCTCGAAGCGCCGGATCAGCAGCATGTCGTGATAGAATTTCTTTTGCAGGTCGGGTGTTACCCCGTCATCGGTTTGCGGCGCGGTGGCCGCGGCGGTTTGGGTACGCGCCATCCTGTCGTTCCCTTGCACGCTTCCGAACACTGTACGGTCCGGCGAGCGATCTGTTTTGTTTGGGTTCTAACGCTTTTCGGCGGGGGCCGCCAACCTGGGCACGCCGGGTCAGTGGGCAGGCGGCGAACGGCGGACGGCAACCTCGCCGGAATGGCCCTCGGTCAGGACCTGGCGGGCGACCTCATCGAGCATGTCGGGATCAAGGGCACGGGAGTCGAGAAGTTCCGTGCGATGCTGCAGCGCCTCGCGCTGGCCACGCACCAGGGCGAGTTCCTGTTCCTTCAGCGCGAGCTGGGCCTGCGTATCATTCCGGGCAAGCAGGCCGCGTTGTCCGAAGATGCCCGCGTACCCGAAATAGGCGGACACGGCGATGCAAACGATGGGAACGATGAGCATCCCGAAATTGTGGCTGGTACGGCGGCGACGCATCGGCATGAAGCCCACCGAATCACATCGCGATTCGGCAGGTCAAGAGAAAATGGGTTAATCCGAGCCCTTCAGCATACCGGGCGCGTTCGGGCCGGAGTTCGACTGGATGTAATTCTCGATGCCCGTGCTTTCGATCAGCCGCAGCTGTGTTTCCAGATAGTCGATGTGTTCTTCCTCGTTCTCGAGGATATGCTCGAACAGCATGCGCGTGACGTGATCGCCAACCTCGAGGGTGTGCCGGATCGCCGGAATGAGGTCGGCGCGCGCTCTTTCTTCCAAGCGCAAATCGCAAACAACGATCTCGCGCACGTTCTCGCCGATCATCAGCTTGTCGAGATATTGCAGGTTGGGCAGGCCGCCGAGAAACAGGATGCGCTGGATCAGGCGATCCGCGTGTTTCATTTCGTCGATGGATTCGTCGTACTCGTGCTTGGCGAGGTGGCGCACGCCCCAATCGTCCAGCATGCGCGAATGCAAAAAGTATTGATTGATCGACGTCAGCTCATTCTTGAGGACGAGATTGAGCAGTTCGAGCGTACGGTTGTCGCCGCGTTGCGGGGTGTCGGTGCCGGTTTGGGGAAGGCGAGGGGCCGCTACTCGGCCGCCATCAGTTGCGGCTCGCGCGGACTTTCGTCCAGCATTGTTTCGATTGTTTCTTGGCATCGTCCGCAATTCCTTTTGACGCCGTTCTTGGCATACACCTCGAACGCGCATCCGGCGCCATTGGCGATGGCAGCGCGGATCTTGGCTTCGTTCAACCTATTGCAGACGCAGACGATCATCCAAACGAACCCTTTGTTGTCCCCAGCATATGGGCTAGTTGCGACTGATTGTCAAATGCGACTGCAATGACAGATTGCACTCCACGTATTGTACAACCGACGTTGGTTAACGAAACTGCCAAGGCAAGGGAAGTGTTGCGTCCATCCCAAAGTCATCGGCGAGACGATTCCAAGACGCGGATCGCGTGCCGCAAAGAAGTGGAGGACTTCATGACCCGCACGACTGGGGCGTGCGCGCGGGAGCATTTTGGGTTTCGGTATTCTGGTTTCCAATCCGCGTTTTCGAATCGGTAGCGGCAGCTTTTCATCATGGCCGCTGCTCGCATTGCGGGCGACATCTTCGCTGGTGGCGGGGTGTCGCGCGAGGCTCCTGTCGCACTGCGCGGCAGCGTGTTCGCGCGCGTGCTCGAGACCGGTGGAATCGATTCGTCGCTGTCGCACGAACAACATCTCGAAACGTACCTGGAGCATCTGTTTCTGCCGACACATCGCGATGGCGGCGAGATTGTTGTCGTCGCGGCGCGCGACGATCTGACGACGTGGCGTGCCGCTCGGGAGACGTGCGGATTCAGTATCTGCATCGTCGCATGTCCGCGGCAGGTCGTGGTCGATGCAATCCAGGCGCGCTTCCGGGACCGACTTGCGCAAGACGCTCAGTTTGCGCTCGACCGCGCCCGTCCGGCGATGTCAGCCCGGCGCGTACTCACGCAGACGCAGCGATGGATCATCGTTGCATTGCTTGCGGTGATTACCAGCGTCGGTGTCGCGTCGCCCCAACAAGTACAGCCCGCGGCGTACGTTGCCCTGGCTGCTCTGTATGCGGCGACCGTCGGACTGCGCTACCTGCTTTTCGCCGCCGGCTGGTCGCTGCCGAAGCCGCCGCGTCAGCGCGCGAGGTTGCGAGTAGCGGCTTGCGAGGCTCCCACATATTCGGTGCTTGTGCCCTTGTTCCACGAAGCGAACATGATGGGCGAGATTACCCGCGCCCTGCGCCGCCTCGACTATCCCAATCTCGACATCAAACTGATCTTTGAAGAATGCGACACCGAAACCATATCGGCGGCACGTGCTCTTGAGCTCGACGAGCGGTTCGAAATTCTTGTGGTGCCGCCATCATCCATTCGTACCAAACCGCGCGCCTGCAACTACGCGCTGCCATTCGTACGGGGCGAGTATGTCGTCATTTTCGATGCGGAAGACCGGCCGGAACCCGATCAATTGATCAAGGCCGTTGCCGCATTTCGCGCCCGTCCCGACTTCGCATGTTTCCAGGCGCGCCTCGCATACTACAACGCGGAGTCCGGTGGAATCTTGGCCAACGGTCTTATGGCGCAAACGCCCCTACGGCGGATTTTCCGGTATGAGCCGGGAATGGCCGGGAAATAGTGGGGCCGCACTACGGCGCAATCGGCCCCTGAATCCACAGGGGACGCGAACCCTTTGTGTACCAAGTGAACTCGACTGGGTCCGTGTAACGCCAAAAGCCGAGCGTGCGGTACGTGAGTGTAACGGTGATGTGCGCAGCGACTACCGGATCATCGGGGTCCGATTGGATCATCGACTCGGGTCCATCGAGTTGACAGAAAGTATTGCCGGTGGTTCCCGCTTCAATCTTCATCGGTCCAAAGCGTGGGCCAAGCGCCGACACGTTGGTCAGGCCGCCACCGGATCGATTTCGGATGTCACCGCTACAAGTGAACATCACGAAAGTCGCGTCAAAGAGCGAACTCTCGTTTGTCACGGCAAATGGGAGTGCGAACGGTGAAGAAGCATCGGACTCGATTATTTGAACCTTCAGGAGCGTCGCGCGGTAGATGTCCCACGCCACGTAAAGGCTCAGTAACGACGCGGCGAACCCAATCCCCCATAGAACCCATTGCCAGCCTACAAGTAGTCCTTTCGACAGGGTTGCGGGCGTTTGTTTGGGGGGCGGCGACGGCGCTCTTGCTTTTTTTGGCTTTCGTTTTCGGCTCTTAGCCAATGCTCCGGCCCCAAAACCCCTCAAGCAATCGTACGCGCTTTGCACTCGCGTCTCCATGTCGCCTGTGGATGAACTTGCCCCGGTATTTAGGCGCAAGTGCCACAAACAGGCGGACTCAGGATAGGAGTGCAGGATGGCTGACGAGCAAAACGACTCATCGTTCGGGCGTCAAGTGTTCGACCGCGCATGGTTCGGCGCATGGAACTTCTTTGGTTCGCGCATGCGCGACATTGCGATATTTGGCGCCTCACTCGTTTTCTCGGGGCTCCTCACTTGGTTCCTATTCGATCTCAACGAGACATGGGCGCAAGTCATGTCGGTATTGATCTTCACGGTAGCTCCCGCCGTGGCGATTTGGTTGCTCCTTTTCCTGTGGCACTTTTGGCTTGCCCCCAGTGCCATTGCGTATGAGGCTGCGCGCAAGGCGTATGCTCAGAATCCCGAGCAGAAGAACCGAAATTTTTCGGTCCGCATAGGAGCGGGACCGCCTGTCAATTGGGCAATCTGGAAGCAGCGCAACAGTATTTCGCTCATGGAATTTGCTGCCATTCTCGCCAAGAATGACCCCGGCACGATTCCTGACAATCCTGAGAACACGCGCCCCGGCGACGAACGGAACTTTCTGCGGTTGCTACAGGAGGAGGCTGGACGGAATGCCATTCCGACGCGACCAAACCAATATGCCGAACGTTTTTACACGCCCGCTCTCTACCCCGGTTATTTCGATGTTCAGAGGGCAGATGCAATCAAGTGGGCCGAAGCCAAAGGTTTTGACGTCGCGCACTTCAAATAGCGAGGGCCTAGAGCCGCAATTCCCGCACACCAATCGCCTCTAGGCACTGCAAGAAGAACACTGCCGTAAACCCACCCCTCGCGATCTTGTTGCGGATGTTCACGGCGTTATCTTTCACGCCGATGGCGGCCAACTTTTCCACCAAATCGTCATAGGTCAGGTCATGTCGCTTTATCTCCGCCTTCAGGATTCCCTTGGTTTTTGCTGGCCAATCGACCTCATGTGCCTTGGAAGCCATTGATATTCCTCGCCTATTATCGACGCTACAAATGCCATCATATTCATTACGAATGCCATTGACAATAGTACCTTATGCCACCATATTCGTTACAGAAGTAACGGATTTGACGGCACGTGCCCCAACACTTTCTCCTCTCTGCCAGCGCCAAGACGCTCAGCCTCGCTGACGTTTTCCGCATGTCAGACGCGGAAGTGGAGCGTGCGCTTCGCATCAATCGCTGGCCCGATACGAACGGCGAGCCGGTTTGCCCAAAGTGCGGTGGCGTTGACCCGTACGACAACCGCCGCCCGTCAGGTGCACCGCGTTTCCGTTGCCGCGCGTGCAAGGGCGATTTCTCTCTAACGTCCGGTACGATTTTCGCGCACTACAAAGCGCCGTTGCGCACGTACCTTGCCGCTATCGCGATCTTCATGAATGAGGTGAAGGGCAAGGCCGCGCTCGCCATGTCTCGCGATCTTCGCCTGTCGTACAAGGCGGCGTTCGTTCTCTGCCACAAGCTGCGCGAAGCGATGGCGAACGAGTTTGCCTCGCGCGTGATCGGCGGCGAAGGTAAGGCGGCGGAAGTGGATGGCGGTTATTTCGGCGGGTACGTGAAGCCCCGGAACATTCGCAAGAACCGCAAGGACCGCCGCCTCACTCGGAACCGTTCGGGCAAGCGCCAGTGCGTCGTCATTGTTCGCGAGCGTCACGGCAATTCCATCCCGGCTGTGTTCCCGTCCGAAACCGCCGCCCTTGGCTGGATTAAGGAACGCGTTGCAAAGGACACGTTGCTCTACGCTGACGACGCGCGAGGCTGGAATGATCTTCACTCGCGCTTTGAAATGCGCCGCATCAATCACCAAGAGGCGTACGCGGTAGACGACATTTCGACCAATTGGGCCGAAAGCTATTTCAGCCGTCTACGCCGCGCGGAGATTGGCCACCATCACCACATCGCGGGCGAATACCTCATTCGTTACGCGCAAGAGGCTTCATGGCGTGAAGATAACCGCCGCGTCCCGAACGGCGAACAGACACAGCGCGTCACGTCGCTGGCGCTCCATAGCGGCAAGTCCAAGGCGTTCACGGGCTACTGGCAGAGACACGAAAAGGACGCGGCATGAAAACGCGACGCACGGAATTGGGCAACCGCTACGCGCTTTCCGCGCTCAAGGAAAAGCGGGCGACGTTAGCCGGCGAAATACTTGCGCTGAACAAAACGCTCGCGTGGAAAAAGGAACAGCTAAGCGCGGTTGATGCAACACTGGCGATCTTCAATCCGAACTACCGATCGGACGAGGTGCGCCCGATACGGTTCTACAAGACGGTTCACCTATTCAAGCAAGGTGAACTCGCTCGCGCCGTCCTAGACGCGCTACGCGAGGCAGGGAAGCCCGTCGGCATCCCCGCCGTCAAAGTGATCGTCATGCGCACTCTGGGTATGGACGAGTCCAAGGAACGCGCCATGCACCAACGGGTGCGCGCCTCTCTGGAATACCTCGACCGGCGCGGGCGCGTTCTCAAGACCGGCTCGCGCGCGACGGCGCTGTGGGAACTGGCGGAGGGCGTGGAGCCTGAGACGGCGTTCCCGATTGGCGCTAATATCCCGCGCGGAACCGGACGCAAGCCCAAGCCGTGACATCGGACCTAGACATCTATCGTTCCGCCGCCGTGTTCATGCGCCAGCATGGCGAGCGCGCGTCATGGGAAGCCGCCGCCAGAGTGGATGACATGATTGCGAAGGGTGACCCGGCTGGCGAGGCTGTGTGGAAACGCATTGCGCGTGCCGTAGAGGCACTACAGCGCGAGCCTACAGCGGAGACGGCGCGGCACTAGCCGGTTGAACTAAGCGGTCACGACTTCTTGGGAGCGCTCTTGGGGAGACCCAAGGCCTTGCGGAAATCATCGTAAGGGACGGCGATGCTCCAGTCGGTTACATCGTTCAGTCGGCGCGCGCCACCGGGCAGCAGAGTTCCGTCATGGCCAGCAAAAGCCACGTTCACGACATGCTTGCCGGAGTTCTTAGCGGCTTGTACTGCCGGTACGTAATCTTGATCGCCGGACACGATAAGGGCGAGGTCGTAATTTTCTCGCATTAGAACCATGTCGACCGAAAGATTTACATCAACCGTTTTTTCAGCGCCCAGCTTTTTCGTAAGTAGGTTGTAGCCAATAGCGCCGGACCGCCGAAATTCGACGGCCTTATGAGCTTGACCAATGCCGTTCTGAACCACATGAAAGCCATCGAACCGGCGCTTGATCGCTTCGCGAGAGCCCCACATCGAAGTGTGAAGCGCTTTCAGGTTAGCGATGTTATCGCCAGCATGTAGCGTGTCCCATTGTGAGCACCCCCGAAGCAATTTTTCGTTTTTGGTCTGCCAATCCAGGAGAATGGCGTCGGTGTGGTCCTTTGTTTTTACGACGTAAGGATACGGGTCCACAGAATTGATGACATACCAATAGGCCCGCACTCGCTTTCCGCCGCCGTCCGTCGCGCGACCCACGAGATCGTCGAACAGTTTTGCCCATTCTGCCTTAGCAGGGAGGTAATCGCGTCGATCAAACAAGTCTGGGCTGAATAGGTCGCAAATCGTGTGGCGGAGATTCTCGCCATCGATAAACACCGAAACCCTAGTCATGACCTGTTGCCCCCAAAAGCGAAAAGCGGGAAGGCTGTTAAGCCTTCCCGCTGAAACGCGCAAAATGCGGTTAGGCGCTTAAGGCCGACCCGCAAGTAGGGGGATAACGTATGAGTCAGGTCCTTGATGTCAAGTGAACAAGGGGTTTTTTGTGCCCGAAAAACAGGGCATAAGTTAATTGCCTTGTACAATCAGTCACTTAGCTGATTACCTTGGGTGCGCCACGCCCAAGGTATTCGGAGTGATGCCCGACCCCCTTCCGAATGCTGCGGCCCACGTAACAGTCACAGTTAGGTGGGCCTGACCCCAGCACCGGGTATGGCACCCACACAATCCGTTCCCGCCATACTCAAGCCCTTGACCGCCCGCCGTTGGGGCGTTTGCGCCATAAGACCGTTGGCCAAACTTTTCGCCGTCGAATATGCTGGCTGGTTCGCAGTGATGCTGCCGGGAATGGCACGGTTGGGGATTCCCATTCCCTTGGGCGGCACATCGAACCACTTCCGCACGTCGACACTGCGCCAGATCGGTGGATGGGATGCGTACAACGTAACCGAAGATGCCGACGTTGGTTTTCGGCTTGCGCGCGCGGGCCACCGTGCCGCGCCGCTCAATTCGGTGACGTGGGAAGAAGCCGTGAGCACGCCGATCGCTTGGCTCAAGCAGCGGTCCCGCTGGACCAAAGGTTACATGCAGACTGCGCTCGTACATATGAGAGAACCGCACACGTTTGCGCGAAGCGTCGGGTGGATGCGCTACCTCACGTCGATCTTGTTTCTCGGAGGGGCCGCGCTTGCGCCATTGATCGGCGGCCCGATGTGGCTGCTCTTTGTGTACTGGCTTGCGTTCGGTGGCGCGCCGGACGGTACGGCTTACCTCGCCCTGTTCGGCGGTAGTCTGGTTTTCGGTACGGGCGCGCTGACGGTGCTCACCATGCTTGGACCGCTCCGAACCGGTGAAGACCGCTTCGCAATGTGTGGCGCATTTAGCGTCGTTTACTGGCTGATGATGTCAGGCGCGGCGTGGTGGGGTCTTTTCGAGCTTGTCGCCGGAAAGTCGTCGCTGTGGCGCAAGACGGCACACGGCGTAGTTCGCCGACCCGGTACGCAACGCCTTACCCTCGTGCCGCGGCTAGCGTCGGCTCCCGCCGTAGCAATGTGCGTTTTGGCGTTCACCTCGTTTGCCGCATTTGGAAATCCCTGGCTCAAGCCACGGGGAGGCGGCGAGGTTGTGGGTACAGTGCGTGCCATTCGCAGCATTGAAGCCTTTGCCCACGAGCCTTTAAGCGACGCCGCGTTCGACTTGCACGGCGAATACGGCATCTCAAACGGCATCACGCTTGTTACCGACAACGAAGTGAAGGGAAACGGCGGCGACGGCGCGCATCTGGAATTTTCGGACATTGGCGCACGCGTCGCGCTGGCACGCTGGGATACAGGCGTCATTTCGTTACAGGGCGAATTCGGCGCCGGTGAAATCCGCGACGCCAATGGTTCGTTTCGAACAGCGCAAGGAGTCGGCGAGGCGCGGGCACTGCTGGGGCAGGACTTCGACCTTTGGGGGAACCATTCGTGGATCGCGATAGAAGCCGGCTATCGTTGGCGCGCCGGACCGCCGGCGGATGAGGCGCTCCTCGATCTGACATTGGGCGTTCAACCGCGTGACGACTTGTTCTTCATGCTGCAATCGTTCGGGATCGACACGGTGACTGATGCTACGGGCGGTTATCGCGCTTTCAAGTCGGATAAGCTCCAGCTCTCGGTCGTATACGAGGTTATCCCGCGGATTTGGATTCAAGCCGGCGGCGTCGCGAGCGTTTACGGCGACGACGCAGGTAACGCGGGCGGCATGCTCGCGCTGTGGTGGCGCTTTTGAAATCAGGTGCGGCTGAAGAGAATGGTCGGACACTGCTCGGACTGCGTATAGCTGCCGTGCTCCATGCGCTCGATATGAAAATGTGGGGCGCACAATTGGGCGAATTGCACCTGCGTCGGAAAGGTGAATCTCACTTTGCTGCCGGTATCGACGTCGACGCGGTCGATGTCGGCGCGCGGCCAGCCCGTGATGCGTGAAAGCGCATCGCGATCAGGTACCAGCCGATTGAAGGTCGCGTGCAGGCGGCCGAGTTCGACACTGCCGTCGTCGCGCGCCAACGCCAGGCAAAGCCGAAAGCGGAAGCCGGCTGTCGTTGGAAACGCGCCATCGCGCGCGCGTGTGACAACGTCTTCCGGTGCTTCCACATCGTCCGGCCGCACGAAACAGCGCAGAGCGAGAACGCCCGTCGCCTTCAGGATGCGTGCGGCTTCCCCGAATACGCCTGCGTAGTCCGCAAGGGCGGAAAGCGAATTGAGGCTGCCGTCGCCGACGATTGTGTCCATGGAAGCATCATCGATGGGTATGTCGCTCCACGGTGCACAGATTGCGCGCGATGCCAAATTCGGGTGCGGCTGAAACGTCGACGCGATCATGCCGGGGCTCGAGTCAACGGCCACGATCTCTGTGCCTGCTGGCCAATCCATGTGTACCAGTCGTGGCGTGACACCAAGCACCAGCACAGTTGGGTGTGCGGTTCGGTTCAGCACCGGCTTTGTGATAGCGCCGACGAAGGCGAGATCCTCATCGGTCGGGCTCCACGGCGGACGGACGCGCAGTGCGCTTAAGTGCGTTTGTTTCCAGCCGTCCTCCGGCATCTCCCCGCTCGCGTACCGTTCCCGCACAAGCTAGCATCTTACGCCGGGCGGCAGGGGCATTTGTTGACCAGTCTCGCAGAAGAGCAGACAGAACAACGGCGCTGGACTTCGCGCCTTCTGCGACCCACGCCGATTTACGACGTGTTGGTCGAGAACGAATTTCAGTCGCCTGATGTGCAGGTCGCACGCGTGCACAAAGCGTTGGCCATGATGCTCGACTTCGCCACGCGCGAGGTGCCGCACTATCGGAGAACGGTTGGCACCGATATTGGCGGCGACCCGATGGAGGCGCTTGCGACCTTCCCGGTTCTGTCGAAGCTCGATGTGCAGGATGCGGGTGTGACTCTTCAACCCGAGCGGCTTCCCGATGGAGTGAAGGCCGCGAACTGGACGGCATCGTCGGGCACAACGGGGCGGCCAACGCGCGTGTTGCACTCGACGGCGAGCGCGCGAATGTTTGCTCTGTTGAAGCAGCGCGAGTACCGCTGGTTTCGCCTCGACCCGGCCGCAACCTTTGGGTCGATGCGGCTCCCAGGCCATTTGCCGCGCCATCCCGATGGCCGGGAAATCGCGAGCGGCGAAACCATCCGTCGAGCGACATGGCCATACCTGGAAAACTTCACGACGGGACCATTCGTTGGCGTCAGCCTGATCACTCCGGTCGAAGATCGCATTGCCTGGCTGCGCACGGAACGTCCGGCGTACTTGATGTCGTTGGCCGAGTCCCTCGAAATGCTCGCCATGGCGGCCGCACCGGAACGGCCGTCGGAACACCTGAAGGGGCTGATCGCGATCTCGGAGCAATTGACGCCCGGCATGCGTCGCTATGTTAAGGAACGGTTCGGTGTGCCGGTGCATCAGAACTATGGCCTAAACGAGATCGGCATTGTTGCGGCACGCTGCGAAGAAGACCGCTATCACGTTCACGCGGAACATTGCGTTGTCGAAATCGTCGACGACACCGGCCGCGCATGCGTGCCGGGCGAAACGGGACGCATCGTGGTCACGACACTGACGAACCCGGCCATGCCACTGATCCGTTACGATACGGGCGATCTCGCGGAGGCGGCCGCCGGCACATGCGCCTGCGGCCGCACGCTGCCGTCATTCGGCGACATCGTTGGTCGCTACGGCCGCGTCGCTTTCTTGCCACCGGACTCGGCGCGCCTCACCAATTCATTGCGAGAAACCATCGAAACCATGCCTGTCGAATTGGCGAACGGCCTGCGCGAATTCCAGATCCATCAATATCGCGACCGGCGCGTGGAGCTACGCCTTGTCGTGCGTACCGGGTTGCCGGACGCATTTTATTCGCGCGTGCGCGATGCGTGGGGGCAATCAGCCGGTCTTGATGGTCCGTCGTTGGACATCGTTTCGGTCGACGCCATTGCGCGCGCAAGTGGCGGCAAAGCGGAGGTTTTCACCTCCGACTTCTTCCCAGCGCGCGATGAAATGAATTAGACCAGGAAGACGTGATGATCGTGCACGAATCCGCGCGTCAGGAAATGATGGTGCAGGTCGAAGTCTGGAGCGGGGACCGGATCGGGCACAGGCCGCTGATGCACATTTCCGAAACCCAAATCTTCCATCGCGAGTTCATGCGATGCGCCGTCTCCCGGAAACGCGTCGGTGCCGCCGCTGGTCGCGATGGTCAGCTTGTCGATGTGACGGAAATCGTGGCTGAAGGTGAGGAACTTGGCATCGATGCCAAGGGTGGTCGTGAGATGACCGACTTCGACGCCGTCGCGATAGGCGGTGAACGTGACGGTCATGTCGTTCATCCACGCGGCGGCGAACCAGCCGCTCTTGAACGTGAAAAAGCCGTCGCTCTTGATCGTGGAGACGTTGTCGTTCTTGCACGCTGAGGCGACGGAGTCGCCGGACTTCAACACGTTCTGAAATCCGTTCTCGGTACCAGGCGCCGACAACGCATCGACTTTCGACTTGTCGATGGCGTCGACATTATTCCAGTCGAAACCCTTGAAGCCGTCGCGAACGGCGACGTCTCCGTCGTGGTGCACCAGCCCGTCAAAGGTGATTTTCAGATCGTGCATGAAATTCCCCTGCCGCTGCCAAATCTTAGCTTGAATGGGCGACGCGTCAACAGGTGGTGCCGGCTGCAGGAATCGAACCCGCGACCTACTGATTACAAATCAGTTGCTCTACCAACTGAGCTAAGCCGGCCTTGGCGGTGGCCTACAGCGGAACGGGGCCATGCGCAATTCAGGTTTACCCTGCGGGGCTTGAAAATTCGGGCGGCGCCACGGCCCCGCCCGACACGATCATGGTCATCGCCTGGTCTACGGACATGGTCGTGGCGACAACGGATTTGACAGGAACCATTAACAAATAGCCCGACGTCGGGTTGGGTGAGGTCGGTACGAAGACCGCGGCCATTTCCTCGCCTGTGCCGCGGTCGACATAGGTCCGCATCACCAGCGCGACCGCCTTGGTCCCCGGGACGGGAAAGTCGACCAGCACCACACGCGCGGGGCCGTCCGGCTTTTTCTTGAGCGCGCCGACCAGTTGCTTCGACGCGCCGTAAATCGCCTGCACGAACGGGATGCGCTCCATCAGCGATTCGAACGCGACGATCAGTTGATGTCCGACGGTGCGTGAAGCGACGGCGCCCAGGATGTAGAGAAGGATCAGCGCCACCACGATATCGGCGGCGACCGCGACGACCGGATGCGCGAACCAATGGGCCGCCTCCGAGCCGGGCGGCAGGTGCGTGATGATGTAGTCGGTGAGCGGTTTGCCGATTGCGCCCAGGAACTGAAAAATGAAATTCAGCACCACCCAGACAATGACGGCGGGAATAGCCGTCAGTACTCCGGCCATCAGGTTGGCGCGGATGTGCCACGGCTTGTGGTGATGATGGTGCGCCTCGGGCGGCGGTGACGGCCGGGTCTCGCTCACGCTTTCCTCTATGGCGCACGCGCCGCTTGGGTTAAGGGAACGGGCCGGCAGTGTTCCGGCTTCACCGAGTCGATGCAAGCATAAGGTCACATGTCCCGCACCCTGATCACCAGCGCGCTGCCGTACATCAATGGCGTCAAGCATCTTGGCAATCTGATTGGCTCAATGCTGCCGGCGGACGTGTACGCGCGCTTTTGCCGTGCGCAGGGCAGGGACACACTGTTCATCTGTGCGACCGACGAGCACGGTACGCCGGCGGAACTTGCCGCGCTCGAGGCCCGGCAATCGGTCGAGCAATATTGTCGCGAGCAGCATGAAATTCAGGCGGACCTCGGAAAGAAGTTCGGTCTGTCGTGGGATTATTTCGGTCGCTCGTCGAGCCCGCAGAACAAGCAACTGACCCAGGATTTCGCGCGCGCGTTGTGGAAGGGCGGCTATCTGGAAGTTCGCACGACCAAGCAGGTCTATTCCAATGCCGACGGGCGGTTTCTGCCGGACCGTTACGTCATCGGCACATGCCCGCATTGCGGCTACGAGCGAGCGCGCGGCGACCAGTGCGAGAACTGTACGCGGGTGCTCGATCCCGCCGATCTGATCAATCCGCGCTCGGCGGTGTCAGGATCTACCGACATTGAAATCCGCGACAGCGCGCATCTGTTCCTGAAGCAGACCGCGTTTGCCGGCCGCCTGCGCGAATGGATCGAGGGCAAGCGCAAGGAGTGGCCGCAGCTCGTCACGTCCATCGCGCTGAAATGGCTGGATGAAGGTTTGCAGGATCGCGGCATCACCCGCGATCTCAATTGGGGCGTGCCGGTGCCCGAGGACATTGCCGACGGCAAGCTCAAGGGCAAGGTGTTCTACGTTTGGTTCGACGCGCCCATCGAATACATCGCCGCGACAAAGGAATGGGCCGACGCCAACGGCAAGGGTGATACGTGGCGCGAGTGGTGGACCGAAGGCAACGCCCGTTACGTCGAGTTCATGGGAAAGGACAATGTGCCGTTCCACACGGTGGGCTTCCCTTGCACACTGTTCGGCGTGAACGAGACTGCGGAGCCGCGCTGGAAAGTCGTGGACCAGCTCAAGGGCTTCAACTGGATGAACTACTACGGGGGCAAATTCTCGACCTCGCAGAAGCGCGGCGTGTTCATGGACACGGCGCTGGAAATTCTGCCGGCGGATTACTGGCGCTACTACCTGATCGCCAATGCACCGGAAAGCGCGGACTCGTCGTTCACGTGGGAGCATTTCGGGTCGGTCGTGAACAAGGATCTCGCCGACGTGCTCGGCAACTTCGTGAACCGCGTGACCAAATTCTGTGCCGCGCGCTTCGACGGCAAGGTACCGGGCGAGGGCACGTACGGGCCTGAAGAGCACGCGTTGTGCGCCGAACTTGCCAACCGCGTGGCCGAATACGCCGGTCACATGGAGGCGATGGATCTGCGCAAATCGGTGGGTGAGCTGCGCGCCATCTGGGTAGCGGGCAACGAATATCTCACACGCGCGGCGCCGTGGACTGCGATCAAAGCCGACCGCGCCAAGGCAGCCGTCGGCGTGCGCATGGGCTTGAACCTGGTGCACCTGTTCGGGCACCTGTCGTGGCCGATCATCCCGGCCGCGGCGAAGACAGTCCACGAGGCGCTGATGCCTGCGCCGGACGTGATCCCGTGGCCCGACGAACCGATGACGGATTTCCTCGATCAGTTGGAAGCGAGTCAGCCGATCAATGTACCGCCAGTGTTGTTCGCAAAAATTGCGGACGATCAGATTGCCGAATGGCAGACACGGTTCGGTGGAGCGGCCTAATCTTCACATATGCGGCAGAGCGTATATGTGTGAGTCCCCAGGATAGGTCGCGTCGATGCGCGTGACCTTGCCACTCGCATCGAATACGAACGTCATGATGCGATGATCCGCTTTCAGGACAAAGCGGTCGGGGCCAATCGGCACGATTGGGAAGCGGCCCGCCGACGATACCCACCACAGTCGGCCTTGATCGAGCAAGACCTTGGCCGGGTCGCCGTTCGGCCGGCGATAGGTCCCGACATAACGCGGCAATGTCGCTGGATCGGACGCCACTTCGGGTTCGGCCGGCGCAATCCGTGCCTTCCAGTGGGCAATGTTCGCGGCCGCGAGGTCCGCGCAAGGCAGCGACGGATCGACAAACTGGATCAGCACGGCGCACGCGAACGCGTTGCCTTCGATGGGGTCAATTCCGTTGTGTCCGCTGAGTGCGCCACCATTCGAAAGCGCGACGAAGACGAGTTCGCGCTCGGGTACCAGTAGCGCCACCGCGGAATAGGCGTTGTCGTAGTATCCGTAGTGGTAGATCAGACGGTGCCCGCGATAATCTTCCACGAACCAGCCATACGCGTACGGTAGCCGTTCGCCGGCGGTTGTAACCGCTTGGGTCCACATCCTCTGAAGCGTCGCCGGCTTGAGCAATTTCCCGCGCATCACAGCATCGGCGAAGCGGGCGTAATCGCTTGCCGTGCCGATCACATTGGCGGCGGCGTTCGGCGTCGCATCGGGCGCAAACGATGGAACAAATTCGACCCCGCCATACAGGTTATAGGGATGCGCCACGCGATTGAAGATGGCCTGATAATGGGCGGCATGTTCGCCGCTGAGGCCTTGTGGGCCCGCGCTCAGGTCGCCCGGCGAAGTCTGCGAGAGGCCCAAAGGTTCGATGATGCGCGTGCTGAACGCTTGGCCCAATGTTTCACCGCCGGCGCTACGAATAACGGCGTCCAGCTTTCCGTAGACCTCGCCGTTGTATTGGTAATGCTCGCCCGGTGGATTGCTCTCCGCCGTCATGCTCAGCACATGGCCGACCGTGGCTCGCGCATCGGTGAACGACGGATCGTAGCGCTGCATTGGCGTGTCGAGCGACAGTTTGCTGCCTTCCATCAACTGCATCAGCATCAC
>JADMIO010941452.1_pt1 | contig 16722 bp, 11 predicted proteins | sample 8958161 | NCBI WGS metagenome assembly JADMIO01 (sample SAMN16585339, study PRJNA669376) | soil metagenome | isolation source: Crop rotation soil | place: USA: Cullars Rotation, Alabama | collected 2011
TGATGGGAGGGCGGATCTGGGTGGAGAGCGAGGTTGGCCGAGGAACAAAATTCCATTTCACCGTGCGGGTCGGCACGCAGGGTAAGACGATTGTTGTGGGAAGCGTCGCGCCGCCGGAGATATTGCGCGGCGTGAAGGTGCTCGTGGTCGATGACAACAGCACGAACCGGCGGATTCTGGGAGGGATGTTGAAGCGATGGGAAATGCAATGGCATGCCGTCGAGGGAGGCGAACAGGCGCTAGCGGAACTTGCGTCGGCGCATGAGGCCGGGCAGCCCTACTCTCTGGTTCTGACGGATATGCACATGCCCAAGATGGACGGTTTTGCGCTGATCGAACACATCCGCGACCGGCCGGAACTGGCGACGGCAACGATCGTCATGCTGACGTCGGCAGGTCAGCGCGGCGATGCGGCTCGTTGCCGGGATCTGGGAGTCGCTGCGTATCTGCTCAAACCGATCCGCCAATCGGAATTACGCCAGGCCATCGCCAAGGTGCTGGGTGTCCGTGAAACTTCAGGGGCAATTCCGCTGGTCACGCGATTTTCCCTCCACGACGCGCGCGAACCGGAGAGCGTCCTCCGTGTTCTGCTTGCCGAAGATAACGCTGTGAACCGCCTGCTGGCGACGCGCCTGCTGGAAAAGCGCGGGCACCGTGTGATCGTGGCGACCAATGGGCGGGAAGCTGTGGAGGCGCTCGACAGCGGGGGCTTCGATCTCGTGCTTATGGATGTGCAGATGCCTGAGATGGACGGGATCGAAGCGACGGCTGCGATCCGCAAAAAGGAAGTTGGCACCGGAGTTCACCAGATTGTGGTTGCATTGACGGCGCACGCGATGAAAGGAGACCGCGAGAGATGCCTGGCCGCGGGCATGGACGGCTATTTATCGAAGCCCATCCGGCCGCAGGAACTCGACGAATTGCTGGAACGGTGCCTGCCTTCCTCCAAGCGTGTTTGATTGGCATGATCAGCAGCATGAAACGTTTGCGGTCTTTATGGGCCCCGCTTACAGGCAGGAACTGATTGACGAAAACCGTCGGCTGACTTATTCTCGCGGACACTAAGGCCCGCCGAGACTGCGAGCGGCGGTGTGTGGTCGTACGCGGACGGGCTCATCGCGCGAGTGAGTTTGCAATTCCGCAAAAGACCCTGAGGCCATGGCAGCACCCAACTGCTATTGCCGCCAGCAAGGCTGGAGCGGCCCGAGTTCGCGGGAGGCTATTCGCGATGCGGTTCAGCTGTCGTCTGCGCGTCGTTTTTTCGGGACTTGCCCTTTGTGCGCTGACAGCCCACGCGTCGGCCATAGCGGCTGTGCCGGCCCTTCCTCAAGCCGCTTCCTCCTCAACTGCTTCATCCTCCGTAATGGTCACGATACCTGGCCCGTTGAGGTCTTTTTTGCGCATGGCGGCCATCAGCCAGAAAGTTTCTCCCGAAGAAGTGCTGCCGCTTCTGGCGCGCAATGTCTTCGTGAATGGCCACCGGCGCGGCGAGGCCACTGAGTACCTGACGTTGCTGCAGGCATATGTCGTACAGGCCAGGGAAATCGCGAAGCTGACCGACAGTGATGGTGTTCTGCGCGTAGCCAACTGCAAAGATGCCGAGCCCCTGCTCGCGGTTCTTGGTTATCGACTGAAGGACGGCTGCGGCCCGGAAGCGATCGTGGAAAGCGCGCAGACGGACAAGGCGTTTCTAACGGTCGATTCGGGTTTTCCGTTGGCGGACCTCGAGGAAACCTTGCGGTCCGACAAGCCCTTTGCATATCCCTACGTTGTGAAGGTGCCGGCGTTGTTTAGGCCGGAGGATTGGACGGCCGCCGAGGGGCGCGGAGGCAAGGCGCCGCCGACAGACGACCTTATTGATTCGTTGCTGCGTGACCCGGCGCTGGGGAGGCTGTATTGGGCGCTGTCGCGTATGGACGCGGAGACCAGGGAGGCGCTGCGGCGTTCCCCGGGGCTTGCGGCGTTGGTTTCTTCCGCGGGTGTGCTGGACTTTTTCGGCAGTCACATTTCGATTCGATCGGGGCGGGTTGCAGTGCCCGGCGGAGGAGCTGCGGAATCGGCATGGAAAGAGCTGGTGGGAGCCGCACCCGATCAGCCGAACGAGTTCGTGCCCAGGCTATTGTCAACCGATCAGGGCTGGCTGGCAGCGTATTTCGACGCATTGTCGCGCGTCAACCGGACGCGACAGGCGTATTTCGCCGATCCGCGCAGGCTGAAGATTTTCTACCAGGGGCTGCGCGGCGAGAATGTTCTTCCAGGGCCGGCGCAAGGCGTTTTCCGGCTGGATTCCAACCTTGTCCTGTTGACGAACAACCTGCAGTTCGACCCCGCAACCGGTCAGCCACGCATTCCGGGCAACCTGGAAACGTGGAAAGCGATTTTCAGCGCCAGCCACCCCGGCGACTCAAAAATAGCGCAAGGCTGGCGCGCGCGGGCTGCGCGATGGACCACCACGGACCAACTGCTCGCGGGGCTCTTTGGATTGTCGCGCATTGCGGCAGCAGATGGGCCCGTACAACTGTTTCTCATGGTAAGCGAGATCGATCGCGGACGGACGGCCGAGCAGCGGCTTACGGGCCAAACCGTGCGAATGCTCGGGGATAAGTACTACCTGTACGGGAACCAGTACATGTTGTTCTCGGAGTTCAAAGGACTGGACAACGCATCGATCGCGCGGTTCGTGAACCTGGCGGACGGCATCCATCGCATGAAGGATCGCACACTGCGAGCGGAAACATTGGGGACGCTGCAGGCGAATGTAGGCTTGTGGCAGATCCTGGCCAGGCAGGGACAGATTCTGCGGGCTAGCCTCAACGATTCGTGGCAACGATTGCTGGCGCCATTTGCCAAGGTGTCGTCAGCGGCGCAACTGTTTACCGCCGGACGCGACTCACTGGGAGAAATCCTGCGGACGGCGGCAGGCAGGCCCCGCGTTTCGGAAAGCGAAATTATTGCGCTGCTTGCAGGACCCGCGCAGTCGACTGCCGAAGGCCAGCGAGTTCGGCAGGAGATCATCGCGCGGATGACTTCCGTTATGGCCGATCAGCGGCTGGTCTCGCTCGATACGCTTTTCACTCTGTCCGACGGGCTGCGCGACAAGACCCAGAGCACAACGCAAAACGAATTTCTGACCCAGGAGGCGAGCGAACTCAGGGCATTTGAGATGCCGCGCCCGCTTTTCACCACGCGCGAGAGGGCGGCGTGGGCGTCGCGATTCTTCTATAACCGGCATGCGGAAGGGGAGATGCGCACCGACTTGAGTCGCGCGATTGCCACGCGCGACCCCAAGGACGTGACACAGGCGGAAGCGCAGCTTGCTCCTTTCTTGCGGGACACTTTGGTGGGCCTGAACTATGCCTACTATGAGCCGCCGGGAGCGCAACTGCTGCACAATAATCCACTGTTCGTTCGCTTCCACGATTTTTCGGGTGAAATCACCGGTTCTCCGGATCAGTCCTGGCAGACGCCGGTCCTGCTGGGCCGCGGCGATACGCCCAGCGGCGGAGCTCATCTGGCGGGCTCACTGGCGAACCTGCCATATGTGCTGGCAAGCGTGGAGCAGGGAATGTTCGTGCCCGAGAACATACAGTCATTGATCTGGGTGGATCTGGTTCCGGATCTGGTGGCGGGCGCGATTTTGCCGCGCTGGTGGAACGTCAGCCCGACGGAGTTGCACGCGGCGACGCTCTATCAACGGGCAGGCGAGGAGTTGATAACGGCGGCGGCGAAGGATGAGAAGCTGCGTTCGCAGATACTGGAAATCCTGAGCGATCGCATGTTGCCTGAAACACTGGATCAAATCGACGATGACCTGCGCGCCGGCCGCGCGGAAGCTGCTCTGGAAGAGACGACGCCTTCAGAGCACTCTTACCTAATGGCGGAGTTCCACCAGAAGTTTCCTGGTGAAACCACTTACCAGGGCGAGGCAGGGAAGGACCTTGCGGAATTGTTGCGCAGCGCTCCGGAAGAGGCGAGCTGGCAGAAGATCTCGATGGATTTTGGCGTACCCCGGCCCGCTCTGGCGCAGACCTACACTCGGGAATTACTGCAGGGCAAGCCGTTCCCCTCGTTCATGGGATATGCGAGCCGGCTGCTGGCCGAGTCTTGGGATTCAAACAACCTGTATTGGGCTCGTCTGATGGATGAATCGGGTTACCAGCCCGTGCAGATGAATCTGTTTGTGCCGGAGTTGACGCACCGCATGATCAACAAGATTTCGGCGACGCACCCGGAAGACTGGGCTGCGGTCCGGCGGGCGATGCGGGAGACGGGCGAGGAATTCAGGCAGAATAAGGTACCGCTGCTCGCGGGAAGCACCGTGGCTTCCGGGCGCTAAGCAGCAGGCGGAGAGGCGAGAATGACGATGAGATCGCGGCTTTTCTTCATTCTTCCGGTGGTCCTGGCCGGAACAGCCGGCTGGATGGCGGCGCAGCAGGATGTCGTCATTCGCAAGGACGTGTCACTGGTGCAGCTGAATGTTGCGGTGACCGACAACAAGGGGAATTACATCACCGGGCTGCGTCCTTCGGATTTTATCGTGACCGAGGACGGCATCCCGGAGAAGATTGCGACGTTTGAGGAAGGTTACAGCGGCCCGCGAGCTGCAATAACGGCGACGAGCAAAGCGTCCGAATCGGCGGCTGCGCCGGACGAAGTATCCCTTGCGAAAGAGCCGGCTGAGATTGCCGCGCAGGAGGACGGCTCCGCGGGACCCAGCATATTTATTCTGTTCGACACGAGCAATTACATGTACCGCGGTCGGGGGTTCGTATTCGCTCAGGATTCGATGGCGGAATTTGTGCGTTCGCTGGATGGCCCGAGCCGGGTGGCGTTCTATTCTTACAGCAGCAATCTGTCGCGCGCCGCCGAGCTCACCAGGGAAAGATCGCTGGTGCTCAAGGGCATTCGCGCGACGGTGAACGGGGCTGAATCCGCGCTTTACAATGCGATGCTTCTCACCTTGCGGGACGCCGCGAAAGTCTCCGGCAAGAAAGTGCTGGTCGTGTTTACGAACGGTCCGGACAACGCGAGCACGGTATCGCCCGAAGAAGTAGGCGAGCTTGCCCAATCGGTGGGTGTGCCGGTCTACATGATCAGCACGCGAGAAGCCAAGCTCGATCCGATTTCATCGGTTGTTTTCTCGCGCATGAGCGCGAATACAGGCGGCACGGCTTATTTTGCGAAGACGTGGAAGGACGAAGATCATGCGTTTTCAGCGATCCGCGACGACCTGACGCATTTGTACCTGCTGAGCTATTACCCGCAGCCAAACCCGAACAGGGGGTGGCGAGCCATCACGGTGAAACTGGCGGGGAAGAATGCGGGCAAGTACAACGTGCGAACCCGCAGCGGTTACCGGCCGATCGTCGAGCGCGCCTCGCTCAACCCGATTCCAACACCGTAGCAGCGCCTGGCGCAAAAAACGCAGTCTACTCCTGGACGCTAAACTTCAGCGGCAAAACCAGGATCGCGTCTCCCACCTGAATCGAGACGTTGTAGCTGCCGGCCTTCACCTGCGGCACCTTGATAACGATCTTTTCGCCGACTTGTTCGACCACCGTGGCTTTATGGTCGTTCGTATCGTCGGACAGGAACACGGCAGAAACTCCCTCTTTGCCCAGGTTTTCTCCCATAAGGGTCAGGCTGTCGTTCACCTTACCAGCCTGAGGGTCCACCGCGGTCACGTGTGGGCGGCCCTGAGCAGCAACAAATTGAGCTGCCAGCGCCAGTGTTGCGACCATGCCAAAAATTCCCAATGAAAGCTTGCTTCGATGACGCACCTTTCACCTCCGCTGAAACACAAACGCACAAACTGCCCTCAAGGTCTCAAACATCAATCTGATTTGCGGCGATTCTCTTCGCAACCGCCCCTGCTGTCAAGCCCGTTGCGCGGTCATAACCTTAGCCTAGACCGGAGCGAGGCGCTTGTACGCGTTGAGGACGTCGTCGGGCGACAACACGCCCAACAGATGAGTGGCGTCGGCACGATGAACGACCGGCAAAAAGGGTGCGTCATGAAAGAGGCGCATGGCCAGATCCACGGGTTGATCGGGATGCAGACGAGGCAATCGCTCGGCGGTTACAAATGCGCCTAAGGCGATGGCGCCGTCTTTTTCAACGTCAATGGAACGCAACGTTGATTTCGCGATGAGAGACCATCGTCCATTCTGATGACTGACAAGGAACGCTTCTATATTTGCGTCCTTGGCCTGTGCCACAGCGGAAGCAGCAGTCTGTGTCGCCTTAAATACGGGAGACGCAGGTTGCTGCATCGCATTTTCGACGGCAAGGTGCACGCGTTCGCGGGTCTCTTCCATGGAAGGCAGGTTGAGGCCATCCTGACGCGTCAGCAGATCAAAAATCGGGACATGCTGAAGGCGACGGCTGATCAGGTAAGCGAGGGTATTGGCGATGATTACCGGGAGAATGATGGAATAGTTGCCGCTGACTTCGAGGACCATGAACACGGAAGTCATCGGCACGCGCAAGAATCCGGCAAAAAGAGCGCCCATGCCGACGAGAGCGTAGGCTCCAATGGGCGCGGCAAACCCCGGGAAAAAATGTTGTTCCAGAGTCCCCACGGCTGCGCCGATCGTGGCTCCAATAAACAGAGTGGGCGCGAACATCCCGCCGGGCGTGCCTGATGCAAGCGATATTGTAGTGGCAAGGATTTTCAGAAACGCGAGAACGATCAGGGTCTGCCAGACGAAATCGCCATGCATCGCCTGATCGATGTAATCGTAGCCTGCGCCCATGATTTGCGGAAACCGCAGGCCGATTGCTCCGATGACCAGTCCGGCCACTGCTGGTTGCAGGTACCGAGTCCATCGCGGCAAGGCTATCATCCTGGGGCGAAGCGAACCAAGCAGACGCGCAAAAACAACCGACGAAAGGCCACCTGTGACGCCCAATGCGGCATAGCCGAGGAGTTCGGCGGGGTGGACCAGGGTGTAGGCTGGCACACGAAACATCGGCTCAGCACCCAAGAAAAAGCGTGTGACGACGACGCTGGAAACCGCCGACAGAACGACAGCGCCCAGAATTCCAGCAGTCCAGGTACCGATCACTTCTTCGATAATGAAAATCACAGCTGCAATCGGAGAGTTGAATGCAGCAGCCAAACCAGCCGCGGCACCTACTGGCGCGATCAGCCGGAGTCTCTCTCTCGAGAACTGCAGCTTGCGACCCAGAAACGATGCAAGACCCGCACCGATTTGCAGCGACGGGTCTTCGGGGCCCAAGGAATGTCCACTACCGATTGCCAAACAGCAGAGTCCAAACTTTTCAAGCACTGTACCCAGAGGGATGTAGCCGTCGTAGATGTAAACAGCCGATTTTGTCTGGGTAACACCACTGCCACGGCTGCGTGGAAAGTACCGTGTAACAAGAAGGCCGATTAGAAGTCCCGCGAGTGCCGGGGCAAGCACGGACCGCAGATGTGAGGGGTACAAACCGGGGCCAAGAAGCCACCGCCGTGTAATGTCGATGGCGATGCGAAAAAGGACGACAGTAAGGCCGGCGAGAGCTCCTAAAATGATCGCCAGCGCCAAGAAAGCAGACTGCTCACGCTGAGCCAGGGCGATGCGAATGCGCTCAAGGAAGCTTTGTTGGCTAGTGAGAGCCGGCTTCATCGGTCAATTCTAGCGTACGCATCTATCTCATGCGCGTTTGGCTACGCGCTGGTTCAGGCAGCAAAGGATTGCCCGTGCAGGCATGCGGGTGTATATTTGCGCACGCTCAACAAGCGAAACCTGCAATCAACGAAAGCTTTTACATTCCTACATAAGATTTGAGCATTGGAAGGAGCGAGCCATGAAATCTGATGTGATTCAACGGCTGTGCATGATGGCCATCCTGTTGTTTTCGGGTTCGGTAGCGGGTTTTGCCCAGGCTCCCGCCCCGGCTGGGGCTGCTCCGGCTCCCCAGACCGATTACGAGCACATGACGATTAAGACCGACAAACTTGCCGACAACTTCTATACGCTTACCGGAATTAATGGGTCAGGCAGAACAGGCGGGACGATCGGTATTTTGACCGGGCCAGATGGCATTTTCATGGTGGACGCGACCTTTGCCCCATTGACGGACAAGGTTGTGGCGGCGATCAAGCAAGTGAGCTCAATGCCCGTACGATACGTGGTGAATAGCCACGCGCATCCCGACCATACCGGCGGAGACGCGAACATGGCTAAACTGGGCGCCACAATTCTGGCGCGGCCGGAATTGCGCGCCGCTTTGGCCGCGCAGAAGGCGTATCCGGTCGAGGGGCTTCCTCGTGTCACCTACTCAGCCCCTGTGACGCTTCATATGAACGGCGAAGAAATCGTCCTGATCCCGTTGCCGCCTGCGCACACTGACGGCGACACCATGGTCTACTTCCGCAAAGCGGACGTGCTGATGATCGGCGACTTTTTCCGCAAGGGCTACCCGAACATCGGCGGTTCCCCCGATGATCCAGGCGCTGGGCATGGCCGCCGCAGTGTGCGGGCCCAACACGAAAGTCGTTCCCGGTCATGGACCGGTGAGCTCGAGGGCCGACGTTCTGGCGCAGCGAGACGTGCTGGCAGCGGTTCGCGATAAGGTGGCGGAACTGGTCAAGCAGGGCAAGAGCGAAGACGAAGTGCTCGCGGCGCACCTGACGGCGCCATATGACGCTACTGTGCTTGATGGTATCGCGCAATATTATGATGCCGGTACAGTCGTCCGTTACCGTAACTCGGACGCATTCATCAAGCAGTTGTATGCGTTTCTGAAGCCGAAATCCTGAGGGTGCAACAAACTCAAGAGTTTGGGGGCTGGCACTTGACGCTTGGCTGAAGATACTTCGGTCAGGCGGGGTGCGAGCCTCTGTGTGAATGGCCGGCAACCTTATGACGCAATCTTTTTTGCTGCCCGGCGGGGTGATACTTCATGGAGGAACCAGGTGAATCGATTCTTGGCTGTAAGTTGTCTCGCACTGATGACTTTAGCCGCACACGGAACCGCAAGAGCCGATGATTACAGCGGGCCTTATGTAGGCTTGGCCGTAGGCCCATCCAACGGAAGAGCGAATGCGCGGACCAGTACCGTGTTTGTCTCAAGCGGATACTTTGCGTCAAGCAGCATTGATCCGATTGCGGCCGTAGGAGCACAGGGCGTGGCGCCAACCGGATTCGCCGTCAGCGGCAACATCGGTTACAACCTGCAGAAGATGAACCTCGTATATGGCGCGGAAGCCGATTTCGGATTCATGCGCGCCAGCAGCGTCGCCTCAGGCAGCGGACCGTATCCATGCTGCACGGGCAAGACCTTCACAGTCACGCAGCAAGCGCAAACGAATTGGTTGATGACGGCGCGACCACGCATCGGTTACACCTATGGACGCATGCTGATGTACGGCACCGGTGGCATGGCACTGACGCGGCTCCGTTACCACGAACTTTTTACCGACACATTTGCCAGCGCGCAGGAAAGCGCTGCGGCCAGCAGGAATATATTTGGGTGGACGGTCGGCGGCGGTGCGGAATACCAGGCAAATACGCGGTGGTCCGTCAAGGCCGAGTATATTTACGCGAGCTTTGGCAGACAAACGGCCACGAGTACAAACCTGACTGCAACCACCCCGCCGGGCAGTTTTCCGGCAAATATGTTCACGCATTCGGCGGATCTGCACATGCACATCGTGCGTTTTGGCTTCAACGCGCGGTTTTGAGTTTTCGCGGAAAGCGTTGTCGTTCTAGTGCCGGCGCACGATAATGCAGCGACAGCGCAACCTGCGCTGTCGCTGCCGTAGGCCAATACATCCGGCGTGCTCTGTCATTGCGTCCTTACCGAGCCGCGACCTTCTTCAATTCTGAGATAAACGTTTCTGTTGTTTTCGGGGCCGCTACCTTCCCCATCAGCACATCCCGAGTTCTTACTTCAGGACCATACGTCGCATCCATGGCGCGGTTGTCCCGGCCGATCGAAGTGTCTTTGATATTCACGGCCGCCAGCAGGCCATCGGACACCTCGTAAGTCACGATCGGTTGGTCTGTCCATGTGCTTCGGGCCGAGCGGCCGTTTGCAGTGGCTTCCGCGGTCGCTTCAGCGGTCGCCTCCAGGTCGATTGTTTCATTCATGAAGCGGTTCCTGCCGGAATCGTTCATCGCAAACATCACAAGGCTTTTCTGTTGAAAACCAATTTGAGCTCCCAGGCTGGCGCCGCTGATCGCGAAAAACGCCGGAGCACTCCACTCACTCTTCGAGATCTTGCACGTGACTACGCCATGTCCGCGCTTCATGCCCGCAACCAGCGCCGCTTCTTTCAACGCGGGCACGACCGCAACGCATCTTGCTTCTGAAAGATCGGCGTCGAAACTGGTTTTATTGCTCGCCGACATAACTGTCCTGAATGCCTCGGTCGCCTTGTCCAAACGGGCGGTGACGTCCACACTGCCGCCAAAAACGGGGCCTACAGAGGAGAACAACGTGAATGCCGCGACTACCGCCTTTGTCTTGAGCTTTAGCATTGGCATCCTCCTTTTAACCATTTGACGCGATTCAAATGTAAAGGAGCCACAATTGGGAAGCCGTGATTTTAGTCACGGCGCGTTGTGATTGCCGGGACAGTGGGAAGCCTGTAGATAGTTCCACCTGTGAGGGAATGCATCGATCCGCCGCGAACCCCGTGTCGCTCTGCGTCACACACAACGATGAAGCCGCTGGTGGGTCAGGCCACCACGACCCGATCGCGTCCCTCACTCTTGGCACGATAGAGAGCCTGGTCGGCCGCGCGTAACAACTCCTCTGCCGCGGCGCCCTGCTGAGGATAGACTGCGAGACCGATAGAAACACTAATTTCTCCCAGCACCTGGCCGAAGTGCTGCACGGTAAGGTGCCTGATATCTTTACGCAACATTTCTGCCAGGTGGCAGGCCCCCTCAGCCACGGTATCCGACAGGATGACAACAAACTCTTCGCCCCCGTAACGGCAAACGACGTCCTGCCCGCGTATCCGCTTCTTTAAGAAATCACCGAATGCGCGTAGCAGCGTGTCGCCGGCTTGATGGCCAAACGTATCGTTGAATTGTTTGAAGTGATCGATGTCGAGCATCAGGAGCGCAAGGGACTGATGATTGCGCAATGCCCTCCGCAACTCCCGTTCCAAAGTCTCCTCCATGTAACGTCGATTGAAAAGCCCTGTAAGGGCATCCCGGATGGATTGGTTGCGAAGCTGTTCGCCCAGTTTCAGATTGGCCAGAGCCAGTGCGATGTGTCCGGCCATCGCAATCGCCAGTGGGCTTGCGGATTCGACTTGTCCGTCCGTCAGCGCGCTGGAAAATTCACTGTCCCGCGGACCGGTCTCCAGATGCAGCAGGCCCAGCGTTTCGCTGTGCGCCATCAGCGGGACGCATACGCTGGGGAACGAACTGCCTGCCCCAAGGTGATGGCATGTCAGCCCCGCGGCCGTTTGCGCCAGATGGAGTCGTCCGAGACGTAGCGCCCAGCAGTCTTCGGGCAGGAAGACCTGTTCTTGCGGCGGCGGGCCGCCCCAGGAAGCCGCGACCTCCACCATATTTCTCGATTCCGAGATCAAGCACAGGCTCCCCGGAACACCGGGCAATATCTGTTCAGTGAATTGTCCGATCACGGTGCTGATTTCCTGGATACTTCGGCAGGTCTGCAGTAGTCCGCCCATTTGACTGAGAATGGAAATCTGACGGCTATCGGCCTGCAGCTTCTGGTGGGCTCGCTGCAAAGCGATGTCCCGCTGTTGGAGGCGGTCGAGCATGCCGTTGAATTGGTCAAAGAGAAGTCCGATTTCATCGTTTCCCTGCTTCGCTGCGCGCCTGGAATAGTCTTCGCGGGTCCAGACCGACGATGCTGTCTCCGCCAGGTCGCGGATCGGGCGTGAAATCAACCGCTGCAGACCCGTGGACGACAACACCCCGGCCACAAGCGAAACCAGAAATACGAGGACGTCGAGCTCCAAAAATCGCGACAGCCGCTCACTGAGTTCGGTAAGGTCCGCCTCGATGAAAATTTTTCCGATCGATCGCCCATTCAGAAGGATCGGTTCAAATAACAACATGTTACTTCCGCGGATGACGATCGACTCGGTTTGCGGCGGCAGTGGACAGAAATCGCGGCGCAGCGTGTCGCCGCTGTAGCTGGCGAACACTTGCCCGTCTTCGCGGTAAATGCAGGCATTGATTACATTGGGTCTGGCCCGCAGGGCCAACAAAACCTCACCGGCCGCTTTGGCATCGCCGAAGCTCAAAGCCGCCGTACTGTTCGATGCGACCATCCTTGCCGAAACGATAAGATCCTGGGTCTTGGCCTGCAGGAAGGTCGAACGGTCGTAAAGTGTAAAGCCGACAGAGGCGACCAGTAGAGCCGTAGCGGAAGTCACCGCAACAAGACTCTGCAGCTTCCATCGAATCGATAAATCCCGGTACCAACGCAATCCAGCTCGCATTTTCAATAAGTTCTCTCGGGCGCAGGCGCGCGCCGCGCCGTGCACGTGTAAACGAATGCACCATGCAAAAAGACTGATCAGAGTGCGATTCAGGAAGGGGGTAATTTCAGTCTAACAGGAAGCATTGCAGGTGCAAGGAGGGCGCCAAGCAAAGTTCCAATGCGCTACTGGTAAAATCCGCGAGAACATTTCGTGCGTGCGACCTGGTTGCAGCGGCATGTCGCGGCGGACTGCTTCTCCGCGCTTGCGAGCCCAGTGTTCAATTTCAGGAAACCGGACGGATTCGGAACCCCGCGCGTCGGGGCCGCCTTCTCGTTGTTTGGGGGAGCTTCATAAGTTGTTGATTGAGCGCAACATAGCGCAGAACACGTCGAACCCCCTTGGAGCGCTACTTGCATAGGCCAGAGAGAACTTTCATTCAATCCGCTCGTGAGTGCTACGCACATACCGCCGGCAAAGGAAGGAGCCACCCTGGCCGTTGTCGGCCGCCCGTGGCGAACAAAGTGCATTCGACTGGCGCTGTCCCTGTGCTTGTTCCTCTGGGCTGGCCTGACGGCGGCGCAAGATTCAGGGCCGACGGAACTGGGCAGCCTCAGCATGGAAGATCTCGCGAAGATAAAAGTGGACTCGGTTTACGGGGCCTCCAAATTCCTGCAGAAGGCTAAGGACGCGGCAACTTCGTTGATGGTAATCACGGGGGAAGAAATCCAGAGACATGGTTTTCGCACTCTCGCCGACGTATTGCGTAGCGTACGCGGCTTTTATGTGATCAACGACCGCAACTACAGCTATGTCGGCGTGAGGGGCTTGTCCAAGCCGGGAGACTATAATGCCCGCATTTTATTCCTGCTCGACGGTCACCGAGTAAACGACAATATTTTCGATGGAGCCTATGTCGGCATCGGATTCCCGGTCGACATCGATTTGATCGAGCGCATTGAGATCACCCGTGGACCGAACTCCTCCGTATACGGCACGGGAGCTTTTTTCGCCGTCATAAATGTGATCACAAAACGTGGCCGCGACTTGAACGCCGCCGAAGTGTCTACCGAAGCCGGGAGCCTGCACTCCTATAAGGGCCGGATAAGCTATGGCACACGCGTGGACAGTGGCCTGGAAACGATTTTTTCCGCCTCTTTTTTTCACAGTGACGGGCAAAGCAATCTCTTTTATCCCGAGTTCGATAATCCGGCAAACAGCCATGGAGTCGCCAAACACGCCGATGCCGGTCATTCCTACAGCGTCTTTGGCGACGTTATCTACCGCGACTTCAACTTTCATGTCGTTCATTCCTCGGTCACAAAGCACATCCCAACCGCCTCGTTTGCGACCGTCTTCAATGACTCGCGGACACGCACGACAGACTCGCGCAGCTATATCGACGCCCAGTACCATCGCGCTCTGACATCATGGGAGGTGCTGGGCAGAGTGTCCTACGATTGGTACGACTATCACGGCATCTACGTTTACGACTATGCGGGCAATGGCGTTCCACCGTATACGGAAAACTACGACGCAGCCAATGGGGCCTGGGTGGATTTTCAGGGTGACCTCTCCAGAGTCATTTTCAGTCGGCACAGCATTACGATTGGAAGCGAGTTCCGCCAGGACGTCCGCCAGCAACAGGTGAACTACGACATTGCGCCGTACCAGCTTTACCTCCAGGACCGTCGTTCTTCCACGGTATTCGCTCTGTATTTCCAGGACAAGTACTCCCTTCACCGCAACCTCACTCTGGTGATGGGACTTCGCGGCGACTGGCACAGAAAATACGGAGAGGCGTTGAGTCCCCGCCTCGGTTTGCATTGGACTCCGGCGCCGAATGCGGACGTCAGTTTCAACTACAGCCGGGCGTTTCGCGCGCCCAACAGTTTTGAGAGCTTCTATACCGGGAATCTAAGCAACTCGGCAAACCTCGCGTTGCGCCAGGAAAGGATCAGTAGTTGGGAATTGGACATCCAGCGCCGCTTCGCCATGCGATATTCGCTGACTGCCACCGGTTTTGTAAATCGGATGGACGATTTGATTGAACAGAGAACGGATATCCTGACCGGACGGCCTTCCTACGTGAATTCCGATGCGGTGCAGACCAAGGGGGTTGAAATTGAATTGGAAGCAGCGTGGCCGGGCGGACTCAAGAGCACAATTTCACATTCCCTGCAGGATACGCGCAACCAAGTCTCCGGCAATGTCCTTGCCAACTCTCCCAAACAAGTGACCAAAGTGACGCTCGACTTTCCCCTGTTGCAGCAGAAGCTCTTTGCCGGCATCGACGCTCAATACGTGAGCAAGAGGAGAACGGTTGCACAGACGGAACTGGGTGGCTTCGGCGTTATGAACCTGACTTTTTCGGCGGCAAAGCTGACCGAAAGGCTCAACCTGTCTGCAGGTCTCTACAACCTCTTTGACAAGAGGTACGCCGATTCGGGAGGCCTCGAACATGTACAAGCGTCAATTCCGCAGAACGGTCGAGGCTTTCGGATCAAACTGACTTATCGGCCGTATATCGGTCCGAGTTAGCCGTTGCCAGCCGTGAGTGCTCATTCCATGAACAGTCGCCTGCCCCCCATTCCCGCCACCGCCCACTGCAGGGGCGCCTGTCGTCGTGCGTGGCCAAAAGGATTCCGTCTCGGACGGTCCTTTCTCTTGTGCCATCTTTTTGTGTCGCTTCTGATTCCATGGCCTCTCATGGCGCAGCAGAAATCGGCTGGGGAATATGAGCTGAAGGCAGCCATGCTTCTTAATCTGATCCATTTCGTCGACTGGCCGCCCTCTGCCTATTCCGACCCGCAGGCACCGTTCGCCCTTTGTATTCTCGGGACCGATCCTTTTGGGAGTGCCTTTGCCGCTGCGGCCCGGCACAAATTCGAAAACAACCGGGAAGTGCGCATTTTATACCTCAAGGCTGAAGCTGATGTCCGCAGTTGCAATATTCTCTACATCAGCTCTTCAGAAAGCAGAGCGGCCGGGCAGATCTTTTCGAGGCTCGACGGGTCGACCGTACTGACGGTGGGCGAAATGAGAGAGTTTGCTGTGCGTGGTGGCATGATTCAATTCTCCCTCCAGGACCAGCAGGTGCGCTTCAGTATCAATCTGGGAGCCGCTTCTCACGCTGGACTTAAAATAAGCGCCAAGCTGCTGTCCCTTGCACGAATCGTAAACTCGTAACCGCCGTGCGGGGGTTTGACTATGGAAGGTTTTGGAAGTGGCGCGCCCGGAGGGAATCGAACCCCCGACCCTCTGCTTAGAAGGCAGATGCTCTATCCAACTGAGCTACGGGCGCTCTTTTAACCAAATATCTCATATCACAGACGCCTGTGACTAGGAACTGTTCCGCTTGATTCCGTGTGTTTCTCGGCTGGAACTACCGGGTGTATACTCGCGCGAATTTTGGAGCTGCGACGATGAATTCACGAAGGGCAAGATCAATTTTGGCACTCGCACTTGCCACAGGACCATTGACGACGGCCGGAGCAGCGCAAGCGCTGCCCACGAGCGCACCGCCCGTGCTCAAAGCCGAGAGCGCAAACACGAAAGAAGTTCAATTATCGTGGTCCGGCGCGCCCGTGGGCTCGTGCAGCCTGCAGCGCAAGATGGGTCCTCCGCCGGAGAGTTGGCCGGTCGTTGCAGCGTCGAGCGATGGCAAGGCTGTCGATTCGAAGATTGCGGCATACGGGACATACGTGTATCGGGTGATGTGCGGAACGAAGACATCGAACGAGGTGACCGTCGGTCCCCCTCCAGCGGGTTTTCACACGATTGCGTCGCGACCGGATAACCGTCCGGATACGGCCCTGGGCAAATTCATCAGCCCTGTGCTCGATGCGAATGGCGACCCGGCGGCGGCGTTTGTCTACAACGATCCAAACGGCGACGGCAGGGGGGAAGACACGGAAGTAATGTTTGTCGCATGGGACCGCGCGGGTTATCGCTGGAAGACGCCGGTCATGGTGGCGACGGCAGCGAATTTTGATCCGCGCCCTCCTGCACCTTGCTTGGCCGTGACGCGCGACTTGCAGAGCGGCGCGTACGGAATCGCATGGTTGGAAGCCGGCGACAACAGGACGGTACACATGGCGGTATCGCACGATGGCGGTGCGACATGGGTAGTAAAGACGGCTTTTTCCGGCACGACGGCGTTGGGCGGACCGAATCTAGTTTTCGCGCGCGGTAAGGCGCACCTCACAGTGGAGCAGGACAGCAAGCAGACGGTGTTCTACCTGACCGGCGATATCGACGAAGATCCCGCCCAATGGAATAGCACTTCAGCGCCGATGCTTTCC
>JADMIO010854495.1_pt1 | contig 16721 bp, 13 predicted proteins | sample 8958161 | NCBI WGS metagenome assembly JADMIO01 (sample SAMN16585339, study PRJNA669376) | soil metagenome | isolation source: Crop rotation soil | place: USA: Cullars Rotation, Alabama | collected 2011
CGTGTGCTCTCTTTTTTCTCAAAGCGCACATGCCACAAACGATTGCCGTCCTCGACTTCGGTTCGCAGCTCACGCAGGTCATCGCGCGCCGGATTCGCGAGTGCCAGGTCTTTTCGAAAATCTATCACTTCTCGACGTCCGCGGCCAAACTGCGCGAGGAAAATGTCGCCGGAATCATTCTCTCCGGCGGTCCGCAAAGCGTTTATGCGCGCAAAGCGCCCCATCCCGATCCCGCGATCTTTCAACTGGGCGTGCCCGTGCTGGGCATCTGCTACGGCTCGCAACTGATCAGCCATTTCCTCGGCGGTGAAGTGGCGCACAGCAAGGCGCGCGAATACGGGCACGGCACCCTCACCATCCAAAAACCGGGCCGGCTGTTCGCCGATCTGCCGAAAAAACTGCGCGTCTGGAATTCGCACGGTGACAAGATCACGAAGCTGCCGCCGGGTTTCCGGGCGATTGGGACGACCGAGAATTCACCCTTTGCCGCGTTTGAGGATCTCAAGCGCAACATCTACGGCATCCTTTTTCACCCGGAGGTTTTTCACACCGAACGCGGCGCGGACATGATCCGCAATTTCCTGCTCGTCGTCTGCGGGGTGAAGCAGGAGTGGACCACGCGCGACTTCATCACGCATGCCGTGGAGAACATTCGCGCCCAGGTCGGCAAGGGGCGCGTGTTGCTGGGGCTTTCCGGCGGGGTGGACTCCTCGGTCGCCGCGGCCCTGCTGCACAAGGCGATTGGCCGGCAGCTCACGTGCGTATTTGTCGACAACGGCCTGCTGCGCAAGGGTGAGCGACAGGCGGTCGAGAAGCTCTACGGCGATCATTTCCACATCGACCTTCGCGTGGCGGATGCCGCGAAGCTCTTCCTCCGGCGGCTCAAGGGCATCAGCGAGCCGGAACAGAAGCGAAAGATCATTGGTCGCACGTTCATCGAAGTATTTGAGAAATCGCTGAAGTCGATCGGCCACGCCGAATTCCTCGGGCAGGGCACGCTTTATCCCGACGTGATCGAGAGCGTGTCGATCGGGGGCAATCCCGCATCGCTGATCAAGACGCACCACAACGTCGGTGGGCTGCCGGACCGAATGAAGCTCAAGTTGATCGAGCCGTTGCGCGAATTGTTCAAGGACGAGGTGCGCCGCGTGGGTGAGGCGCTCGGCCTGCCGCGCGAAGTCGTCTGGCGCCAGCCCTTTCCCGGTCCAGGCCTCGGCGTCCGCCTCATGGGCGACATCACGGCGGACAAACTTGAAATCCTCCGCAACGCCGACGCGGTGCTGCAGGAGGAAATGTTGAGCAGCGGTTATTACTACAAGGTTTGGCAGTCGTTCTGCGTTTTTCTGCCCGTCCGGACGGTGGGGGTCTTTGGCGACGAGCGCACGTACGACTACGTGATCGCGCTGCGCGTCGTGGAAAGCACGGACGCAATGACCGCCGACTGGGCCAAGTTGCCTCACGAGCTGCTCCAGAAGATCTCCGGCCGGATTACGAACGAAGTCCGCGGCGTGGGCCGGGTGGTGTTCGACATCAGTTCCAAGCCGCCTGCCACCATCGAGTGGGAATAGTTACGCCCGGCAATTCAAGACCCAATAGGAATCAGCAAGAATCCAACTCGGCCGCGCGTTCCTGCTTTTTGCCGTTTCCACATTTTAAATTTTCCGACATCCCTCATCCATGACCGCCCATTTTCGCCTTCCCGTCTTGACCTGCGTGGCCGTCGCCTTCGTCAGCCCTGCGTTTGCGGCCGAACCCGCCATCATCGCCAAAGCGCGTGCGTTTCTTGGAGCCGAGGCGGCGCTCAATAATTTGAAGTCGGTCCATTACACCGGCACGCTGACAACGTCCGAAGGCGGGGACGCCTCGAAAAAAGCGCGGGTGGCCCTGGAGATCATCTTTCAAAAACCAGAACAGCAGAGGATCATGGCGACATCCGACAGCACGATCGAAATCACCGCGCTCGACGGCTACGATGGCTGGCAACGAGTGCAGGATGTTGCGGACGCGACCAAATGGCGACAGACGCTGCTTGGAACCGACCAAATCAAACGGCTGAGGGCGAATACCTGGGAGAATCTTTCGTTTTTTCGGGGAATAGAAAAAATTGGCGGCCGGGTCGAAGACCAGGGCACCACGACGATCGATGGGATCACGTGCCAGAAAATTGCCTTTATCCATGCGCCCAACATCATCTTCTATCGTTTCTTCGACGTCGCCACGGGCCGATTGGTTCAGACCGAGACCGAGGCGGGCGGCTCCATTCGCGAGCAGGGCGAGATGGTCGTGAGCGGCATCCGTTTCCCGCGAAGCATCACCACCACGACCAAGGGCCCCAAGGGCGAGGTGCAGACCGTCACGATCAATTTCGAGAAGGTGACCCTGAACGAGAGTATCCCCACCAAGCAATTTGCCGTGCCTGGGTTGAGTAATCCGTAGTGGAAAGTAGCCGGGCTCGCTGAGCCCGGCCGGGGTCGACGACCCCGGCTACCTGCCTAGTGCCGGTCTGAAAATGGCGCTCTTCCGCCACCAATCGGCATAAAATATCTCGCGGGCCGTCCCGTGTCGTCCTACATGCGCTGAGGTCCATGCGCACTCTTCATCACGCTTCGAAAACATTTGCGGACGAACTGGCTGCATTTTGTCGCGGGGCGATCGTGCCGAAGGAGATGGTCGATTCCGTCGCGGCGATTCTCGCCGATGTCGCACTGCGCGGCGACGAAGCGATTTCGTATTACGCGGCAAAGTTCGACGGCGCCAAACTGCGCGGACGCGATTTCCGCATTCCGATTGCGGACTTGGCCGCAGCGGCCGAGCGACTTCCTCCCGCGGAAATGCGCGCGCTCGTCGCGGCCCGCGAGAACATCGTGGCTTACAACAAGCGCGGGATGCCCGAAGACTGGAGTTTCAAGAACAAGCACGGGGCCACGGTGGGGGAAAAACACGATCCTCTCCGTCGCGTCGGCTTGTATGTGCCGGGTGGTGAAGTGCCGCTGGTTTCGACCGTTTTGATGACGGCCACGCTGGCAAAAATTGCGGGCTGTCCCGAGGTGGTCGTGTTCACGCCTTCGAATGCGGATGGGAAGGTCGCGCCTGCCATCCTGGCGGCACTGAACCTGGTGGGCGTGGAGGAAGTCTATCGGGTGGGCGGAGTTCAGGCCATCGGCGCGATGGCGTTTGGCACCACCACCATTCCGGCAGTCGACAAGATTTTTGGTCCCGGAAATGCATATGTGTGCGAGGCGAAACGGCAGGTGTTTGGGACCGTGGGCGTTGATTCCCTGCCCGGTCCGAGCGAGGTGATGATCATCGCTGACGATTCGGCCAATATTTCGTTCGTGGCTGCCGATTTGTTGGCGCAAGCGGAGCACGGATCGGGCCGGGAAAAGGTTTATCTCGTCGCGACCTCCGAGCGGATACTCTCCGGCGTCAGTTCCGAGCTTCGCACCCAACTCCAGCTTATTTCGCGCACGGAGAAAACGCAGCGCGTCCTGGAACAGGGATTTCTCGCCATCGAGGTGCAGACGCTGGGCCAGGCGGCCGGTATCGCCAATTACGTCGCGCCTGAACACCTGGAATTGATGGTCGAGGAGACGGCCGTGAGCAAAATGACGACCGCGATTACCACCGCGGGCGCCATAATGATCGGGAATCATACCCCGACGGCGCTGGGCGATTTCACGGCCGGTCCCAGTCACGTGCTTCCCACGGGCCGCGCGGGCCGGTTTTTCAGCGGACTCCGCGTGGCCGATTTCATGCGACGCACGAGCATCATTCAGTACGACCGCGCGAGCGTGAAAAAAGCCGCGCCCATCGTCGCCGAGTTCGCCACGATGGAAAAGCTCGATGCTCACGGCAGATCGGTGCGGATTCGGACGATGTGATACGCGTGAAGGCTTTCCACCGCGGAATGGACGGGAGAATTAACCGCGGATAACGCGGATGAAGCGGATGGGGGGAGTAGTTTCCTGGCCTTATCCGCGCTCTTCGCGGAATCCGCGGTCAAGAAATTCCGGGGTTGTGCGAGCGGGTTTTTCAGCCGACTTCCGCATAGCCGATTTCATGCGGCACGACAGATCGGTGCGGATTCGGACGATGTGATACGCGTGAAGGCTTTCCACCGCGGAATGGACGGGAGAATTAACCGCGGATAACGCGGATGAAGCGGATGGGGAGTAGTTTCCTGGCCTTATCCGCGCTCTTCGCGGAATCCGCGGTCAAGAAGTTCCGGGGTTTGTGCGAGCGGGTTTTTCAGCCGACTTCCGCATAGCCGATTTAATGCGGCACGAGCGTCATACGCGTTTCGGACCGGACAGTCTTCCGCGACTCCGCGGTTAAGATCCGAATTGCCGCTGTTTGCCGCCTGGAGTTTCCTCGTCGGCACCATGCTTCGTTTCCGCCTCTTCCGCGGTTTCGCACGCGCTTTCGTTCTCAGCGCCAGCGTAGCCGTCGCGCAGCCCGCCACTCGACCGCTCACGCACTCGGATTTCGATTCGTGGCGGAGCGTGGCGACACCGCAGCTTTCCCGGGACGGTAGCTGGCTCGCTTATTCGTTCATGCCACAGGACGCCGATGGCGACCTCGTCCTGCGCGAGGTCGCGACCGGCCGGGAACATCGCGTTCCCGTCGGGGCGCTGCCGCCGCCGGTGATTGCCCCCGCAGAGGAGGGCGCCAATCCGGAAGCACCACCGCCGGTGCGCAACATCCGCATCGCATTCACCAGTGACACGCGGTTTGCCGTCGCCTCCACCCATCCGTCGAAGGCCGAAGTCGCGGCGGCGCGCAAGGCAAAGAAAAAGCCGGAAGAAATGCCAAAGGGCGGTCTCGTCGTGGTCCGGCTGGACAATGGGGACGTGACGCGCATCGCGAGCGTGAAGAGTTTTCAGGTGCCCTCCAAGGGTGGCGCCTGGCTGGCTTATCTGAAGGAAGGAAAACCCGAGGACAGGAAAACCGAGGAAGCGGGCGCCGAAGAAAAATCTGGTGGCGCCTCTCCCGCGCCGGACGAGGATTTCACGGATGGCGGCGAGCGGATCGATGCGGACGCGCCGGAGGACGCCGCCGCGCCTCGCCGCACCGGGGGCGCCACAACGGGCGCGACCACGTATGGCGCGGAACTCGTGCTGCGTGATCTTGCAACGGGAAGCGATTTGACGCTGCCTGCCGTCACCGACTATTCGCTCGCACGCGACGGCCGCGTGCTGCTCTACACCGTATCTTCCAGGACACCGGAGCAAAATGGCGTCTACGTCGTGAAGCCCGGCGATACCGCGGCGCCGCACAGCCTGCTCTCCGGCAAGGGCCGCTACAGCCGGCTGGCGTGGGATCGCGAGCAAACCCAGGCGGCCTTCGTGAGCGATCGCGACACGGCCGGATCGCGAACGAATGCGCGTTTCAAACTCTATCACTGGCCACGGGGCGCGCCGGAGGTGACCGCCGTCGTCGGCCCGGGCACCGCCGGGCTGCCCGAGACGCTCGTCGTCAGCAACCATGCCGGCGCCTCGTTCTCGCGTGACGGAAAAAAACTGTTTGTCCCCGCGAGTGCGCCGCCGAAGCCGTCGCGTCCGGCGGGGGTTGCGCTGGCCGACGAGGACAAGGTGGTGGCGGATCTCTGGCACTGGCGGGACGGCTATGTGCAGTCCATGCAGAAGTCCCGCGCGAACCAGGAGCGCAATCGCGTGTACCGCGGGGCGCTCGATTTGGCCTCGATGAAGTATGTGCAACTCGCCGACCCCTCGATGGCGGCCGTGACCATCAGCGACGATGGCACGCGCGTGCTGGGATACGACGATCGGGTTTACCGGCACCTGATCGATTTCGACGGGCGCTTCACGGACATCTATGTGGTCGATGCCGCCACCGGTGCGCGCACGCTCGCGCTGAAACAATTGCGCAGCGAATTTGGCGCCGCGCTGCTCTGGTCCCCGGACGGAAAATGGGTGAGCTACTATCAGGATCGGCAATGGCGGGTGCTCGCCACGGCCACGGGGAAGTCGCGACCGCTGACGACGAAGCTCCGCGTCGCGTTTCACAACGAGGACGACGATCGGCCGCAGCCGCCCGGCGCTTACGGCGCCGCCGGATGGACGAAGGACAGCGCGTCCTTCCTCGTCTACGATCGGTACGATGTCTGGCAGCTCTTTCCCGATGACCGGACGCCGCGGAACCTGACGGCCGGATACGGCCGCAAGGCGCGTCTCCAGTATCGCGTGCAGCGCATCGAACCGGTCGACGAAGATGACGATGAGCGCGGCCTGGATCCCACGAAGCCGCTGGTGCTGCGCGCCGAAAGCGAGGAGACACGGGCGAGCGGATTCTTCCGCACGACGTTCACCGCGACCGATGCGCCCGAGCGACTGCTGTGGGGCGACCGGAACTACCGCTACCTCGGCCGGGCGCGCGAGGCCGACGCGCTGCTCGTGACCGCTTCGCGCTTTGACGAATTTCCCGACGTGCACGTGACCGACTCTTCGTTCGCCAACTTGAAAAAGTCGACCGACGGTGGCGCCCAACTCACGCCTTTCACCTGGGGAACGTCCGAGCTCATGCGCTTTCGCAACGCCGACGGCGTGCCGTTGCAGGCCGCGCTCTACAAGCCGGCCGGTTTCGATCCGAAGAAAAAATACCCGCTCATGATCTACCTCTACGAGCGGCTGTCGCAGAACGTGCACAACTTCGTCAATCCCGCGCCGGGGACCAGCGTCAACGTCTCGCTGTATGTCAGCAACGGTTACCTCGTCCTCATGCCGGACATCGTCTACAAGACCGGCCAGCCAGGGCAGAGTGCATTGCGCTGCGTGCTGCCAGCGCTCGATGCCGTCGTGAAGCAGGGGTTTGTCGACGAAAAAGCCGTCGGCATCCAGGGGCATTCGTGGGGCGGATACCAAATCGCCTACATGCTCACGCAGACGGATCGGTTTCGCGCGGCGGAGGCAGGGGCGCCGGTCGGCAACATGACCAGCGCGTATTCGGGGATTCGCTGGGGCAGTGGAATGCCGCGCCAGTTTCAATACGAGACCGGTCAGAGCCGGATCGGGCGCCCGCTCCAGGCGGCGGCGAAGCTTTACCTGGATAATTCGCCGATCTTCCAGGTGGAACGCGTCCGCACGCCGTTGCTGATCATGAGCAACGACAATGACGATGCCGTGCCCTGGTATCAGGGAATCGAGCTGTTCCTCGCCCTCCGGCGCCATGCGAAACCGGCGTGGCTCTTCAACTACAACGGCGAGTGGCATGGCCTGAGACGGCGGGCCGACCAGAAGGATTGGACGAAACGGATGCTGCAGTTCTTCGATCATTACCTGAAAGGCGAACCCGCCCCGAAGTGGCTCGAGGATGGAATTCCCTACATCGAGCGGGAGGAGGAGAAGGAGAAGTTCAATGCGCCCGCGAAAAAGCCGACCGCGGACCCGGTCCCGGTGGCAGCGGCGGCGACGCAGTAGTCCGATTCCGCCGTTTTTGTTGGTAGCCCCGGCTTCAGCCGGTCCGGGGTTCGACCCTCGCAAGCGGCGTTCGGAACTCCGCTTCTGCTCGCAACCTTCCGCCTGCAGGCGGCGCTACGAACCAAGACCCACGCTTCCGGGCAAAGGTGGGCGAATCGGTCGACGCAAATGTCCGGCTGGAAGCCGGCGGCGCTTTCTGCCTCTGTTTGGACGGCCATGCCCGACCTTTCCTCCCTCGCGCTCCCGCATATCGCGAAGCTCCACGCCTACACGCCCGGTCTGCAACCGACCGAATCGGGCTGGGTGAAACTCAACACCAACGAATGTCCGTACCCGCCCAGCCCGCGGGTCGCGGAGGCGTTGCGGCGTGAGATTGGCGCGGACGGTGCGGCGCTGCGCCTGTATCCGAATCCCAAGAGCGGTCCGTTGCGCGACGCCGTCGCCCGGCTCCATGGACACGGTCTTTCCGAACGAAATGTCTGCATCGGCAATGGTTCCGACGACATCCTGAATCTCCTCATCCGCGCCTTCTGCACGCAGGACGCCGCGGCCGGTTTCACCTTTCCGAGCTATTCGCTCTATCCGGTGCTGGTGGAGATCCAGGACGGCCGCGCCGCCACGATCGATTTCGATCGTTCGATGCGTTTGCCGGTGGAACGAATCGCGTCATCGACGGCGCGCGCGTTTTTCCTGACATCGCCGAACGCGCCGACGGGCGTGGCGTTTTCGAACGCCGAACTCGAACGCGTGCTGGCTTCCTATCGCGGTTTGTTCGTGGTCGACGAAGCCTATGCCCCGTTTGCCAACGAAGACGCGATCCCCCTGCTCGCCCGCCACGCGAACCTGGTGATCGTGCGCACGCTTTCCAAGGCCTACGCGCTGGCCGGGATTCGCGTGGGCTATGCGCTGGCGCAGGTGGAAATCATCGACCTGCTCGACCGCGTGCGCGACAGCTACAACGTCAACCGGCTCTCGCAGGCGGCCGCCACCGCCGCCCTCGGGGACACGGATTACCATGCCGCGATGATCGCGAAAGTGAAGGCCACGCGCGACCGATGCCTGGCGGAGTTCGCCGGGAAACGCGGCTGGTTCACGTACCCCTCCCAGTCGAACTTCCTCTTCACGGAACCGAAAAACGCGCGCGGCGAAACCGGGCCGGCCGTGGCGAAGGCAGCCTACGATTTTCTCCATGCGCGGAAGGTGCTCGTGCGGTACTTTCCGAGCCACGCCTTGACCGCGCCGTTCCTGCGCATCAGCGTCGGCACGGACGCCGAAATGGACGTTCTCAGCGCAACCTTCGACGCATGGCTAAAGGCTCCCAACGCACCAGCACCGTAACCCGCAAGACGGCGGAGACCAACATCACGCTCCGTCTCGTGATCGACGGCCGCGGGGCCGCGCAAATCGATACAGGCGTGCCCTTTTTCGACCACATGCTGACCCTGTTGGCCAAGCATGGGTTGTTCGATTTGACCATCAAGGCGAAGGGCGATGTTGACGTCGACTACCACCACACGGTCGAGGACGTGGGTCTCGTGCTGGGGCAGGCCTTCAAGGAGGCATTGGGCGACAAGGTCGGGATCAGGCGGTACGGGTTTTTCATCCTGCCGATGGATGAATCGCTGGCCCGCGTCGTGATCGATGTGGGCGGCCGGCCGCACCTGGTTTACGAGGCGAACGCGCCGACGATGTTCGTGCGCGATTTCAACATTGTGCTCGTGAAGGAATTTTGCCGCGCCTTCAGCAATGCGCTCGGGGCCAACCTGCACGTGCAACTGCTCTATGGCGAGGAGCCGCATCACGTGGCCGAGGCGATTTTCAAGTGCCTCGCACGCGCTTTGGATGTCGCGACGCAAATCGAGAGCCGCGCGGCGGATTTGTTGCCGTCGACCAAGGGAAAGATATAGGCGCGGCTGGCGGTTTCGGGATCCGGGTTTTGAGTTTTGGGTCCGTTTTCGTCCCTCGCTCCGACCAGCCACCCGATTCGGAACCAGGAAACTCAGCACCATGAGCGAAGCGACGATCGCCGTCATCGACACCGGAATCTGCAACCTGCGCAGCGTCACCAAGGCGCTGGAGGCCGTCGGCGCGTCGATCAAGGTCGTGCATTCGCCGGCGGAAATCGCGGGGGTTCAGGCCGCCGGACTCGTGCTGCCGGGCGTCGGGGCGCTGCGCGACTGCGTGGCATCGCTGCGGGCGAGCAAACTCGACGCGACCGTGCGCACGTGGATTGCGGCGGACCGGCCGTTTCTCGGCGTCTGCCTCGGGATGCAGGCTCTGTTCCAGCATTCCGAGGAAGGCGACATCACCGGGCTCGGCGTTTTTCCCGGCAAAGTCGTCCGGTTCCAGCGGCCGCGTGAATTCAAGATTCCGCACATGGGATGGAACGAGATTCATTTTCGACAGCCGGCATCGCCCCTCGCGGCCGGGCTCGCGCCGCAGGGCGATGCGTTTTACTTCGTGCACAGTTTCCATTGCGTCCCGGACAACCCGGGCCTCGTGCTGGCGGAGGCGGATTACGGGGGCCTTTTTTGCGCGGCCATCGCTCGCGGGCGGTGCTTTGCCACGCAGTTCCATCCCGAAAAAAGCCAGGGCCGAGGGTTGCAGATCTATCGAAACTTCGTGCGCCTCGCGTACGCGGGGTAAATTCCAGCCGCGCCGGTGACCGGGCTGGTCGCTCATTAGCGCTTTAACCCTCTTGGGTCCGCGCCCTTATTCCGCTCCGCTTTTCCGGTCCGGCCCAAACTTTCCTTTGCCAGCGGCGCGGATTTGGGTTCGCTCGTCGGGATATGGCCAAGACTGCGTCGCTGAAGCTGGACGACAAAGACTACCCCCTGCCAATCATCGTTGGCACCGAAGGCGAAAAAGCGATCGACACGCGTGCCCTGCGTGCCGCCAGCGGCCACATCGCGTTCGATCAAGGTTACGGCAATACGGGATCGTGCGAGAGCAAGATCACGTTTCTCGATGGCGACAAAGGCATCCTGCGCCACCGGGGGTATCCGATCGAGCAGCTCGCCAACCAGAGTGATTTCGTGGAGACGGCGTACCTCGTGATCTACGGCGAACTGCCGACGAAGGGGCAGCGCAAGGATTTCGGCCTGTTGCTGCGCAAGAATGCCGCGGTCGAAACGCAGATGCAGAAAATCCTCGAGGGGTTTCCCACGAGCGCCTCGCCGATGGCGATGTTGTCCGCGATGGTCAGCGCACTCCCGGCCTATCACGCGGATCTCGCGACGAACAATTTCGAGAAGGACCTGCAGAACTTCGACCTCGCGGCGGCGATTGCCATCTCGAAGATCCGGACATTCGTGGCGATGATCTATCGCTACCAGAAGGGACTGCCTTTCATTTTCCCGAAGCAGGAGCTGCCGTTTTGCGACAACTTCCTGCACATGATGTTTTCCGAGCCGTATAAGGATTACCTGGCGATGCCGGAGGTGGCCAAGGCTCTGAACCTCGTGTTGCTGCTCCATGCGGACCACGAACAAAACTGTTCGACGTCGACCGTGCGCATGGTGGGTTCCAGCGCGGCCAACCTGTTCGCATCCATCTCCGCCGGGATTTGCGCCTTGTCGGGTCCCCTGCACGGCGGGGCGAATGTTGCCGTGATGCAGATGCTCCAGTCCATCCACGACGAAAAGGACGACGGCACGCGCTTCATCGCCGCGGCGAAGTCCGGTTCGAAGAGCAACCGCTTGATGGGCTTTGGCCACGCGGTCTATCGTAACTTCGATCCCCGGGCGAAGATCATCGGCGAGGCCTGCGACACCGTGCTGAAGAAACTGGGCGTGGACGATCCCCTGCTGGCCATCGCGAAGAATCTCGAGCAGGCGGCGTTGAAGGACGATTATTTCGTGTCGCGGAAACTCTACCCGAACGTCGACTTCTACTCCGGCATCATCATGCGCGCGATTGGGATTCCGATGAACATGTTCACCACGATGTTCGCGATCGGTCGTGCCCCCGGATACATCGCGAACTGGCGGGAGGTCGCATCCAATCCAAAGGGCCGGATCTATCGTCCGCGGCAGATTTATGTCGGACCGCCCAAGCGGGACTACGTCGCGATAGCCAAGCGGTAGGCTCCAGATTCGAGGAGGGTAACACCGGCGTTACATAAACGCCGGTGAACATTGCAGGGTCCGCTTTGTCCAATGGGCAAGGAGGCTCTTAGTCATGAATACTCGCATTTCCATGGTTGGGTTGTCCGTGATGGCGTCCGCTCTTTTGCTGCTGGCGGGCTGTGACACCTTCCAGTCGCGCGCACGGGAAAAGTCCGCGACTTACGAATCGCTCGATGCTGGCACGCAGAATCGTCTGGAGCGCGGACGGATAGCACCGGGTGACACGCAGGACATGGTTTATATCGCACTGGGGAATCCCGACGAAAAGCGGGAGGTGACAACGGCGGACGGCACGCATTCCACGTGGATTTACCGCACATACTGGCAGCAATATGAAGGGACGGCCTGGGTCGGATATCGCCGGGTGATTGTGCCCGCCGCCAACGGTCGGGGATTTGTGGTGTTTCACGAACCGGTGACGCAGGACATTTATCGGACACACGTGGATGAGGTCATCCGGGTGTCGTTTTCGCCGACCGGCGTAGTGAGCACCATCGAGCAATCCAACCGCCGCTAGGGCGCGAACGAATTTGGGGGAGCGGGGAGTCGACGGGTGGGCCGGTCGCGGAACGCACGGCCCACTCAAATCCGTCGCGGCCTACGTGCCGGACTTCAGCTTTTCTTCTTCTGGCCGCCGTGGAAAATCTCGTCGAGCTCGAGGCCGGTGAGATGGGTGAGCCCGGTCATCAACCTCCAGAAAACGAACATCGTGACGGCCATGGTCGGCAGCACGATGACGGGCCAGCTTAGTCCGTTCATTTTGCCGAGTTCGGCGTTGAATTCGGGGGTGCCGGGAGGACTTTTCAACAGGTAGCGCGCGAGCCCGAAGTTCAGGACCGCGCTGAGGAGAAACGACAGCGCCATGCCGTAGCTGGCGCGAGCCAGCAGCCGATCGAGTTCGCTTTGCTGGCCCCGCTCGAGCAGCACGGCATCGACCTTGGCGGTGTCGATCACCTGGTCGTTCCAAATCAGCTCGCGGACCAGCGGGCGTTTGGTGCGCATCGACAGCAGGACGGTGACGCCAAAAAGCGTCGGAATCGCCGCCTCCTTGATCGCGAACCAGAGCCCGTCGGCCTTCATCTGGTTGAGGCCGCCGGTGAGCAGCACGCTCACGATGCCGACAATCGAGAACAGGTTGGTCTTCCGGCGGCGAACCAGATCGTAGACACCGTAACCAAACGGGAAAGCGAGGGCCACGACCATTCCCCACTGGGGGCCGAGGCGGTTTTCGCTGCTCAGCTTCATCAACACGAACGTCGGGATCGCGAGATTGCAGGCGAGGTTGAGGAGAAGGTTTTCTTTTTTGGGGGTGGTGGAAGTCACAAACGGAAAGCAGGAGTAGCCATGAAGCGGAGGAAGACCCGGGTCTAATCAAATTTTCCTGGTTTCCTGCCTTGCGGATTTGTGCCATTGCTGCGCGCTCCATGATTCTCCTCGGTGTCAACATCGATCACTGCGCCACGCTGCGGCAGGCGCGCTATCGCGATGCGGGTGTGACGACCGGCGGCGCGATTGAGCCGGATCCCGTCACGTTTGCCTTGCTGGCGGAACAGGCGGGAGCGGATGGGATTACGGTCCACCTGCGCGAGGATCGCCGGCACATCCAGGAACGCGACGTCTGGCGGCTGCGCGAAAGCATCGGCACCCGGCTGAACCTGGAGATGGCGTGCACGCCGGAGATGACGGCGTTTGCGCTCAAATTGAAGCCGGACTTCGTGTGCCTCGTCCCGGAAAACCGGCAGGAGGTGACCACGGAAGGCGGCCTCGACGCAGTGGGAAATCGCGAGCGGGTGAAAGCCTGTGTCGACGCGATGAATGGCGCCGGGATCAAGGCCAGCCTTTTCATCGATGCGGACGAGCCGCAGATCGAATTGAGCGCGCGACTGGGCGCGCCCTACGTCGAATTGCACACCGGTGCGTATGCCCATGCCTATTACACGGCCCGGCGCCCGGCGGAGTTTCAGCGTCTCCGGCTCGGCGCCGTGCGGGCGCACGACCTCGGGCTCATCGTCAACGCCGGTCATGGCATCAACTATGTCAACATCGCCGAAATCCGGACGTTGCCGCATCTGCACGAGCTCAACATCGGCCACACCATCGTCAGCCGCGCGGTGTTGACGGGCGTCGCTGAAGCGGTCCGCGAGATGAAGACCCGGATGGGTGCCTGAAGAACGCTGCTGAAGAACGCTGCTGAAGAACGTTGCTGAAGAACGCGAGACTCTGAAGAACGCGAGAACGCGAGACTGGGGAGAACGCGAGACTGGGGAGAACGCGAGACTCTGAAGAACGCGAGAACGCGAGACTGGGGAGACCGAGCGGGGGTAGAACGTGGGATGTGGGGGAACGCGAGACTCGAGAGACCTGAATTTCCGTGGCGGGCGGCTATTGCGCTCCCTGTCTTCCCCGTCTTCTTAGTCTTCGAAGTCTTCCCACGTCTTCCCAGTCTTCCCCCGTCTTCCATGTCTTCCGTGTCTTCCATCTCGCTGCCTCCCGGCGGCATCGTCATCGGGATTGGCACCGACATCATCGAGGTGGAACGGGTGCGCGGGGTGCTCGAACGGCAGGGCGAACGCTTTCTCAAGCGCGTGTTTAGCGACGAGGAGCGCGCGTATTGCGCGAGCATGGCGCACCCGCATAAGCACTACGCCGCGCGATTTGCGGCGAAGGAGGCGGTTTCGAAATGTTTTTCCACCGGGATCGGGGCGGAACTAGGCTGGCGCTCGGTCTCGATTTACCATGGGGAACGCCATCAGCCGCTGGTGCGCCTGGACGAAAAGGGCGAGGCGTTGCTGCGTCAGGTCGGGGCGACCCATGTTCACGTCAGCCTGTCGCATACGGAGACGGTCGCGATGGCGGTCGCGGTCCTGCTGAAACATCTGCCGGCCTGAATCCCAATCGGCTTTCGCATGGACGAAGACGAGCCACCGCCGCGAAGGGAATACCCACTTTCGACCGCGAAGATGTCGAAGACACCTTCGTGGATCATGCTCGGCTTCCTGCTGGGAGCGCTGTTCGTGGTGGCCCTGCCCCCGCTGCGCAAGGATTCCGCTCCCGCGACGGGCCCTCTCCGCCCCGTGGAACCTCCGAAACCGGCGGCCCCTCGGCAGGCCCAGCCGCTCTCGACGATCGAGGACGTTTTTGCCGAGTGGGGACAACACGCCATTTGGTCCGACGACGTGACGGAGGTGGCGCTATGGAACAGCACCGCCAGGGACTTCACCGACTTTTACGAAGTGCGGCGTTTCGGCGGCGCCTACTACTTCCGTTCGATCCAGACGCTCACGCGGAGAATTTTTGCGCGCGGCAAACCGCTGCCCGGGTCGCCGCTGCAGTTCACCGAGACGGAGGATCAGTATCGCGAGTGGCTGGAGCACGGTCGGACGGAACGACCGATCGAACGCGACCTGCGGCCGCCCCAATCGGAACCGCTGCCGCCCCGCCGCGTCGATCTCGACGAAGCGAAGGATCGGACAAAGTTGCTGCCCGCGTTCCCGCGCATTGTGCCCAATGAGGCTCCGAAAACGGCCCCGCCGGCGGAAAAGAAATGAAGCCCTGCAGTCATCCGATTCTGACCTGTGACGCGGCCCGGAAGGTCGAGCAGGCGCTGTTCGGGGGAGACGAGGGCAAAGAGTGGCCGGCGATGCAGCACGCTGGTCACGCGATTGCGTCGGCGGTGCTGCGGGACTTCGAGGAAATCGGCGGTTTTCCGGCGGCCGGGCGAATCCTCGTCCTGGCCGGTAAAGGCCACAACGGCGGCGATGCCTTGATTGCCGCGCGGGCGCTTTGGCAAAAATATCCGGCGGTCGCCGTGCACGTGCTGTTCGTATTTGGCGAGCGGGCGTTGCGGCCGCTGGCGGCCAAGGCGTGGCGGGAACTGGAGCATTTTGGTGGCAGCCGGGTGGAGGGGAGGGCGGCCCTTCCATCGACCGCCAAAACGCCGGTCGGGCCGGCCGTCCTCGCCTACGATCTTTGCCTCGACGGAGTATTCGGTTTTCAATTCCGGCCCCCGGCCGACGCGCGGGTGGTGGCGTTGTTCGCGCGGATTAACGCGCTGACGATTCGTCTGCGGGCGGCGGTGGATTTGCCGAGTGCGAATCTGTTTCGCGCCGACTTCACCTATGCCACGGGCAGTGTGAAGGAGCCGATCGTTACCTCCATCCATGCCGGGCGGGTGCGATATCTCGATCTGGGTTTCTTCGGGAAGGAGCCGGCGCGCCGCGCCGATCGCGTGCTGCTCCCGTCCATCCTCGCCCCGCTGGCCGGACTGCGTTCGCCCCATTCCGACAAACGCACTTATGGCCACCTTCTGGTGGTCGGCGGATCGCGCAGCTTTCCGGGCGCGGTTCTGATGACCGTGCTGGCGGCGCTGCGGAGTGGGGCGGGGCTGGTGACGGCCTTTGTGCCGGAGGTCCTTGTCCCGGCGTTTGCGGCGCGGGCGCCGGAGGCGATGTGGGTGGGGTGGCCGGAAACCCCGGGTGGGGGCCTCGCGCTCGAAGGCGAACACTTGTTGCGCGCGCGATGGGGGCGTGCGTCGGCGATGGTAGTCGGGCCCGGGATGGGACGGGAGCCGGAGACACTCGCGCTCGTGGCGAGCCTGGTGCAGTCGTCACCGGTGCCGCTCGTCCTCGATGCGGATGCGCTGCAGCCGGAGATCGTGCGCCTGGGGACAGCCCCGCGCATTCTGACGCCGCATGCAGGAGAATTTGCGCGGATTGGCCAGGGCGCGGAACTTCCGAAATTCATCAAAAAGCGCACCACCACGACGGTGCTGAAGGGGCCGGTGACCCGGATTATCGGAGAAGGACAGGTGTATCATTCCTTCTTCGGGGGGCCGGTCCTCGCCCGCGGTGGCAGCGGCGATTTGCTTGCGGGCCTGACGGGCGGACTTCTGGCGCAGACGCCGAAAAACCCCCTGCTCGCCGCCGCGCGGGGTGTGGTGTGGCACGGCGTGGCGGCTGACCTGCTCGCACGGGCGCACGGGCAGACCGGTGTGAGCGTCACCCAACTGCTCGATTTCCTTCCGGTCGCTTTGCGGGCCTCTTTCGCGGAGGCTGCGAAGGGTGCCGCATCAGTGCCATGAACTCCGTGGAGACCCTCTCCGAGCCTTTCCAGCACAGTGGGATCCGAAGCTTGGAATTCACGTGACTTGAAGTCGCGG
>JADMIO011367241.1_pt1 | contig 16720 bp, 13 predicted proteins | sample 8958161 | NCBI WGS metagenome assembly JADMIO01 (sample SAMN16585339, study PRJNA669376) | soil metagenome | isolation source: Crop rotation soil | place: USA: Cullars Rotation, Alabama | collected 2011
CGCCAAAAGCGCGTCGCCCACAAGGATTGCAACCGCCTCGCCGAACTGCTTGTGGCACGTCGGCCGCCCGCGACGCAAATCGTCATCGTCCATCGCCGGCAAGTCATCATGAACAAGCGAATACGCATGTACCATCTCGACAGCACATGCAGCTGGCATCGCAGCTTCAACAGTGCCGCCACAAGCCTCGGCCGCCATCAACACCAACCTCGGCCGCAGCCGTTTACCCGGCCCCAAGAGCGCATAGCGAATGGCATCCGCCAACTGATTAGGGCAATCGTCATCAAACTGCGCGTATCGAACAAGCGCGTCGTCGATGCGCTGGTGCAATTGGTCAGCTTTGCGTGCGGGCTGCTGTTCGATAGAAGAAGCCACGTTTTGTCGCGGAAGGTCCTACGCGCCTGGCGGGAGCGAATAACTGACGATTTTCGCCGGAAAAGTCCATTCTAAAATAGCCGCGGCACCGCGTCTATGTCGTCGTCGCGCATCGTAATCTTCACGGCCGCCGATTTTGTACCGCTCGTGCGCCGGCCCGCTCGTCCTGCCCCTTTGGCTTCGAGCGAGTCCGTCTCCGTTTCCTCGAATCGTTCGGTAATTGGGTTGCCGTCCGCATCCACCCCACTCAGCAACTCGATCTTCCGCTCGGCCATTTCCAAAAGTTGTTGGCAACCTTTGAGATGCTTCACGCCTTCCTCGTACCGCGTAAGCGCATCCGACAGACCGAGCTTGCCGCTCTCCAATTCAGCGACGATTTTCTCCAACTCTTTCAGCGAGTCTTCGAACGACGAAGCACACTCGTCACGTGTTGCCGGCTTCTTTTTTCCCATGTGTTGCAATCCATCCTCGGCGTTCTCGATTAATCCTCAATCGATTCAACCTTGCTCGCGGCCGAACCGTCACCAAACAACGTCACAATTGATTGCCCGATTCGCAGCCGACTCGCCCCGCGTATTACATCACCCGTGCGAGCATCCTGCGTAATCGTATACCCCCGCGCCAGCACTGCCAACGGGCTCAGCGAATCGATCTTGCCAGCCATCGTCGCCAGCCGGCTTTCGTACTCTCGCAGCAGCCGGTGCACGGCCGAATTGCCATGCATCGTCAGTTCATCCAATCGTCGACTGCGATCATGAATCAAATCGAACGGCCGACGAAACGGGCGTTGCGTCACGAGCCCGTCGTAACGCGCTCGCAACCACATCACTCGCCGATGCGCCGCATGCCGCAATCGCTGCTGATAAGCACGAATCCGCGCGCCGATCTCCTCCGACGCGGGAACGATCCGCTCGGCCGCCTCGCTCGGCGTGAGTGCTCGCACATCGGCAACCAAATCTGCCAGCGTCACATCGATCTCATGCCCCACCGCCGACACCGTCGGGATTTTCGAAGCCGCAATCGCCCGCACAACCGGCTCTTCATTAAATGACCACAAATCCTCGAGGCTCCCTCCGCCACGTCCCACGATCAGTACATCCGGCCGCGGCAACACGCGATTAGCAAGCCGGATCCCAGCCACGATTTCTTGCGCAGCGCCCTCGCCCTGAACGCGCGCAGGTATCACCAGCACATCAACACCGCGCCACCGTCGTCGCAATACCTGCAGAAAATCGTGAATCGCCGCACCCGTCGGACTCGTCACAAACGCCACCCGCCGCGGAAAAGCCGGCAACTTTCGTTTTCGCGCTGCGTCGAATAACCCTTCGGCGGCAAGCTTCTCCCGCAGCTTTCTAAGCGCCAACTCCAGCGCACCCATTCCCTTCGGCTGTAGCTCATCGATCACCAATTGGTAGCTGCCACGCGGCGCATAAACATCGATATGCCCGTGACACACAACATCCAACCCGTCCGCAACGTCAAACTTAAGTTTCGCCGCTGCCGATCGCCACATCACGGCACGAATCTGCGCCTGATCATCCTTCAGCGTGAAATACGAATGGCCTGATTGCGGCCGCGAGTAATTCGAGATCTCGCCGACGACCCACACACTGGTGAATTCGCCCTCGAGCGTGTTCTTGATCTGGGCAGTCATCTGCGCAACAGTAAGCGTCTGCTCGTGGCGGGCGACGAAGAAACGGCCATCGTGGTTCAATCGTAAGTCGGGAGCGAAGTCGGAGCGCGTGAACATGCGCCCATCGCCCGCCAAGATACCACGCAGCCAACTGCGCGTCGATTCGTACCAAGTCGCCTACGCTGCGCGGGCCGTGGCTGCCTGAAATTGGCGCTGCGCAGCCGCCGATTCAATTGCGGCGGCTGCGGGCGCATGCCCCGGCCGGATCACCACCTCGCCAGCCTTACGAGTTCCAGCGGCCGCCCACGCCCCAGCCTCGCACGTGAGGTCGTTCAGCAATCGCTCGGCGCGAAGCCGGCTTTGCTCCATCCCGTCGCGATCCAAGTCACGCGGCAACATGAGCGGTGGTCCGAGGATTGCCCTGCCACGCGAGAATGGCCGAGGCATCGCAAACTGGTCCCAACTATTAGCTCGCCACGGCCGATCGTAGCCAAAACCCATCACCACCAGTGGCAACTGCAGCCGCGAGGCGAGATAGATTGGCCCCATGGCGAGTGTCCGCCGTGGCCCCCGCGGCCCGTCAGGCGTAATCGTGAGATGTTGATTGCGACTCCGCTCCAACAATTCCCAGATCGCCTTGGACCCACCGTGGTAAGTCGAACCGCGGACGCAATCGAAACCCATGTGGTAAGCCACGTGCGCCAGGATTTCCGCGTCCGGATGCTGGCTCAGCAACATGGCCAGATTGCAATGCCCGCGGAGATAAAGTGGCAGCAGAATGTTCTCGTGCCAGAAGACGTAAATCCGCTGGCCGCCTTCGCCGCGAATTGGATCGATCGATTGATCGTAGAACACGGCCCGGTAGTCGAGCGTGCTCATCCACGCGCGAATGCCTTTCGCCACGACGAGCCCGCCGAGCTTCATCATGAAAGCCGGCATCCGCTTCTTTTTTTTCTTCTTTGTCTTCCCTGCCATCTGGCTGCGCATCCTTGCTATAGCCGTTGTCCATCGTTTGCGGTTTATCTACCCCGGCCACTCACCGCTATAAACTTCCACCGCCGGCCCCGTCATAAACACATGATTCGTAGCTTCATCCCATTGAATCGACAAATCACCGCCGCGCAAATGAACTTGCACTTCCCGATCGCATCTGCCAGTCAGCACCCCCGTAACGCAAACCGCGCAAGCACCGCTGCCGCATGCTAGCGTCTCGCCCGATCCACGTTCCCAGGTTCGCTGATGCAGGTCCTTCCTCGACGAGGCGGTTGCGAACTCCACGTTGATCCGCTTCGGAAAATGACTATCGACCTCGATTTTTGGCCCAATTCCCAACACCCAGTCGTCACTCAGTTCATCGACAAAGACAACGCAATGCGGATTGCCAAGTAACACGCAATTCACATTAAACTCACGCCCGCCGATCGAGGCCGGCATATTGATCGATGGCTGGTCTCGTCCGCCGGGAGGGCAAAGTGTGGTCGGAATCTCCGCCGGAATCAATATCGGCTCGCCCATATCGACCCGAACCTGCTCAACCTTGCCGCGAACGACTGACAAATCGAGTGACAGCATCCGCCCGGCCGATTCGATCTTCAGCGTATCGCGTTTCTGAATTCCGTGGTCGTAAACATACTTGGCAACACAACGCATCCCATTGCCGCACATTTCGCCGTAGGAACCGTCGGCGTTATACATCCGCATCTCTGCGTCGCCGCGCTCCGAGGGACAAATCAAGATTAGACCGTCGCCCCCCACGCCGAACCGCCGATCCGATATTTTCCGAGCGAGCTCCGGAATATCGCGTGGCACTGGTTGCGCAAAGCAATCGACATAGACATAGTCGTTGCCGGCGCCGTGCATTTTCGTGAATTTCATTGGATTGCTCGTTGTCAGTTGCCAGTTGAATTTTCATCGGGGCCTTGACGCTCATTACAACGGTCAACTGACCACGGACAACGGACACTGCAATATCCAAAATCGTTCCGCCTAGAGCAAGCCTGCTCAACCTGTCAAATCCAGCTTCGTCCCCGATTGACCCGTCGGGTCCTTGCTCTGCTTCGAGAGCGCCGACGCATCATCGCCCGCCGGCTCATCCTTGCCGTCCTTCCCGCGTTTGGTAGGCGCCTCCCAAAGCCGCCGGCCGTCCGCGTCACGTTCCGAGCTTTCCTGGTCCTCCTCCGTTTGCCCGACGCCCGAGGCCCGCTCGGAACGCTCGTTCCCATCGATCTGCCGGTGCTGCGCGGCCGTATCGCGCTGCGAGCGTTCGGTCTCAGCGCCGGCAGTTTGCGACAACGACGTCCCCGCCGCGCTACCCACAACACCACCGACAGGTCCCATGCTCATCGCAGTCCTCCGTTCTCACCGGGTTGCCCCGCGAGCTCCGCGCGATGCCGTATTCGGCGACATCGTAGCCGCCCCCTCCTGTAGTTCGCTCTGGATGTGGTCCAGCATATCGTTAACCGCCGGCAACGCTTTCCGCTCGGTTTGCGGATGCTCAAACGTGCCGACGACCTTCAGCTGCAAACCCTGCTGGCTCACGTGCCCGGCAATCGTCTTCCATAGCGGAATCGGAAGGTCGGCCGGTCCAATTAAAGTATAGAACGTCAGGTCCAGCTTGTGATTGAAATCGGTGTCGCCGTTGCCGTATAAACTGACCGCATCACCCAACAGGTTGATCTGCTCGAAATGTACGTGTTCGCCCTGAATGGCAAACTTCATATCGCATCGATTGAAAGCCGTCTTATCCGGCGGACGGTTCGACAGTAGCTTGAGCATCGAGACGAGCGGCGGCAACTGGTAAATATGACCATCGACCACATGCAGCTCGCCAGCCCCCTGAAGGGTTTGCGTGGTTTGCCCGGTGCCCGCGACGATCATCGCGCCCGAAACGGTGCCGCTCATGTCGGTGGGTCCGCCGAGCCGTTCGTTCGCAAATCGAGCCAGGTTGAGCCCGCCGAGACGGCAATCGATCTTGTAACTCGGATTGTCGCCGCGGAGTACCTCAACGTTTGTCGCTATGCTTCCGCCATAAGCGTCCGCCGTCATCCGTCGCGGTGCCTGGTTCTGCTGCTTACATGCCGGCTCGCCCAGCAACAGCCGCGATGAATCGCTCCACAACGGCCCCCGGATATTCGTCAGTTGCATGTCTTTGCAAATCAGCGAGTCGATCGCCAATTCACCGGCCGACGACGCAGTGTTCCCGTCGCAGCGGCCCACGACTCGCAAGCCTCCCGTGATGCCCCGCATCGGCATCGAACCTTGAATCGCCGCCTGCTGGCATTCAAGATTCATGTCCCAAGCAGCAGAAAAACCCGCAACCTGCGGCGATTTCGCCACGCTCAGGTTGCTGTGATACAACCCGAACGTGCCACTCGGCTGCAGCCGTTCGATCGTCGATTGCAGCCCCGGCGGCAACGCATTGAGCAAGTCGCGATTAAGCGCAAATCGGTCGGCATTCACATTCGTCAACGCGAACTGCCAGCTCCCATCCGGCGCGGCCTGCCAAACGCCCGCCTCCGCCGTATAAATCGTGCGATCATGGACCGCAACGATCTTCTGACAATCAACCCGTCCGCGCTGGTAGGCGACCGTCCCATCGACCTGCTCCAATCGATACGGAAACATCAGCGGTTCGAGAGACACTGTCTTCCCCCGCGGCCGCAACGCTACATCGACAATCGCCTCTTCCTGATCGGCCGGTTTTTTGGCATGCGCACTGAAGTCCACACGCCCTTGCGGACGCAATTCGTCCCATGCCTGTTGACCGGGTGCGGGGAGCGACAACTTCAACGTGTCGTCGAGCGGAACATCCCACGCGTCGATGAACAGCTCGATGTCGCAGCCGCGTGCCGCCGGTTTGGCGTCGCCGCGGCATTTCACAATCGTTGAATCATTCACGCCTCGACCTTCGATATTCTCGAGCGTCCAGTGCCATTCGTCCGCCGTGTTCAGCCCCTGCACGAACCCTTGCACATGCTGCAAAGGGTATCGAAAACGGTCAAACTTGATCCGGCAGTCCTTGAGCCGAACGTCCTGCCGTATATTTGGATGCGGCTGCGACAACTCCTTCCAGTCACAGCAGAACTCGAAGTCGACCAAACCTTCTGGTTGTAACGAACGAGTCAACGCCTGAGCATTGTCTGGCAGAGCTGCGAGCAATTTTTCGTGAATGGGAACGTCCGTGCTGGAAACCTTGATAAATCCGATCGGATGCCGCGACTCCGATTCGCGGCGAACATGACGACCACGATAACCGGCCGAGTGCTCAGCCCCAGTAAGGCTTTTCCCGTCGGTAGCCACGCCAGTCCCTGTGGTAACACCCTCCGGCTCTCCACGGGCGAGGTGCGTTAAATCCACATCAACCTTAACTGGCCGACCTCCGCCGATGCCGGTCAAATCCAGCCGCAACCGATCAGCTGAACCCTCTTTCTCGGGGTGGTACTCCACTCGTCCTGTCGTCTGCTCCAGCATGTACGGAAACTTCTCTGCGTCGGTTAACGTAATGCCTCGGCAGTCAGCCGTAACGACTGGTGCCCATTTCTGTCCATCAAACGACATGCGGACCTCGGCATCCACAATTCCTTTGGGCTGAAACCGGTCCCATATCCGGGCAAAGGATTCCGGAAGACCGGCTCGAAAACGCTCATCAATCGTGAAGCCAACAACCTTCCCCGACAGCCCCATTGGCGCGGTATCCGTCCAACCGGCTCGTTCAAATGCAATGCCGAGATTCGCCGAACCGCATTTGCCCGTCAGTCGATCAACGACCAAATGATTCGGGTCGGCGTGTCCCACTATCACGACATCAGTTAACGCATCCGGCAGCGCCGAATGCGCGATTCGCCCGCGATCCAGCTTCATGGAGCCCGACCAACCCACCGCGGCCCCCGTAGCCGCTCGGGTCAACCGCACCGCCAAATCGGTCCGGCCCGAGAATTCGACCCCGAGCAGTTGCCCCGCCGAAGACTTCGGCAAACTCGCCAACATTTCCGGCGAAATCTCCAAGCCGGCAGCTGTGACAGTCAGGTCATAGCTCCCATCGGTCGTGCCGATTTCGCCTTTGACCAAAACGTCCCGCGCCGGGAGGCTCATCGTCGTGCCTTCCAACAGGAAACGTTTCGGATCTTCCTTGGCCCCCGCTTCGGCTAGTACGGGTGTTAGCTGCAAGTTGACGTCATTGATCACATAAGGCTTCGCTGCCGCATTCGACGCGTCTTCTATCGTTGCAGACGCATCTTCAATCTTCACCTTCGGCGAACACCTTCCGAAGTGGGGCAACGGCAAGAGCGCGCGCGCATTCCACTGCCCATCGGTTTGCCGCACCATCCTCAGCTTGGCGCCGCGAACAGCAACTTCCTCAATCTGCAGTTGGTCGGTAACTAGCTGATCGATTCGCAGCTTACCCGCCAGATACATCTCTTCGATTGCCAGCACCGGCTGCGACGAGCCGTCCGCCACCTTCTGCATTATCGTGAGATTCGAGATGGCGATGCCTCGATCGGAATCAAACCGGGCGCTGCCGACATGAACATCGAAGTCGTGATAGAAATCGGCTAATCGCCGTTCGACTTGCCGCCGAATCTCGTCGTCAATCCGGACATATAAATAGCCGCCCACTGCCACTGCTCCGGCGATCGCCAGGAACAGGCACCATTTACATAGTGACCAGCAGAAGTTGACGAGCTGCGTGAAAATCGGCGCGGTCCTCAAGCGGATTGGTGCGGCCTTCGCCACCCAACATATTTCTTGCTCAAGCGCAGCGTCCGCATCGCAGGTTGTCGCGGCGCATTAATCTGCTGCAGCTGCGCAGTTTAGGGCGGCATATGGTAGAAACCGCTGCGGTTGGCGGTCAAGTGAAGCCGGGCTATCCCGCCAGCACCTCGAGAACGACGAACTTCCCTTCTCGTTTCGCCCGGATACTGCCAGGCAAATTAAGCGTTTGAGTACTCTCGGCTGCCGCAAGGGCTGCTAGCTGTTGCCACTCTTCGAATCCCATCGACTGTTCCCCCCAACCCGCTTGCCGCCAGGCAAGCTTGAAGACCTCACGAACGACGATCGTCGGTTGGACCGTGAGAGTATCGCAATCGACTAGGATCCGCACGGACTTTGCATCCACACACTTTTCAGCGAGCGTCATAGCAAGTTCGGCAACAACCTGTTGGACTTCACCGGCCTGCGCGGCCAAACGCAAGAGTGCCGCATTCACCTGCGGGTTAAAGCCCTCGCGCAATTTCGGCAAAAGCTCATGCCGCAGCCGATTGCGTGTCCATTGCGTGTCCTGATTAGTCGCGTCCGTACGATAGTCTTGCCCAGTATCGGCCAAATACGCGAGCACGTCGTGTCGCTTCAACTCCAGCATCGGCCTGACGAGCGCCACACCCGGCGTAAGCGGTCGCGCTTTCGCCATTCCCGCCAACCCGTCGATTCCTGTGCCGCGAAGAATTCGATGAAGCACGGTCTCCGCCTGATCATCGGCCGTGTGGGCGGTCGCGACAAACCGCCCACCAATCCGCTCAGCCGCGGCCCGTAGAAAGTCGTATCGCGCCGACCGTGCGGCCGCCTCCCAGCCGTCTCCCTGCTTCGCGGCAATAGCCGAAACATCCATTTTCCCAACATCTAGCGGTAACGTTAGCCGCTCGCAAAGCGATTTCAGCCAACGCTCATCTGCGTCCGCCGTGCTTCCACGCATTCCATGATTCAGGTGCGCCACATAGAGCTTTCCACGTCCACCGTGCTGGGTCTTCAACGCGGCCATCGCCCGCAGCATGGCGACGCTGTCCGCCCCGCCCGACACTCCCAGCACAACATGCGTATCGCACCATTCCCGAACCGGCCAGCTCTCGGCAAGCCGCCGTTCCAGCTCATGTCCACTCGATGAATTTGCGACGTCGTTGGTCATCCGCACAAGACAGCGAAAGATTGCCGGCCACCAGCCGACCGATGGGTGTTATTGGTAACGCGAATCTAGATGTTCTCAGGACCGGGTTGCCATGGGGCACCGTGGTTTGTTAATATACATACGTCCCCCGTGCGGACCCGCACCGGGACTCTAATCTTTCGGAATTTGATGTGTTTGAGTCGGCGGCTTCGGCTGCCGAGCAGAACGCAACGCTACATAAGAACGTTTGTGATGAGTTCAAGTCTGTTGTTGACCATTACTGAATCGCACGGGTTTCGCGCCCTTGTGGCGGCGATTATCACGGTAATCGCTGCCATACGAATTATTGGGCGTGGATTGCGGAACCTTGTGTGCAGCAAAGCGCGGTCTACCGAGCCGAAAGCTGGCCCCACATTTTGGGCCCGCCTTCTTCAAAGTGGAGATGCGTGTGCACGCAAGGTGCCAGTGCTTTGGTTCGACACTTCCGGAGGGCGCGAAGGTCCGCATGTCCGCGGTTTGCGTCCTCAGCCGTCGCTCGCTTTTTGCTACGTCTCCCATTCTCAGGTTCGCCCACTCGCTAATCAACTGGCGGTGGCCAATCGAGACTGGACCGGTTTCCGGACTTAGATTCGTTCGCAGACACTTTATGTCGCGATGCGCGGCAGGCCGCACATGCGGATGCCGTAAATGAGTCGATGTGCCTCTCGCAGGGAGAGTTCAACGTCGACTTGTCTTCTGCTCGGCCAATTGTCAATTTCGCCGGCCCTCATTCATCAAGTCGCGTTTGGCGGTGCTGCCATTTTGGATAGTGGCCGCGTGCCGCCGTGCTGACACATTACATATAAGGAGTTGCGGCCGTGTTGCCCAACATTTACTTAAGCCTCTTGGCCCAAGCCGATGGAACCGGCGCCAGCCCGTGGCCCATCATCGCGACCGCGGTTGTTGCCGCGATCATGGGAATGGCTGTAGTTAAGCTGATCGGATACCTGCGAAAGCAGGACGCGGAAAAGGAAGCCCGCCAGATTCTCGAAAATGCCGAAATCCAAGCCGCCGCACGGCACAAAGAAGCCGAGGTCGAGGCGAAAGAGCTAGCCCTTCGCGAAAAGTCCCGCATCGAAGACCAGCTAAACGAAGCCCGCCAAAAAACATTCGAACGCGAACGCCATCTCGACAAACAGCAGGACCTGCTCGAAGGTCGCGCCGACCAGCTCCAAAAACAGGAGAAGATGGTCGAGAACAACCAGCGCAAGCTTGCCGAAAAGATCGAAGACGCCAACCGCCGGCAGGCCGAATTGGACAATCTGCTCGATGCCCAGCGCCAAGCCCTCCATCAAATCAGCGGCCTGAGCCCTGAGGAAGCGAAGAAGCGACTCCTCGAGCGGCTCGACCAGGAGCTGTCCCACGAGCAGGGCGCCCTGATCATGAAGCGCGAGAAGGAAGTCGCCGCGATCGCCGACACGAAAGCGAAAGAGATCCTCCTCACGTCGATCCAGCGTTTCGCCGCCGCCCACACAGCCGAAGCCACGACTAGCACCGTCGATATTCCGAGCGACGAAATGAAGGGCCGCATCATCGGCCGCGAAGGACGGAATATCCGTGCGTTCGAAAAAGCCACGGGCGTCGACGTCATCATTGACGACACGCCCGGCGTGGTGATCGTCAGCGCGTTCGATCCGGTCCGCCGCGAAATCGCCAAAATCTCGCTCAACAAGCTTATTGCCGACGGCCGCATCCATCCGACTCGGATCGAAGAGCTGGTCGCCGAAACGCAAAAAGAAATCGACAACCAAATCCGCCGCTTCGGCGAAGAGGCCGTCCAGGAAACCGGCGTCCGCGGCCTCAACGAGCGAGTCGTCAACCTGCTCGGCCGGTTGCACTATCGCACCAGCTACAGCCAGAACGTGCTCCGGCACTCGATCGAAGTGGCATTCGTCGCCAGCACGATGGCCGAAGAAATGAAGATGGATCCCGTCCTGGCCCGCCGCGCCGGCCTGCTGCACGACATCGGCAAGGCCGCCGACCACGACACCGAGGGCGGCCACCCGCAAATCGGCGCCGACCTGCTCAAACGTTACGGCGAAAACGCCGAAGTCGTCCACGCCGCCCTTGGCCATCACGACGACATCCGCCCCGACATGCCCTACACGGTCCTCGTCGCCGCGGCCGACGCCTGCAGCGCCTCACGCCCCGGCGCCCGCCGCGAAACGCTCGACCGATACATCAAGCGGATGCAGGAACTCGAAACCATCGCCACCGGCTTCGAAGGTGTCGAGCAAGCATTCGCGATCCAAGCCGGCCGAGAAGTTCGCGTCATCGCGAGCACCCGATCGACAACGGACGAATCGGCCGCGAAAATCTGCCGCGAAATCGCCAAAGCTTTCGAAGAGCAACTGACTTATCCCGGCGAAATCAAAGTAACCATGATCCGCGAAAGCCGCTTCACCGAAACCGCAAAATAGTTTTCAGAAAGCATTTCCAACCCCAGCGTGATCCAATCCGCTTGCGGTTTAGCTTCCGCGCAATGATCGAGCAAGCACCGTGCGACTTCTTTTCATCGGCGACATTGTAGGCAAACCCGGACGCGACATAGTCTGTCGCGCCGTAAAAGGCCTCATCGCAAAACACAACCTTGACCTCGTCATCGCCAACGCCGAAAACGCCGCCGGCGGTTCCGGCCTCACTCCTGCCATCTACCGCGAACTGATCCGCGCCGGCCTCGACGCCATCACGCTCGGCGACCACATCTACCGCCGCAAAGAAATCTACTCAGTCCTCGAAAGCGAACCGAACATCGTGAAGCCGGCCAATCTGCCAGCCCAATCGGTCGGCCGAGATTGGTGCGTCGTGAAAGCTCGCAACGGCGAGTCTGTCGGAATCGCCTGCGTGCTTGGTCAATTATTCATGAAGGCGATCGACAATCCCTGGCACGCGGCCGACCGTGTGCTTTCGGCAATGCCTAACGACATTCGCATTCGGTTCGTCGACTTCCACGCCGAAGCCACCAGCGAAATGCAGCTCATGGGCCGCTATCTCGACGGCCGCGCCACCGCGGTCCTTGGCACTCACACCCATGTCCCCACCGCAGACGAGTGCATCTTCCCGTCCGGCACAGCGTTCCAGTGCGACGTCGGCATGACCGGCCCGTTCGAAAGCATCATTGGCCGCCGCATCGACCGCGTGCTGGAAACCACGCTCACGGGCCGCCCCACCGAGTTCGACGTCGCCACTGCCGACGTCCGCCTCTGCGGCACGATCGTCACCGCCGATCCTGATACCGGCCGAGCCACCGCCATTGAGCGACTCTGCGTCACCGAGGCCGACCTTCCGTACCTGGAAACTCAAAATACAGCTTAGGACGCTGGCGTCATGTCACTTGCTGGCATCTTCTAAAATTGCTCCTGACGCCATCGCCTGCTCTCGCAGCGGTGGATCGAGTTTCGCATCGCGCAAATCAACTAGGTAAAAATCGACACCTTCCGCCCTCACGCCGCGCAAATCGGCGCCACGCAGGTTCGCTTTGCGAATCTCCTCCGGTCGCTTAAAACTCAGGTCGTCCAGATCGTCCGTATAGAAGCCTGTTTTACTTCCTTCGCACGCATACGGGCTGTTGACGAGCCCGCTCCGCGACGAGCCCATGTGAAACGTCGCTCCTGATAAATTCGCGCTGCGCAAGTCGACCTCTTCCCAATCGATCTCGGCCAGGCCCGCGCCGCGCAAATTGGCGTTTTGCAAGTCGGCCGCCGGCAGCGAGGATCCCGTTAGGCGCGATGAGTGAAGATCCGCGCCATAAAGTCGAGCGTGCACTAGCTGCACGTCTTCCATCTGAGTCTTACTGAGCGTAGCCTTCTCCAGGCACGCTCCATTTAAACATACATTTCGCAGGTCAGCCCCGGTCAGATTTGCTTGCGTCAGATTTGCATCGGTGAAATCGGAGTCGTTGAGGATCGTACCAACAAGGCTGGCTTGCGACAAATCGGTCCGCCGCACGATGGCTTCGGACAGATTTGCATCATTTAGATGTGCCATCATGAGAGCCGCTTCCGATAAATTCGCACTGCTAAAGTCAGCTTTGGCAAAATTGGCGCTTGCCATCTTTGCCTGCCGCAAATCGGCAACGGTAAAGCAAGCCTCTCTGGCACTCACGCGGAACATCTTAGCACGTCGCAACATCGACCCGCTGAAGTTTGCGCTAGTCAGCGTCGCCGTTTCAAAATTTGCGCCTTCCAAATTTGCATCCGAAAAATCGGCATGTTCAAGTCGAGCACCGAACATATTGACTTCGTTCCACTGTGCAAATCGAAAATATCCGCGCGAAAACCACCACGGCTTGCTTGGCCGCTCTGGACGCCAATTTGGTTCGGCAATGAGAAAAACACTCGCTGCCATCGGATGCGCCAACTCTGCCCGTTTCAGGGCCATCGCTTTGCGCAACTGTTCCAACGCGGCCGGGCTGGCAGCGCACTGCCAACCAAGCAGCTCGATCAACTCGAACGGCAGTTGATTTTCCAGATCGGCGAAATAACCCTTGTGGAGCAAACCGATGATCCGCGAAGCTGCCAAGGGCAACTGCATGAGTTTGTGCCGCAGGAGCGAGATCGCTTCTGCAGGGCACCGCGACTGCGCGAGCTTCGCCGTGGCTTTAACCAATGTTTTGCTTCCACCGACGAGCATCGCCAGCGAATATTCGGCAGCCGCGTTTTGCTGCCTCAGATCGGCCAGCAGTTCACGCATATGCACAACTAGCGCGTCACTCGCATCGTGCAATTCATAATCGGCGGCAAACCGGTCCATCACAATCGCGGCCAATTGCGGACACCATCCCCGCTTTGCTTCAGTTCCCAGCCGCGCAATGATCGAACCGCAATCGTCGTGATGCACCACGAGCAAGTACTCGATGAGTTCATCCATTCCCCATGGCTGTAGCGCCAGCTCCATGTTGCGGTCGCCGCCCGATGACATCGCCGCAATCGTGATCGAATCGCTGGAACACGCCTCCAACTGCTCGGGCGTGGGGTTATCCAAATAAGTGATATTTTCGTTGTATGAAAAGATGGCAGCCAGATGAGCAAGCGCCGTCGATTTGCCGCTGCCCGGACCCCCTTTCAATCGTATGAATCCCGAGCCATATTCGTTCGCAATCTCTTCAACAATTTCTTCGAGCAGCCCGATTTCACCCGTGCGCGTTACTCGCGCACGTGGCCGGACGATCGCAAAAGCTGGCGTAACAGCTGGCATGAAAATACTTAATAAGGTTGCGCTTGCGACGATGCGTATCATTATAGCGAAGGCATCGACGAACCACAGCAACTTCGTCCTTCGCGAGTAGTAACTCTGCGCTCGCATTTGCTTGACATGTAGGCGCAAAAGTCCAAGAATGTTGACACTAACTAGCTCATGACACGGACAAACAATCACCACTGCAGGAGGTGAAAGCGTGTTTCGAAATCAATTTGGCAAGCTGAGCAACTACCCGAAAATTATTCTTGCCGTCGTCACCGCACTGATCACACTTAGCGGGCTGCTTGCCGCCAACTGGCCAGAGTGGCGCGGCCCCTCGCGCGACGGCATTTCGAAGGAAACCGGCTTGCTTCAGGAGTGGCCCGCGGAAGGCCCGAAACTTCTGTGGCAAAAGGATGGTCTCGGTGATGGGTATTCGACGCCGTCGATCGTTGGCGATCGCATCTTTCTCATCAGCAACAAAGGTCTTGAAGATGAATTCGTTCAATGCCTCAGCGTGAAGGACGGTTCGCAGCTTTGGCAAACGCACATCGGCAAGGTTGGCAAGCCAGACCAAAAGCCGGCGTACCCGGGGGCGCGTTCGACGCCGACTATCGATGGCAATATGCTGTACGCGCTCGGTTCCGACGGCGACCTGGCTTGCATGGACATCGCGAAGGGGAAAATCGTTTGGACTAAAAATCTCATCGCCGATTTTGGCGGCGCGTCCGGCACTTGGGCCTATTCGGAGTCACCGCTGATCGACAAAGATCGGGTTGTTGTCACACCGGGTGGCAAGGACGCCACGATCATCGCCCTCAACAAGAAAGATGGCAAAGTCATCAAGAAGTTTCCGGTTCCGGAAGGGGATACGGCTGGTTACTCCTCGATCATCGTTGTCGATGCCGCCGGCGTGAGGCAGTACGTCCAATTTCTTGCCAAGGCCCTCGTCGGCGTCGACGCGAAGACCGGCAAGTTTTTGTGGCGTTATGATCACACAGCTCAAAAGAGCCCGGCCAACATCCCGACGCCCATCGCCAGCGATGGCTACATTTACTCGGCCACGAACTTGACGGGCGGCGGTTGTGTGAAGTTGTCGGCCGACGCCGATGGCGTGAAAGCCGATGAAGTCTATTTCGACAAGAAGCTCCCGACGGTGATCGGCGGCGCTGTCCTCCGTGGCGAGTACATGTACGGCACCACGCGCGAGTTGTTCCTCTGCGTCAACTTCAAAACCGGAGAGACCAAATGGACGAAGGAACGCACGATGGCGCCGTCGTCGAGTTGCTTTGCCGAGGACCGGTTATACCTGCATGCCGAAAATGGCGACGTCGCACTAATCGAAGCTTCGCCCGACGGGTACAAGCAACACGGCCACTTCACGCCGCCGGGCCTCCCGGAAAAACGCGTCGGCAAGGCCTGGTCCTATCCGGCAGTGGCCAATGGCCGGCTCTACATTCACGACTGGGGCACGCTCTGGTGCTACGACGTGAAAGCCGAAGGCTCTCCCCGCGCCGCCGCTCGGACTACCAGGCCAGCCCGAAATTGATCGACGTGCCCTCGAAGCCCGGGTCGAACACGCCGGGCAGCGATGCGCTCTCCCAGCGCTGAAACTCAGGCACGATATCGATGTACCAGTACTTGTCTTCGCGCCGTCCGAAGCGATGGCGGAACTCCAGGCCCCACGCTAGCTCGATGATTGTCATCATGTCTTGATCGGTATCGCCGATGAACGGCGTCCCGTGGTCGTCCCACTCGCCGGACAGAAGAGCGAACCGGGCACGTCCGATCGAGCCGATGTCCATCTTCGCGAACCGTAGAAACGGATAAAAGCCCTCGCCAAAAATGCTCAAGCCTCCCGAGCTAAGCTCGGCGCGCTCGCCCAAGGATTGCAGATCGTACTCCAGACCAGCTCCGGCCAATCCGCCGCCGAGCAACAGCTCGGCGTTCTCAACATAAAACCGCTTGTAGAAGTCCCAGTAAAACGTCGAGGCGTTGAGCTCCACATCGCCAGCAAGCGTATTCTGCCGATCGCCGAAGCCCCAGAACTGAACTCGTGTGCCGAATCCGTCACAACCTTCGTAGCCCAGGTTTAGCCGGATCGCGAGCGAGCCATTGTCCGACCATTTGCCGAATCCCCCTTCTGAGACGTGTGACACGGTCGGAATCAAATCGATCCCAAACCGCCACGCGCTCGAGCGATACGGCGACTCACCCCAAGGCGGCTCGCCGATTGGCTCCGAGTGCTCCTGCACCGGCGGCACGTACTTCGGTCCCGACACAGCAGTCGCCGGTGGCGCGAAGCCGTCCATCGGCGATCGCCACGGCGCCGAGTCCTGATCGGTGATCGCGACTTCACCCGGCTCAGCGCGCACGCTCGCACCGATGGGGAGGAACAGTCCAAGCGCTAGAATCGTTCGGCAGTGCATCCGTTGGACGGCAAAGTAGAGTCGGCCGACAAAATTGGGCAGCGAGTGATAGCAAAGCGGTGCAGGGGCCGCAAGGCAGGCTGTGCTCGACGCTGTCGCGGCACTCGGGCAATTTAGGCGCGCTTTATCCGATGCGTCTTTCCAGCACATTGGGATCCTAAGCTTAGAATTCCACGTGGACAAGTTGTC
>JADMIO011472281.1_pt1 | contig 16720 bp, 16 predicted proteins | sample 8958161 | NCBI WGS metagenome assembly JADMIO01 (sample SAMN16585339, study PRJNA669376) | soil metagenome | isolation source: Crop rotation soil | place: USA: Cullars Rotation, Alabama | collected 2011
CGCGACAACTTGTCCACGTGGAATTCTAAGCTTAGGATCCCAATGTGCTGGAAAGTGGCGTCTCGACATGAAGGCTTTCGACAGTCAAGGACATACATTAGGCACAGGCAACTGCCTTTACTTGCTCCCCGACACAACCCTGCGTTGTGCATATTCGAACCCCGGCTCCAATGAGGTCAACAGACTGATTGTGCCGGAAAATGGTTCATATGAAGTGCTTGAAACGCCTGACCTCGCGCCCGATTGGGTTCCTGCAGAACCCAGTGGTTTGGGACCCTTCAACCCGGTCACGGTCTACTGTGACCTCGGTCACAACGATATTGCCTCTGACTGCTATCACTTGGTACGCAATCAGGCGGGCTTGGAAGCAGGTCAAGGTTTCCTCGTCATCAACAAATACAACGATTTGGATGGCGATGGTATTCAAGACGGCAATGAACCCGCGCTTGACGGCTTTACCTTCAGCGTCAGCAAAGACAGTGTGGCTGCGAATGGTAGTCCGTTCTCGACCACCAACGGTACAACAGGATCAATCACTCTGCCGACAGGTTCATACACCGTCACAGAAAACGCTCCTGACCAATGCTGGACGCAAACGGCTGGTCCGGTGGGCAATGTCTCAGTTGTAGCAGACTCATTGACAACTGTGACCTTCGGCAACCACAACACTTGCACGACGCCGCCGACTGAAACTTCAACCGCAACAGATACCGCGACATCGACGGAAACCTCAACAGCGACTGAAACTTCAACCGCGACAGAAACAGCGACTGAAACTTCAACCGCAACTGAAACAGCGACTCCGACGGACACTGCGACGGAAACGCCCACTGACACTGCGACCACAGAAGTACCACAGTTCCCCGAATGCGGTCCGAACTTCGTCCTCACGGGTGAAGTCATCACGGGTACGGAACGTTCAGACCTCATCAACGGTACAGCAGGTAACGACGTGATCTACGGTCTCGGTGGACCTGACGAAATCTATGGTCTGACGGGCGATGACTGCATCTTCGGCGGTATGGGTCTCGACAACCTGTACGGCAACGAAGGCAATGACCTCATCTTCGGTAACGAAGGCGATGACTACATCGACGGTGGTTCAGGTGTCGATACTGTTCACGGTAACGAAGATGATGACCTGATCCTCGGCGGCGATGACAACGACTTGCTGTACGGCGATGCGGGAAGTGACTGCATCTTCGGACAGAACGGCAATGACTACATCGAAGGTAACGATGGTAGTGATGCACCGCTGGTCGGTGGCAACGGCGACGACACGATCTACGGCGGCGCGGGTCACGACGAAATCTTCGGTGATGCCTTCACGGGCAGAGGTCACGCTGACTTCCCACGCGATGTCATTAACGCCCCCGGCAACGATCACCTCTATGGTGAATCCGGCTCAGAACTGATCTACGGCGGACCGGGCAATGACGTGATTGACGGCGGCGCAGATTCAGACCAGATGTATGGTGAAGATGGCGACGACACCGAGACCGGTGGCACAGGCGGCGACTTGTTCGACGGCGGCGCAGGCACAGGTGACACAGCCTTAGACTATGTGCCGGCAGCTCCCGATTGGGATACCTGCGTGAGAGTCGAGTTCGGTTGCACGACACCGCTCCCGCCCACTGAAACACCAACAGACACGGCGACTGAAACTTCAACCGCGACAGAAACCGCGACCCCAACGGATACTCCGACGGAGACCGTAACAGACACTCCGACGGAAACCGCGACGGATACTCCAACGGATACGACGCCAGAAGCGACTGACGCGCCAACTCCCTAGTCGCGTCACCCGGCAATAAAACAAACTGCCCGATCAATTGGTCGGGCAGTTTTCGTTACTGAAGATTCAAACAATCGGTTAATAATTTCTAACTTTTCACCTGTTTTCACCTGTTTTACAGGCGAAGTTTTGAACTCAACGCTATTCCACCTTTAAGTTTGTCAATCGTTCCTTATGGTCGAATGCCGCGCGCAAAGTTAAGCCATCCCTGTGATGTGCGACCAATGCTTCACCATCTGCTTGCGGCGACAAATCATACGACTGCAAATAATAATAAAGTGCGGTGCGTTGTTCCTTGATCGGCACATACGACAATAGCTGCGGGAAAATCTCCACAACGCGGTGGATAGGATGATGTTCTAACTGAGGAAACTTCGGGTCTTTGATGAGCATAAACATCGCGCCATTGTCATACGGTCCGCGATAAAATGCATCGCCGCCATAAATCCCACACACTACCATCAATAATGTCCCGCCGTTGACTTCATTACTCAATGGCAGCTTCGGAGTCACAAGTTCTACCACATCATTCTTTTCGCCAAAGTCACGCGCGACCAATGAGGCGTGCATCATTGCTAGGGGAGTCGGGCTGCCTGTGTTTGCCCATGACCAGAGCCATGTATTCGACAGTCCGCCTTCTGTGCCCACCATTTGAATCTTAAAGGTATAGCTGTTGGCAAACTTGAGCGTTGCCGTGCGCTGATCGTAATCCCAGCGTCCACTGCCTTTGATCAAATCTCCGAGCGCCTTCTGTTTATCCCATGAGCGCCCGATGTGCTGCAAGAACAAGTCTTTAAATTTCACTCGTCTGTCTCCATGACTTCATCCGCCGCGCGCCATCCGCTGACTAACGCGCCGCGCACCGTCGAAGGATACTCCCTCTCCGTCGCTTCACCCGCGAAAAACAGCACATCATCCACCGCTTCCGCAAGCGTATCATAATCATCACCGCTGGCTTGTGGCGGGATGTGTGAGTATGAACCATAAGTGTAAGGGTCGCTATTCCAGCGCGTAATCAGCCAATCTATCGGGTCAGGGATGTCGTCGCCGTACATGATACGCAGGTGAGCCATACCATCCGCGACAATTTCTTCATCTGACCAGCTTTCGAGTTCGATGCCGAAGTCACCCGCGTTGAACGCCACCAGAATCGGCTCGCCATTCACTTGATAGACGTTCAGCCATTCCGCCCAGTGTCCTTTTTCCTCGCTGACATAATTTAGCATGATCGCGTCTTCATCCCAGAACACATCGGGAAAACGCAGATAACATTTGTTCAGCACGCCCATATGCAGATGGTCAATTGCCGCTGTTTTCCGCGAAGGTAGTTCAGGGTCAAAAGTGACATCGCCGCTTTTCAACACCCCCAACGGCAGCGTAATCACGGCATAATAGGCTTCAAACTCGCCCTGATCGGTGATGATTGTCACGCCATCGTCGCCATATTCGATGCTTTCAACGACGTGATTCAGCCGAATATCTAACCCATCGGCAAATAGATTGATGATTTGATCGTAGCCATCGGGAAAAGCGACATCACCGCCCAAAATCTCATTATCTTGATCCCACTCGAACAGTGACAAATCGTCCGCATTTGCCGCATAATCGCTCTCAATCGTGGTCGAAATATCATAGTTGAGTTCAATCAACTCACGTTCTGATAAGTCCATGTCTGCGATGATCTGGTTGATCGCCTCTTGCAGCGACATATCTTCGTCGGCTTCCTCGCGCAAATCGTCAACCGCGCTCATCAACTCGTCAAAGAGATCATCAATCGCTTCTTGCTCATCGTCAGAGAGCGGTCTGCCATCGCTGGCATAAGCAGCGTTGTCGTCGTAATCGGTGGGGACAGTTTCAATATTATTTTCGGTCACGATGTCGGTGAGTGGATTGCCTTCGACACCGTGCAGCCATGACGCGCCCATATCCAGCGCGATGCCGTCGAGCGTGCGGTTTGTCCAGATGCGTCCGCCGATTCGGTCACGCGCCTCAAGTACGATCACGTCGTAGCCTTCATCTTGCAAAGCGCGTGCCGCTGCCAAACCTGACATTCCCGCGCCGACGACCAGCACATCAACATCATTTGACTGGTTCGCTTGAGCCTTTACGCGCCGAAGGGCAAGTTGTGTCATCAGCGCGCCAGAGGTTATCAACAAGGTCTGCAAAAAAGCGCGGCGACTCATCGGATGCTTACGGAAAAACGCTTTACGGTTCATCTGGCTTTTCCTTGTATCAAAAAGGGCGCTCGATTGAACGAAACGCCCTTGCTTATCTAACTTATAGAGATCGTGCGGATTTTAACCTTGTTCGGGCGAATCCGATTTGGCGAAGCGTGCGCGCTGCAAGTTCGCTGTCGTCACTAGAGTCCCGTACACACTGTAACCCGGCTTGTTCGCCTCAATAGCGACGAATCCTTCCACAACGAGACGATCTTCAGGGTCTTTCAACGCCTCTTGTACCTTGTTCCACATTTTCAGCGGCACATAAACTGTCGTGACAGTGGCGAACACGGGCGGACGGGGGACACCTTTTGGTATATGAGTCAGTTGGAAGTTGCGTTTCATGGTCAAGGTCACTTCATTGACGTTGATTTTCACACTGTCGGGGCGTCCAACAACGACCACTTTCACACTGGAAACCTTGCCGCCTTCTTCACGGAGCAACTCTTGTACTTCTTCCGCGCGATGCTCCCAGTCGAAGGGCTTATAGTCTTCGACAGGTGGCTGCGCAGATGCCGGCTTCTGACCGCCTGCTTTCGCGGCTTTCTTTTTCTTTCCCCATAGATCTCTTGGGAAGATTTCGTTCATGATTTCCGGCGGCATCGCCATCTTGGAGATATAGAAAAATACGCCCCCTGTTGTACGTCTGCGATCAAGGCGCTCAATCATTAATCCGCCTTGTTCCTCGATCTTCAGCGTTTCTGCGACCCATGCTTGCGTCTGCTCAACACCGCATTTCTGGATAATGCGCTTAATCAGATTCACAGGTTTTGAATCAGTTTCGCCAAGCTGTGCCGCAATTTGCGCGACGAGTTCATCATATTTCTTGAAACTCTCTTTTTTCGGCTTGGGCGCGCTCTCTTCTTTCTCAGCCTCTGCCCGTTCGCTCGAAAATTTCACCACTAGAGGCAGGAGACCATCGCCAAGTGCATGACCATCTAATGTCTCAACAGCTTTTTGGGCTGCCTCTGGACTGCTCATGGTCAGGAAAGCATACTTTTGCGGCTCACCATTTTTGCGCTTTGGGCGATGAAACTGCTTCACAGCGCCAACATCTGCAAACAGCGCGGTGATTTGTTCATCCGTAAAGGTGAAAGGGACATTCGCCAGAAAGAGGTTCGTCGGCGCTTGACGGTTATCCGCAAATTTCACCACCAGAGGCGGGTGTTTTTCGTCAAAGATATGATTGTTCAGGCGGTCAATAGCAAGTTGAGCGAGTTCCTCTGAAGCGAGCGTGGCAAATGCATAGGTTTCAGGCTGTCCAGTTTCACGCTTGGTCGGGCGATGAAAATTCTTCACCTCACCAATCGATGCGAGGAGCGCCATCACTTGCTCACTCGAAAACTCAGGTGGGATTCTCGCAATAAAAAGATGATCTTGCATACGATCCTCTAGGGGCAAATTGATCGAATTAAACCGTGAGTATAGCTCAAATTGGCTAAGATTTCTTCAAGGTATCACGGAATACAAAGATTTGAGCGGCATGTTCACGCTTATGTCCATAAAAAGTGTAGACGAGGAAATCATCAAGCGAATAATCCGCGCCATACCACGGCAGCGTCCCAGTTTGACGGCAGGTTTCCGCTGATATTTGGGCGATCATCTCCTGTGTTTTCGCCTGTACAGTCTTGTATTCGTCCAGTACTTCAGCGAGGGTATTCGCCTTGCGCGCGCCGACTTGTTCGTCGTTGAAAATCAAGCCTTTTGCGAATTGTTCCAGATAAGGAGTTGCGCCGCCGCCTAAAAACCCTTGCAGTATTTCCACCAACACCTGCTCATAAGATGCTAGATGTCCGATGATGTCTTTGGTTGACCAGATACCACATACGCCATCTTGTTCGAGTTCAGCATCGCTTAACCCGTCCAGACTCCCTAAAAAGGTGTAATGCCCGTATTTGAGGATGTCATTCGCGTTCATTGGTTTCCCCCTTCGTTCTTAAGCATCATTATAGGCGTTCTCTCGGCGGCGGCGCAACACAGTTAGAGGTCGAGCACAACAGCCGTGCGCTTGTTGCCACCACCATAGGGGATAAAGGATGCGTTCCATTCCGCGATGGTATAACGCTTGAACGCCCCTTCATCACGGCGTTTGTCGAACCAATCAGGGTCATGCGTCACAACATAATCGGCGGTTTGATCCAGCAGCACAAGCCAGTGCCAGCCGCGAAAGCGTGTATCCTGTACACTCGTGCGTTTCAATCCGCCGTACCAGATCAAACAAATAGCAGGCAGGATGGGTGTTTGCCCCATCGAGACTTCTAAAATCTTACTTTTCATGCCGATGCTGGTGAAATTTTTGACCAAATCTTGAGGGGTTGTCGTGCCTTTGCTGCTCGACTGAATCTTCAAGTCGCGCACTTTGACATTGATACCCTTCCACTGCGCCAACATCGCAATGCACGTTTGTCCACAATCGCTCGAACGATTGCTTGCGTCCGTATCCCACTGTGAGCGGTAGGGGACAGTGCTGGGGTTATATTGTCCGGGCGCGGGTGGGGTAGGGGTTGTAGGGGTTGTAGGTGGGGTGGGTGTTGTCGGCTGTGATGGAACGGGGTCAGCGATTTCTTCTACCGTGCTGGCATGAACATAGCCATCGGTGACTTTCCACCAATCGCCCGACTTTTTAGGATTATCGAAGACTGTTCCAATCGGCAGCAAACGCACAACATTCGTGGTGACGAATTCAGGTGTACGGCGCAGGCGCACTTTGTTCGCATTCGTTTTGATCTTCAAGCAATCTCACTCCTTGTTAGAAGATATTGATTCCATCCTACACCGAATTTAGGCGATTCGTCATGTTATAATCTTGTGCTGTTTTAGCTCAAAGGTCATCCTTCATGCCGCGCCGTAAACTTTTGCTCCCCATCCTCGTGATTGCCCTGACTACTTTACTCGGATTACCTATTCTAACCTATCCTCTGGCGCGTGATCACGGTGTTTTCGGCACGATTGCGTGGGGCATTCTCGATGGCAAGCCGCCATTCATCGGTTATTGGGACTTCAAACCGCCTGCGATTTATTACTTGTTCGCGGCATTCATCGCGCTGTTTGGACAGAACGCGCCTGCGCTACGTTTGATCGACATCGTTTTTTTTCCGCTGATGGGCACGTCGATGTATTGGATCGCCAGCCGTTTATCAAATCAGCGTGTCGCGGTTTTGAGCGTGTTCGGACTCGCGGCGTTCTATTTTAGCGAGTCGTTCTGGTCACTGACGCAGAATGACGGGCTTGCGATTCTGCTGATGCTGTTTGCAACAGTGTGCGCGTTTAAAGCATTGGGAAATGATCAAGCGAGGACGCAACATGTTGCGTCCCTACAATCTCGGCTTCTATGGGCATTTCTCTCTGGCGTGTTCGCGTGCATCACGCTCTGGTTCAAATACACCTTCGCCTTATTTATCGTCGCGCTCGTCATAGGACACATCTTCAATCACTACGTTCATCGCAAAGAGAGTTGGCGCGCACAACTGCTCAAAGAATCCATCGCTTTTACACTCGGCGCACTCGTCATTGGACTCGGTGGACTGGCGTACATGGCGTCGCTCGGCGTACTGGACGATATGATTCTGAGCGCACAACTTGTCGCGCCATATACAGGCATGGGTTATGGCGACACCGTATGGTATCAATCGCCTGTATGGATCGAGGGTGTACAGGAACGTGTCAGTCGTTGGGAAATTTTGATTCCGTTCGTTGTGGCGTGGTTGGGAATATTTGTCTATCAAATGCGTAAACAAAGGGTGCAACATGTTGCGCCCCTACAAAACAACTCTCTTGCTTCTGGTTGGCTCACAATTTGGCTGTGGTTGATTGCGATGCTCATCAATGTGCTTATTCAGGCAAAGGGGATCAGCTATCAATGGCTGCCGATTCTCCCGCCAATGATTCTGATTACTGTGGATAGCTTTGATCGTTTGATACAAGCGATCAGTCGTCAGTTGTCGGTTATCAGCAATTTCTCGATGTCCTCAGTATCTCGGTGGTTCAATCTTTCCGCCGTTGGTGCTTTGGTGTTCATGCTTATCCAAAATGTATGGCTTCCTGCGCTGCCTTATCTCACAGGGAACGAATCGCAAGCTGACTACTATGCGCGTTTTCGCGGCGGAGAATTCCTCGCCAGCGAATCGCTTGAAGTTGTGGATTATCTGCGCGCGCGCACTACGGCAGGGGACTCGCTCTACATCTGGGGCTTTCGTCCAGAGATTTATTATCTCGCGGATTTGCGTCCTGCGACACGCTTCATCTCACAGTTTCCGCTTGTGACGAGTTGGTATCCACCCGAATGGCAGCAAGAGAATGTCGATTTGCTGTGGGCGGCGCTGCCTCAATATGTGTTGGTGTTGCAAGCCGATAACATGCCCTGGGTGACGGGGCGCACAGAGGATTCAAACCAGTTGTTGCAGGAATATACCGAACTCAACAACTGGCTGATTTATAACTACGAACGTGAGACGCAGATTGGTAATTTTTTTGTGTGGCACAGAAAAGCGCAGCCGGGTTAACTATTTGCCTCGATCAATTCATACGAATTGCCTTCAGGGTCACGCACGCCGATGATTTTGCGCGTACCGTTCGTGCCCTCGTTGATGACCGTGCCACCTGCCGCTTTCACCCACGCGCCGAACTCTGAGACATCATGCACGGTGAGACGCATCTGATGACGGTTGGTTTTCGCTTCGACCTGTGCGATGTCGTTGGGGCATAAAAGGAAGTCAAACCCGACGAATGTCCCGCGATAAAAATACTCTCCGCTCGGCTGAAGCTGAGTATTAAAGACATTGTTGTAAAAGGAAACCATCTTTTCCATATCGGTCACGGCGAGGGTAATGCGTTCGATTTGCATAAGGATTACTCTCCAAATAGATCTCAGATTTTCCCTATTCTATCTTATTTTACGAAAATTTGTTCTAAAACTTTGAGAATCTTCTCTGGCTCACAGCCATAAATCCCCGCTGCATAAGCTGGATTCGCCTCAATCACTGCCCAACCTTTGCCTGCGATTTTGCCGACATCCAGCACCATTCCGCGCTGCACATCGATAGCCTCATCGCGCAAAACATCGTTCACAAACTGCTTTGCTGCTGACATCTCCTCTATCGGGGTATTCCAATCATGATCTTCTATGAACTCACTCTCGCGCATATAAACTGAAAGCGTGACCACCTCGCGTCCGATGACAAAACATCGATATTCGGCGTCCCACTTCACAGGCTCGGAGACAATCACAGGGGTATCATCATCCCAAGCGTCTTGCGACGGAAGTTGATCGACACTCGCATACACTTTCGAGTCGAAACCTTTTGCGCCGTCGCCGGGTTTGATGAACGTCGGTTGTTGCAAAGTTTTTCGTACATTTCCGAGAGTCGTATATTTCACCTCACGCTGAAGATAGCGAGAGGGGAGTCGCGCCAGCCAATCGACAGGTGGCTCGTGCAGCGTGAGACCGAGACTGTCAGCGACGATACTGACAAACGCGCCCTCGCCATAAATCACACAGTCTTTGCCTTGTATATAGTCAGGGACGCGATACGACTCCAATCGCTCGACTGACCAGCCAAGATCAATCGCTACTTTCCACAATGCTGCCGAATCAGGCGTATATCGTGGCGAGAGAATCAAGGTAGGCATCAATAAATCCTCTTAGATACTTCACTAAGTTTACCCGATAGAATGTCATATGTTCGGTAGTGCCTGTTAAAGAATTACAATATGAGGACAGGCTCTGATCGCTTTTGATGGTAAAATGTTGCGAAAATAGGTTGAATGGCTAAGGGAAAAACTTAACCACTTGACCATAAAGGGAGCGGATATGACTCATCAAGTTCGGGTAGCGGTTGAAATCGGACCAAAAGGCAAGAAGGTGGCAGCCGTAGCGCCGGATTGGTGCGGTCTGGAGCGTGGCGCAAAGACCGAGGACGCTGCGATTGAAAGGTTACAAGCCTATCTTCCACGCTATGCCCCTGTGGCGAAGCTGGCGGGGCTGGAAGGCGAGTTTGCAGCAATCACCACAGTTGATGTTGTCGAGCGATATACAGGTCCGGGATCGACTGACTTTTGGGGCATCTCATTCGGGTTCTCAAGCATCGACAAGCAAGCTGTATCACGCGAAGAATTGGAACGGGAACTATCCTTGATGCAGGCGTGCTGGACGTTTTTCGACGCCGTGCGTTTCCGCGTATCGGCTGAGATGCAGAAAGGTCCACGAGGCGGTGGACGTGATCGTGACCACATCGTCCGGCATATATTAGCGAATGAGATGGACTGGGCTAAGGGTCTCGGTTTGCCCAATCTTTACAATGAGAATTTGACCGAAGAGATCGTGAACACGCACCGCGCCGCCTATTGCAACGCCATTCGAGCGTTCCATGCTGAGGGCAAAATGGCGCGAAAATGGACACTCCGCTATCTAATGCGGCACACTGCCTATCACACGCTGGATCACGCATGGGAAATGGAAGATAAAGACCTAACAAGCGCGTCTTAGAACCTATCGATAAACACTATTTCTCGCTGGTTCGCCGCCGGATGCTCAAAGCCCTCATCAAAAAACTTGGACGATATTTACAAACAGTGACGCTAGTTCAAATCCCGAATCGCCCTCTATAATCATAAGTCTACCGATTCATCTATCCAAAACAGAATATGGCACAAAAATTTTTCACCTATCCTGACCTTCCTTCGACAGCCGATGTGATTGTCATTGGCGGCGGACCTGCGGGCACGGCGGCGCTCTGGGCAATTGAACGCGCTGCCCCCGGCACGAAAACCGTTTTACTGGAACAAGCAGATCGACTCGGCGCGGGGAGTTCTACCGCCTCGCTCGAAAATTATCGCACCTGCTGGCCTGCCATCCCCATGATGAAGCAGATGAAACGCAGCGTCGAAGTCTTCCACAACGCCGATGAGTACTTGGGGGAGGGGGCAGCGCTCTCCATTCACGTCAAGGAACGCGGCTATCTATTCTGTGCGTTCAATGAACAGCAGGCACAAGGTTTGTATAACGATGTCGTGCGTCTCAAGAGCATTGGTTTATCGCACATCGAATATTTTGAGCGAGATGAAGTCCAGCGTCGCTATCCCTGGATTGGTGAGCGAGTCATCGCCGCCAAGTTTGACCCCATCGCTGGTTGGCTCGACTCCAACGCGCTGATTTATCAGTACACGAAAAATGCGCACAGCGCGCAAATTGTCTTGAGCGTGCCAGAAGTGTCGATCATAGTGGAAAATGGGCGCGTCGTCGGAGTCAAAACGCCAGTGGGTGAAATCTCTGCGCCGAACGTCATCATCGCAAATGGCGCGAACGCACGCAAAGTCGGACGCACGGCAGGCGTTGAACTCCCGCTCATCGTCCGTCCACGTCAGAGCGTGACCACAGGCGCACGACATCCGCAGTTCCCCGACGATGGACCGATGATTATCGGCAGCGCACCACATCCTCACGTTCGACCCGAAGCAGGCAGCGGTGCAATCTTCGGCTGGGAATACACATGGAACAACAAGCGCGCGCGTGAACTTGGCTACGATGTCGAAGGCGCACCTGCTGATGCTTTGATTGACGCGGTGTATCCACCGACGCCGTTCAAAGACCCGCGTTATCCCTCGCTGGCGATTACTCTATTGGCGCGTCAGTTCGGGCACAAAGACGGCGAAGGCTTTGCGCACCCCGCCTACATGCGCGGTATTCACCAGAATATTGGCTATTACGTTTATCGTGACCACAGCGCCGCCGTTAAACCCGATGGCACACCCTACGAAAGTGAGCGTGCGATCATTGATACTGTGCCGAATGTCGCGGGGTTATTTGCCTCTGTCGCGCACGTCGGACACGGCATCATGACCTCACCCGCCGCCGGAGAGATCATCGCCAGCAAAGTGTTAGGCTTGCCGCTGCCCGATGAAGATTTCGCGGCGTTCGGCTTCGATGCACTCTATGTAGACTACGACGAGGCGGTACTTTGATGAAAATCACGCTCGTTGGTATGGGCACGCGCGGCGATGCACAACCCGCTGTCGCGCTCGGCAAGGGATTAAAAGCGGCAGGCTATCAGGTGCGTGTACTGGCAAGCAAAGGCTTCGAGTCGTGGATTGAGTCACACGGTTTGGAAGTCGCGCCTTCGCACGTCGATATTCACGAGATGATGTCCAGCGAGGGCGGCAAGCAGTGGGTGGACAGCGGCAACAACGCCGTGCGTGAGTTACAGGCGATGCGCGGTTTAATCAACGAGGTCGGCGGGACGATGGCGCGCGATGTCTGGGAAGCCTGCCACGATGCCGACGCCGTGATCGCCAGCTTCACGACTGACCCGACGGTGCTGTCATCGGTGCAAAAGCGTCCGATTCCTCTCATCCGCACGATGCTACAACCCCTGAATCCGACGCGGAACGGCGCATGTTTCCCGAATTTGCCTTTCCCGAACAGCAAAAACCGGATTAACTTACAGATTTCGCACTTTGCACGCGGACTATTGTGGTCAGTCCACGAGCAGGCGACAAATAAGTTTCGTCAAGAGGTGTTGAACCTGCCAGCTTGGAATAAAAAAAGTTTCTACGCGGCACTTGATGTTGTGCCGCTGCTGTACGGCTTCAGCGAGTATGTGATTCCGCGTGCTGAGGAATGGGGCGCGCACATTCACACGACAGGCTACTGGTTCTTGGACGAGGACGAACAGTGGCAGCCATCCACCGCGTTATTAGATTTTTTGAGCGCGGGGACGCCGCCTGTGTGCATCGGATTCGGCAGCATGACCGGACGCAATCCTGAACAGACCAGCGCGCTTGTGCTTGAAGCGATTAAGCAGAGTGGACAGCGTACCATTCTACTGTCGGGGTGGGCGGGTGTCGGCGGAAAAGATTTGCCGAAGAACATCTTTCAGCTCAAATCTGCGCCGCATAGCTGGCTGTTCCCACGCACGGCGGCGGTAGTCCATCACGGCGGGGCAGGGACAACTGCGGCAGGATTACGGGCAGGCGTGCCATCGATTCTTGTACCGCATTTTTCCGATCAGCCGTTGTGGGGCGAGCGTGTGAAGGCGTTGGGTGTCGGTCCGAAGCCGATTTTACGCAGCAAATTGACGGCTGATAAGCTGGCGAAAGCGATTCGTGAGGCGGTTGAGGATGATGGAATCAAACTGCGCGCGGCAGACTTAGGGGCAAAAATCCGTGCTGAAGATGGCGTTGGCAATGCGGTGAAGCTGATTCAACGCTATTTTAGCTAACAAGCAATACCTGTGCGCGAGATGATCGCGGAGTCGATTGAGTTGATCGCTCGTGCAGCATCAGTTGAACGTTCTATTGAGCCTGTTGTTCAGAGATGATTGCTGCCCTTAGAAATGGGTCTAAGGGCTTTAAAGGTTAGAAAGATTATAATTTTCGACGAACGGGCAGTTTATCTAACTCATTGCAAAAAATATTTTCGGTGGTTAAGTCCCAATGATGCCCAAACATTCTATTGGGGATTGCCTTCACAGGTACTTTCTGAGCACCGACTTTAACGAAGAAGGTTGCTAAATTTTTTTGGATGAGGAAGCTGGCTTCATCGATGCTGTAGACCCAACCGGGACCTCCCATTGCGATGATATTTTCCCCCATTTTGTCTGTGAAACGTACTTGATACTCTGGCATGTGATCCTCCTCTAACGTTCTTTCGACCTACGACGCATTGGATACAGCGTCGCATGAAGTTAAGGCGATTGCGAGACCAGATGTCGGGCAATTTGAGGATAAAGGGGAAGGATTATGATAAATCGACCCTAATTCTCAATTCTATTATATAGCATTTTTGAGACTAAACTAGAAGTTGATTCAAAACTCTAACAAAATTAAGATAACCTTGTTAAGCTCCTTACGAAATACAGCCCACTAGACGCATTATGATCTAGACAGGCTTCAGACGTTAGGTTGACTCAGGCTGTGATCGCTAGGAATTTTCTGGTGTGTTTGAGGACGGAAATGCGGCGTCGTTCATTAACTAGCGTTCGAATGTACTGTCCCATCCATCTTGATGACTCTCGTACTTGATTCGATGCCAGCCTTCACTCTCTAAACGGCTTTCGATCTTCTTTACCTCACTCTCGGACAAGCGGCTAAAAATCTCTCTGCCTGCGCTGGATGTGAGTATCGCATCAAATAGAGTGCCTCTATCATCTTTACCGACGATCATTGTCCCTATTTTGCACGTTTCTTTTGTTGACGGGTCGTGTTCAGTCATAAACAGATTGTCCTTATTTTCAGCTTAGAGTAACGCCACATGTAATTTTTGGCAAATCTGAGGCTCAGTCACCGACAGCAGGCTGTTTCGAAAATGTGACACGCACCTGATCCCCGATACGTTTTAGCAGAAAGTAAGCGCCTACAGCAATCGGCGGGAAAAAGACTAAAGCGATGATGCGCTGGAGAAAGCCTTGATAACCTCGAATATCGATGCCTGCCGCGCCGCTCATGATGGGAATAAGCGCGAGAAATAGCAGAATCGTGATGATGAGATATGTCTTGATGGCGCGTGCGTCGTTTTGTCTCCACAAGGCAATGAGCAAAAGTGCTGGCATTACAAAGTTACCGATGGTAAAAGGATTGGCGCTGTGTCTTGGGTCTGGCAGCGGAAAAGTTCCTGCCCAGATACTTCCAAACCCGTTCAAAGTAACGGCGATAGATACCAGCCAAGCCCAGAGTGGGTGAGTGCCAACTTGAAGCAGTCCACGCAAGAAACCGACTGCCGCAATCAGCGTGACGACACCCGTGAGAATTGCCCCGATATTGAAGATAAAGGGATACAGCGCACGATTAGAACCGAGTTCACTTGCTGCCTGAGTTAGAAAACTGTAGTTAGGGTAGAAAAAGGCAGCGACTATTTGTGTGCCAAAATAAAGAAACGGAACTGCGATGCCCATGCTGAGCGCAATCCGTGTAAGGTTGTTCGTTTTCATGTTTAGCCCCATTGGATAACCCTGAACGATAGTGTGAGCTGTAATGCACACCTAAGTAGGGTATACGCGGAATCCGTTGAAAGGTTGCCGAATGGGTCAACTTGGGGACAAAGGGGTTTCGTTTGTTGGAGGATGATTGCTGCGCGCCGATTTGGAGTGAGCGGCAGCAATTGCCAATTTTGTTAGATGTTGTTGCGGACAGGTAGATTAGCGAGATCGTTGGATGGAGCGTCTTCGGCTTCGGTGGTTAAATCCCAATGCCGACCAAATTTGTTATGCAGCACTGCCTTGACTTCTACCTTTTGATCGCCTACTTGTACGTAGAAGTTTGCTTTTTTTCTCTGGATGAGGAAGCCGGCTTCATCGGTGGTGTAGACCCAACCCGCGCCGCCAATACTGACAATTTCGGTTCCCTGTTTGTCGATAAAATTCACTTGATATTCAGGCATTGTTTGTATCCATCTCTAGTGTTCTGTTGAACTACAGCATTGGGGGAAAGGTGATTTGTGAGACACAATGTCCCACAATTTTGAGGATTAGGGGAGGGTATCGATAAATCACAGCGACAATCTTATCTATCAGTATATCACCTTTTTGGAGCGCCCCGCCTGGATAGCGTCGATAACGCATATTCACCGCTATCATCTTGAAACGCGCGGGGTCAAGTCCCCTCTCCATGCCAGAGAAGTTCACCAACCCAAACATTTCTGCAATGGAGAGGGGATTTAGGGGTGAGGCTTTGGCTATCGTTCCAGCAGCACCTCGCCAATTCGCGCCAGCACCGCATCCGTCTCCAGCAGCACTTCGCCATTCGTAAACCGCAACACTCGCAATCCAAGACTTTCTAAAAATGCTTGCCGCAACGCATCATGTTCCTGTGTATAGTCGTGAATCGTGCCATCAACCTCGACAATCAAATGCGCTTCGGCGCAATAAAAATCGACAATAAAGCGTTCAATCGCGTGCTGACGGCGAAATTTCACGTTGAGCGTGCGGCGATTGCGGAGGCGCTGCCATAGATGCTCTTCGGCGGGTGTGGGTTCGTGGTGCATCTGTTTGGAGAGCGGTTTCAGGATGTGCCACCATCCGGGTTGGACTTTGGGCATGGAGACTCCTTTTTGTTTCGCCTCACCCCAACCCCTCTCCATTGCGGGGATGTGGCTGGTAGCGTGCTTGTGTGGCATGGAGAGGGGCTTAGGCACGCCAGAGATTAGGTGTTATTTCTTGGCTGGCGCGCCACTGACGGACAGCTTCGAGTGCTTCCGGCGTGCCCCATTTTTCGAGAGCAGCGGCGAATTGCTGCTTATCCTCATCATCCCAAACGTTTGTAGGGGCTTTCAACGCTGGAATGAGACGGGTTATGCCTTGAAAGTCGTCGAATTGTGTCAATGACCATGCTGCCATTGTTTGAACATCATTGTCACTATCCTGCCCCATCGCTTGAATAAGATATGGTAATGTATATATAGCTTTTAGTATGCCTAATGCTTCTGCTGCTTGTTGCCTTATATAAGCCTCTTCATCTTTTTGTAACACTTGCAGGAGTTTTGATATTATTCTTGCATCGTGAAATTTGGCAACTGATGTAATAATTATGCTTCTTACTATAGCATCTTTATCTTGAGCGAGCACGGTCAAAAGCTCATCAACCGCACGCTTATCTCCTATTTCCCCTAATGCTCTGGCTGCACTACTGCGCATGTTTGCATCTTTATCTTGAGTGAGCACGGTCAAAAGCCCATCAACCGCACGCTTATCTCCTATTTCCCCTAATGCTCTGGCTG
>JADMIO011419580.1_pt1 | contig 16717 bp, 12 predicted proteins | sample 8958161 | NCBI WGS metagenome assembly JADMIO01 (sample SAMN16585339, study PRJNA669376) | soil metagenome | isolation source: Crop rotation soil | place: USA: Cullars Rotation, Alabama | collected 2011
AGGCAAACTCAAGAATCCGCGCTTCACGAAAAAGGCCGGCGATCCAAACCTCGTCGATCTTTTTGGCCGCATGATCGCGGCGCTGAACGACAGCGGTTTTCTGATCTACTTGCAACCGATCAGCAAGGACAATCCCGGCGCGAAGGTTGTAATTACAGTGAAGCAGGGCGAGAACGAAGTGCTGGCGTCGGTCGAATCGGAAACTTCGTCGAGCGACAAAGCGCAGACGTTGGCGAAGGCTCTCAACTACATGCTCATTCTCGGCGCCGGCTCGCGAGCGGGTAAAGACGAAGAAGTGATCATGAAGAACACGAGTGCGACGCCCGATGGTAAGAAAGTGGTCGTGAATTTTTCGATGCCGCGGCAGAGCGTCGTGGACATGATAAAGAAGCAATTGGAGCCTGGCGTTTAATTAGCATAAAATCCAACACTGTATGAGTTTCGATAAATTTCTAACTAAAGTATTCGGCAGCAGCAATCAGCGCTTCCTCAAATCGATCATGCCGCTGGTCGAGCAGGTCAACTCACTCGAGCCGTCGGTTCAGCAGCTTTCAGACGACGAACTACGCGCGCGTACCGCGGCTTTCAAAGAACGCGTGCAGCAAGCGGTCGGCGACACGAAGGACAAGGAAGAACGCAAGCGTCGCGAACGAGCAGCGCTCGACGAAATCTTGCCCGAGGCGTTTGCGGTGGTGCGTGAAGCGAGTGTGCGTACCACGGGCATGCGTCACTTCGATGTGCAATTAATCGGCGGCATCGTGCTGCACCAGGGCAAGATCGCTGAGATGCGAACCGGTGAAGGTAAAACGCTCGTCGCCACGTTGCCTTCCTATCTGAATGCACTCACGGGCCGCGGCGGCGTTCACGTTGTCACCGTCAACGATTACCTTGCTTCGCGCGACGCGGAGTGGATGGGCCAGATTCATCGTTTTCTCGGTCTCGAAGTCGGTTGCATTCAAAACGACATGGACGACTTCGAGCGCCAGGCTGCTTACGCCGCGGACATCACGTACGGAACCAACAACGAGTTTGGTTTTGACTACCTGCGCGACAACATGAAGTTTGACCTCGCCACCTGCGTGCAGCGTGGTCACTACTTCGCGATCGTCGACGAAGTCGACTCGATCCTGATCGACGAAGCGCGCACGCCGTTGATCATTTCCGGACCATCGGACGAAGCAACTGATAAGTACAAGAACGCAGATGCAATCATCCCGCACCTGAAAAAGGGCGAAGACATCGATGGCAAGAAGACCGGCGATTACGTGGTCGATGAAAAAGCTCACACGGCCGTGTTGACGGAAGAAGGCGTCGATAAATCCGAGCGGCTGTTGGGTGTCGGCAATCTTTACGATCCGTCGAACATGGAGTTGCTCCACTGCGTCGAGCAGGCGTTGAAAGCCCACACGCTTTACAAACTCGATCATCAATACGTGGTCCAGGACGGCGAGGTCATCATCGTCGACGACTTCACCGGCCGTCTGATGAAAGGCCGTCGCTGGTCCGACGGATTGCACCAGGCCGTCGAAGCGAAGGAAGGCGTCGAGATCGAGAAAGAGAACCAAACACTCGCGACGATCACGCTGCAAAACTACTTCCGTCTTTACGAAAAGCTTTCCGGCATGACGGGTACCGCCGAAACAGAAGCGGCGGAATTTGCCTCGACTTACAAACTCGACGTCATCGTGATCCCAACGCACATGCCGATGGTCCGCAAGGACAACTCGGACGTGATCTATCGCACGTTGCCGGAAAAATGGGACGCGGTGATCGAGGAGATCAAGGATTGTCATGAGCGTGGCCAGCCGACGCTCGTCGGTACGGTTTCAGTCGAAAACTCGGAGCTGATCTCGCGCCGGTTGCTGAAGGAATCGGTAACGCACAACGTGCTGAACGCGAAGTATCACGAGCGCGAAGCTGAAATCGTGGCCCAGGCGGGCCGCAAGGGTGCGGTAACGATCGCCACGAACATGGCCGGTCGTGGTACCGACATTTTGCTCGGTGGAAATCCGGATTTCCTGGCGCGTGAGTTTTTGAAGCGCGACGAGATCGATCCGGATGAAGCGACCGACGAGCAGTGGAAGGTCGCCTACGAACGCGCGAAACGGATCGTCGAGGATGAGCACAACGAAGTCATTGAGCGAGGCGGGCTGCACATCATCGGTACCGAACGCCACGAGTCGCGGCGCATTGATAATCAGCTTCGGGGCCGTGCCGGACGTCAGGGCGACCCCGGTTCTTCGCGGTTTTTCCTGTCGTTGGAAGACGATCTGATGCGCATCTTCGCCGGCGACAAAGTCAAAGCGTTGATGCAACGACTGGGCATGGAGAAAGGCGTCGCGATCGAGTCGAAGATGGTTTCGAAGCGTATCGAAGCGGCGCAGAAGTCAGTTGAAGGTCGCAACTTCGAAGCTCGCAAACACCTGCTCGAGTACGACGACGTCATGAACCGGCAGCGCGAGACGATTTACGGTCTGCGTCGTCAGTTGATGGAAGAGCCCGATCAGCGTGAGTACCTGATGGGCGATCCGCCGACGGCCGGTGTTGCTTACGATCTGCTTTCGGACATCACGAGGCAATATCTCAATCCCGACGTCTCACCGGACGATTGGGACGTCGAAAACTACAAGATTCAGATCAAGACGATCTACGACTTCGACGTCGATAGCGAAGGCCTCGAGCTACAGCGCTACACCTCGCAGGAAGCCGTCGACGCGATTTGGGAACGACTCAAGTTCAAGTATCAGGAGAAAGAAGAGCAGATCGGCCCGGAAGCGATGCGCACCTACGAGCGCATCATCATGCTCAACATCATCGATGCGCAGTGGAAAGACCACCTGCTCTCGTTGGACCACTTGAAGCAGGGCATCGGGCTGGTTGGTTATGGACAGAAAGATCCGCTGGTCGAGTACAAGAAGCAGAGTTTTGATCTGTTCCAGGAAATGCTCGATCGCATCGATACCAACACGATTCGTTCGCTCTTCAACCTGCAAATTGTCTCCGGTGATCCGCCCGAAACGGTTCGCCGTCGTGCACCGCTCAGACCGAGTCCGCTAACTTTCACTGGACCGAACCAGGGTGCTGCGCCGGCCGGAGAAGAGGCTGGAAAAGTGAAGACGGTCGTGCGTGACCAGCCGAAGGTCGGACGTAATCAGCTTTGCCCGTGCGGCTCAGGGAAGAAGTTTAAGAAGTGTCACGGCATCAACGCCTGATTTGAGCTCAAATCCCGTCGTTCAAGCAATCATCACCGGTAAAGCGCCGCAGCCGGCGCGTTTGGCAGCGGCGCGCGGTATGTTGCCGCTCCAGCAGAACGAACTCCTCGAGATTCTCGTAGCCCTCGCAGACGGCAACGACGCTGAAATTGCCGCGGCCGCAAAAGAAACACTCAAGTCCGAAACAGAGGCAGATCTGTTAATCGCGGCGTCAGCCGAAGACACACCGCCAAGTGTGCTCGCTTATCTTGCGACTCAGCCCGACGCAACGCTCAAACTTTACGAAGCGACTATCCTTAACCTCAACACCCCCGACGCAGCACTCGCAAAACTCGCTGTCCAAACCGCCCATGGCCCACTGCTGGAACTGATCGCCATCAACCAGCAGCGCCTGGTCCGTGCGCCCGAAATCATTGAGGCCATCCTCGCGAATCCCGCCCGCACCGGCGAAGCCGAGCGGCGCGCACGCGAAACACGCAAAGAGTTTTTCGAAAAGGAACGAGGCGCACGCCAAATCGCCGACGAACTTCGCGCGCGCGGCCAAACCGCCGCCGCCGAGTTTTTCGAAAGCGCCGAACTCACCACGCTCACCGGCGAACTGACCATCGACGATGCGTGGCTAATCGCCCAACACATCGAAGTCCTTGACGACGACATTGACGATAGCTGGCTGCCCGCCGAACGTTATGCGGATCTGATTTCGGAAACGGCCGAACAGAGCGCGGCAAACGTTCAGCGAGTTCTCGAGCAGGAACGGCTGGAGTCTGGTGAAGTCAGCGCCGAACGCGTTTCGCTAATTCGTCGCATCATGTTCATGAACACGAAAGACCGCATGAAGCTGGCGATGAAAGGCGATCGCGAGGCGCGCAGCATCCTGGTCCGCGACTCAAACAAGGTGGTCTGCTCGGCAGTCGTGAACAATCCGCGCATCACCGAACAGGAAGTGGAGAACATCGCCGCGATGCGGACCGTGTCTGATGAAGTGTTGCGGCTCATTTCGATGAACCGAAGCTGGGCACGCAATTACCCGATTATTCACAATCTGGCCCGCAATCCCCGGACACCTATTCCGACCGTCATGAACCTCCTCCCGCGAATCCGCACCAAGGATCTGGACGGCATTGCGCAAAACCGCAACGTCTCGGAAACAGTGCGCCGCCAAGCCACTCGCCTGGTTAACGCTCGGGGCGGTAAATGAACCTGTCACGAATTTTTTGCGAAAAAGTTAATAATGTCCTTGACAGGTTACAAATAAACCGTATAATTTCACACACATCATAACTAGTAAGTTGTTTTGGATGTTTGAAAGTTGTGGGTGCCAATTCGGCTGAGTGCGATTTATAGCTATTTTTACCAGTATTTTTTACCCGCAATACGCACCGCCCGAAAGAGCCGTTCGCAGTTTGAGTGGTTCTCATGCTTTGGAATTGCCACCCTTGTTTTGCCCGAACCCTGCCCTTTAACGCTTTGCCCCGCCAGTTCGTAACGAACCGGCGGGGCACCCCTCTTTTAGCGCTCAGTTTGTTAGATTTTGGTTGAGACTTCCGCGGAGACCGCCGCCAACCCCGGTCTTTCCGGTTCGGCAATTGTCTGTCCGCACATCCGCGCGAAAAGCTGCTCGTACTGGTCCACCACCGTTTCCCAGTCGTAATGTTTGCGAATTCGGAGTTGAGCCCGATTACGGTAGGCCTGGACCAGCGAACCGTCCCGCAAAACGCGCTTTAATTTTTCGGAAAGGTCGTATTCGTCGATGTAAGGCACACCGGCGTCGCCCACCACTTCGATGTTTTCCGGTGTTGCGAGCGTGAGCACACAGTTGCCGTAACCCATCGCTTCGAGGAGTGCGGGATGCGTTCCCCCAACCTCCGTGGCGTGAACATAACAGTAAGCATTCTGCTGCAACGCGCGATAATCCTGGCCAAACACGAACCCCGTGAAGATGATGCGCTTGTCGCCGCGGGCGTCGGCTTTCAAGCTGCTGATGTAACTCTCCGCGTACGGCGCGTCGCCGACGATCAGCAACCGGTAAGCAGTGCGCACTTTCTTGAAGGCCTCGATGACGAGGTGCGCGTTGTTTTCCGGTTCCAGGCGCGAGACGTACAACACGTACCGGTTTGGCTCGACGCGCCACTTTCTCACGAGCTCGCGATCCGGACGACGCTCAACTTCACTGCCATAAGCGATCATCGTTGAGGGCGCGTTATGGCGCACCTGATAGTAGTCTTGGATGACCTGCGCGTCCGTCACCATCTCGTTGGGCAAAACCGTCGAGAGATATTCCGCGAGCCGGTAATAACGGCGTCCCAACCAGCCCCATTTTTTACGTTTGTGTTCGAGTCCGTCGACGTTGATTGCGACCGGAGTCCCGGTAAATCTGAGGATCGGGCTGAACGGCGCGTTCGCGGCGTTGCAGATCAACGCGGCGTCAAAACGGTGTGAGACGGCGTGAAGTGCCGATACGAACGTGTGGGCCACCGTGTCGAAGTATTTATGCCTGATCGTGGGCAGGACTTCGAGCCGCACGCCGTGGTATTCCAACTGCCGGGGTGAAACGTAGTGCGAACGGCAATAGACGGTCACTTCATGACCGCGCGCGACGAGACGGGTGGAAAGGTGCTCGGCGAAGGTTTCAAAACCGCCGTAGCTTGCTGGAATACCTCGCGTTCCCAGAATTGCGATGCGCATTCGTCGTTAACCGGCTGCCGTTCGGTATGACGTTCGATGGACCTCTTCGTAGACCGCTAATGTTCGCCGAGCCGTGTCGTTCCAGTCAAACATTTTCGCTCGCGCCTGACCTTTGACGCTCAATTCCCGGCGCAGTTCCGAATTGTTCATTAACTGGTCCATGGCGGCCGTGATGGCGGAAACGTCAAACGGATCGACTTTTAAAGCAGCTTCTCCAACTACTTCCGGCAAGCTGGTGGCGTTTCCCACGATCACGGGTGCGCCACACTTCATTGCTTCGAGTGGTGGTAAACCAAAGCCTTCGAAATAAGACGGGTAAACAAAACAAAGCGCGCCGGAATAGAGCGCCGGCAGATCCGACTCCGGCACGTAACCTGTCAGGACGACTGAATCTCTAACGCCTGTGTCGTCAAGCGCTCGCAACGTCTCATCATACAACCAAGCGCATTTACCTACTATGACGAGTTTTGGGCTTCTGTTACTTGAATGAGCGCCTCGCAAAGCTGCGTAAGCCTTAATCAAGCGAACTAAATTTTTGCGGGGCTGAATAGAACCGACGGTCAAAACGTAGTCGCCCTCTATCCCGTAAGTGTGTCGCACCCGTTGCAGTTCCTTATCATACGTGATCGGACCAAAGTGTGCGGGCGCGGCGAGCGGAATCGCAGTGACTTTGTCGGGAGCGATGCGATAAGTATCGATGACGTCGCGACGCGTATGTTCGGAGAGCGTCAATATTCTTGTTGCGCGGCGGGCGGAATGCCGCACGGTCAGACGCAACTGCGTTCGGCTGCGACGATTGAAAGTTTGCGGCAAGTGTTCGAAAGAGAGATCGTGAATGCTCACTACAACGGGACAAGGACAGAACGGTGGCGCAGTGAATTGCACGTGTAGCACGTCGACGGGATGTTTGCGAAGTTCCGCGCTGAGAGTCAGTGGAATTCTGATTAACGGCGTGTGCGGCAGTGTGCGATGAACCTTGAAATTGGGCCACCGCTGCTGAAAACGGTCGCAGGCTGCGGCAGTCGTGACGTAGAGCGTGTACTCGTTAACGGAATCGATCTGCGCGAGCGCTTCGATCAGGTTAAGCGCGTAGCTTTCGTTACCTCCGAGCTGCGCCCCCACAGAATGAGCATCGATTGCGATCCGCAATCGGGTTCTCCCGTCACTTTTGTTTAGGGTCAACGCGCGCGGGAAGATTACTTGCCCTTGGCGGCAGCAGCCTGCGTTTCGTCAGTCTGCTGACCGCGAGTATCGCGCTCGCGAATGCGTGCAGCTTTGCCTCGGAGTCCGCGCAGGTAGTAGAGCTTGGCGCGGCGGACGCGTCCTCGTTTGACCAGATCGATGTGATCGATGATGGTTGCGTGCAGCGGAAAGATTCTCTCGACGCCGACGCCGAAACTAGTCTTGCGCACCGTGATAGTTTCACGCGCGCCGCCGTGTTTGCGCGCAATCACGACGCCTTCGAAAGCCTGCAAACGCTCTTTGGTCTCGGATTCTTTGATCCTGACGTGAACGCGGACCGTGTCGCCCGGCTGAAACTCCGGAATGTTTTTTCTTAATTGGTTCTCTTCGATTTTATCCAAACGGTTCATTGTGATGCTCCTTCAACAAATCCGGGCGTTTGCGCTGTGTCTTCTCAAGCGCAGCTTCTTTGCGCCAACGTGCGATCTCTGCGTGATTTCCACTCAACAAAACTTCCGGCACTTTCAGGCCACGAAACTCGGGTGGCCGCGTGTACTGCGGGTAATCCAGCAGTCCGTCGGAAAACGATTCATACACTGCCGAGGTCTCACTGCCCAGCGCGCCTGGTAACAAACGAACCATCGCGTCGATCACGACCAGCGCCGCGGGCTCGCCGCCGGACAACACGTAATCACCGATTGAAATCTCGTCGGTGACGAGCGCTTCGGAAACGCGTTCATCGACGCCCTCGTAACGGCCGCACAAAAGCACGAGGTGCGATGCTTCCTGCGAAAGATCCTGGGCCAGCGACTGGGAGAAAACCTCGCCTTGCGCCGACAACAAAACCACGCGCGTTTGCACCGGCAACTCTTCGCGTCTCGTTGCGCCCGTCAGTGCTTCGACGCCCGCGAAGATTGGTTCCGGCTTCAGCACCATGCCGTCGCCACCGCCAAACGGTCGGTCGTCAACGACGTGATGCTTGTCCGTGGTCCACTGCCGGAGGTCGTGGGCGGTTATCTCGACCAGCCCGGCGTTACGCGCCTGTCTCACGATTCCGCAATCGATTGCCTCGCGGAAAAACTCGGGAAAGATCGTGATGATATCGAAGCGCAACATCGCTCAAAGATCCAGTAACCCTTCGGGTGGGTCTATCAAAATCACCCTTGCCGCCGTGTCTATCTTGACGACGATCTCCGCCGCCAGCGGCACCAATTGTTCCCCACCTGCATTGTCCGCGACGACCAATAATGCGGCGCCGCCGGTCCGCATCACCGAGCGAACTTCGCCGATGCTCTTATCGCCGGCCTTGACGGTGCAGCCTTCGAGTTCCCAATCGTAAAACTCGTCTTCTTCGAGTGGCACCCGATCCGATTCCGGCACGGCGAAGTCGTAACCGACCAATTCCTTCGCACGATCGACGTCGTCATAACCAGCGAGCTTCAGTACGACGCGATCCTTTTGAAACCGGAAGCCCTCGAGTTGGCCTGCGGTCCGTTTGCCCGCGGGAGAAACCAGAATCAGCTCGTCGACGTCTTCGAAGCGCTCGGGGAAATCGGTCAAAAGCTCGGCGACGATCTCGCCTTTGAGTCCATGAGTCCGCACGGCTCGAGCGATCACGACCAAATCCTCCGAGCCGGTCTCCGCCATCTGACTCACTCCACGATTTCCAGGAGGTATCGTCGATTCTGTTTGGCGCCGGCGATTCTTGCCAAAGATCTGAGAGCGCGGATCGTGCGCCCTTGCTTACCAATAATCTTGCCGATGTCTTCCGGCGCGACCCGCACTTCAATCAGCGTGGCACCGTTGCGCTGCTCGACTTCGCGAATATCGACAGTCTCTTTGTCGTCGACCAGCGACTTAACGATCATCTCGATGGCATCTCGCATGGCTTCGTTTCAGTTAAAGAGACTTCGGTCCAGTAAAGAGACTGCTCAGTTTACGCTTCGACGGCGGCAGCTTTCTCGGCCTTCGCCCTGGCTTTGATCAGGCGGCTGACGGTGTCGGTCGGTTGTGCGCCTTTTTCGATCCAGTAGTTGACTCGCTCCAGGTTTAGTTTGATTTCCGCCGGGTTGCGGGTCGGATTGTAGGTGCCAAGGTTTTCGAGGTAAGCGCCATCGCGTTTCGACTGCTTTTCCTTTACGACCACTCGATATGAGGGGCTCTTTTTGGCGCCGGTGCGCATTAACTTAATCGCTAACAAGTTTATTCTCCTATCGTCGTCGCTTCTTTCGTTTCTTCTTCAATTTCTTTCTTGATGGGCCAACTGGCGCTGACGGCAAGGACGGCATTTCACCGTTGTCAGCACCGCCAAAACCGCCCAGATCCGGCATACCCGTGATCTTCCGCATCATCTTGCCCTTTAGCCCGCTACCGCCGAAGATGCCGGAACCGGAAAGCTGTCGCATCATCTGCCGCATCTCGACATATTGCTTGATGAGCTGATTGACTTGCGCAACCGATGTCCCCGATCCGCGCGCGATGCGCCGGCGTCGATTCGCATTCAGGATGCGGTGATCGTTGCGCTCGGCCCACGTCATCGAGTCGATGATGGCTTCGGTGCGTTTCAGCTCCTGCTCCATCTGCTGCGACTGCTCGTCGGTCAAATTCGGCATGCCCATGCCGCCGAGAAGCTGGTCGGGCAGGAGCTTCATGATCTTTGAGAAAGAGCCGAGCTTCTTGACCTGGCGCAACTGCGAGCGAAAATCGTCTAACGTAAACTCGTTCTGCTGCAGCTTCTTGAGTTGCTCTTCGGCTTCACTCTGATCGACTTTCGCCTGCACTTCCTCGATCAGCGACAAGACGTCGCCCATGCCGAGAATGCGCTGCGCGACTCTGTCCGGATAAAACGGCTCGAGCGCGTCGTAACGCTCGCCGACGCCGACAAATTTCACCGGCTGGCCAGTGACCTGTTTGATCGAAAGCGCGGCGCCGCCACGCGCGTCGCCGTCCATCTTCGTCAGAATCACGCCGGTGATGCCGACGCGCCGGTGAAACTCTTCTGCCGACCGAACCGCGTCCTGACCGGTCATCGCATCCGCGACGAACAACGTCTCGACTGGATGAGTCTCGTTCTTAATCTTCACCAGCTCTTCCATCAACTCGTCGTCGATGTGCAGCCGGCCGGCGGTGTCGATTAGCAACGTGTCGAAGCCTGTTTGCTGTGCGTGCTTCAACGCGCCGCGCACGAGTGTCAGCGGATCGTTGGTTTGCGGATCTTCAAAGATCTGTTGGCCAGTCGCCTTGGCGATGATCTTTAACTGTTCACGCGCGGCGGGACGATAAACGTCAACAGAAAGCAACAGCGGCTTTCGCTCCTGGTTACTCGCCAACCAGCGCGCGATTTTTCCGGTGGAAGTGGTTTTACCAGAGCCTTGCAGCCCGACCACCATCACCGTGTTCGGAATCTGTTTCGTAAAAACGAGGCGCGAAGATTGGCCTCCGAGTAGCTCAACCAGTTCGTCGAAGACGATCTTTACGACCTGCTCCGACGGTTTGAGCTCCTGCCAAACCTGTTGCCCTTCCGCCTTCTGCTGAACTGAAGCGATAAAGTCTTTGGCGACTTTGTAGTTGACGTCGGCTTCCAGCAGGGCCAGACGGATCTCGCGCAGCGCCGCGTCAACGTGCTCCTTTGTAAGAACGCCTTCGCCCCGCAGATTCTTCAGCGTGCGCTTTAATTTATCCGAGAGCGACTCAAACATATAACCCTAGGCGTCGGTTCGCGCTGCGAACGGAAACGGAAATGATAACGACCGAGTTTTGGGGTGTCAAGGTGCGTAAAACGAGCCGAACCCTTTGGACTGCGGACATTTGTCGCAGCATTCGTGAACCTGCTGGACCTGGGCTTTTCTCCCCGTTGTGCGTAAAGAAACTGTACGCAACCCGGCTCATGTGTTAAATTCACCACGAACAACTCAGTCGCGCGGCGAAAGCAAAGGCTGAATACGCGAGGCGGTTCCCTCCCAACACCAAGCGTAATGAAAAGTCCACTCGATTGAACTTTTATAGGTACTAAATGGATAAACGTGTCGGTCACGGGCCTCTTGGGCGTGACGCCGAAAACTCCCCTATCGATCGAGGTGTGGTCGATCTCGCTGATGCGCGTGTGAAGATTCGCTCGCGGGTACGGCCCACGACTGAATCGTTAATGCACGAGCTCGATGAGATTCGTTCGCTGCTGGACCAGGGTCTCTCAACCGAAGCGAAGGCGCGGCTCTCACTGCTTATCGCGAACGCTCGCAGTCACCCAGCCGTTTTGGCCCTCGCGCGCTGCGCACTTTCCGTTGCCCTCGAACAACAAGGTCATTATCGCGATTCGCTGGCGGCAGTTTCGATGTACGAAACTCCTGAGTCGCGCGCGAAGCTCGACGAGGAAACGGCCAGTTATCTCCGCGTTCAAATCGGACTTGGTTACAACTACAACGGCGATCATCCGAAAGCGATCGCGATGTTGAAAGCAACGCTGCGCGATTATACCGAAAGCGGCAGTGTCAATCCGGGCCACATTTACGCCGCGTTATCGCGGGTCTATCGAACTATCAGTGAATACCCGATTGCGCGTGACTATGCGCAGCGAGCGTTGGAAAGTTTCCGTCAGAGTGGTGACTGGCGCGGGCTAGCTGAATCGTATTTCGGTGTCGGCGTCGCCGATATCCTCGAGGGCAATTACGGGTCGGGGCTCGACAATCTGGACCAGGCGTTGAAGTTGATCGGCGATCGTCCCGCTGCCTACGTGCTCGGCCGAACCTATGCAAACATGGCCGGCGCTTGTTGGTTTTTGAAGCGGCCGCAGGAAGGCATCGAACACCTCAAAAAGGCGATCACTTACTACGAACGCACCGATCACAAAACTAACGCCGCCGACGGCTACAACAATCTCGGCATTAATCTCGTTTTAATCGGCCAGTGGGACCGCGCGCAGGAAGCTTTGGAACGGGCGTTTGCTTTGGCGACGGAAGTGGACGAGCGCGGCGCCAAGGTGCCGATGATTCTTGATTCGCTCGGCGAGTTGCACATGCTGCGCGGCGATCTGGACCAGGCGAAAGACTATCTTAGCCGCGCCGTCGCGCTGGCGACTGAGAATGGAAACAAGTGGTACGCCGGACAAGCGTTGCGAACACTCGCGCGCTGTTATTTGGCAATCGCAGATCCCGCGGACGGGTTGGCGAAAGCACGAGAAGCACTTGCCCTGGCGGAAGCGATCGGAGATCGTCAGGCGATCTGCGAGTCGCGGTTAATTGCCGCCGAAGCCTACTTGCAAACTCGTGAACTCGACGAATGTAGTCGTGAGCTTCAGTTCGTCGGTGAACAAGCCACCGATTCCGCAACGGACCTTGGCCTCACTGGTGAGGCGCATCGCCTCAACGGCATGCTGAATATGGCCCGCCACGATGCTGCTTCCGCCGCACAACATTTCGGCAGCAGTGTTTCAATCTTCGACATGCTGGGAGATCGGTATCGCGCTGCTCGTGCGCACCTCGAACTCGGCCGAGCTTACGCGACAATTCTGCCGGAGCGCGCGGGCGAACACCTGAGCCGCGCGTTGAATACGTTTAGAGAGCTGGGCGCACGTCTCGATTTGTCGCGTGCCGAAGAGGAGCTGCGCGATCTGGCGCGTTCGACTCCGGAGCGACAGCAGGAGCAATCTGCGTTAACGCAACTTTTGACGTTGCGTCTGGCTGAAGCGGTCGCGTCTCGCGAACTGTTGTTACGCGAGCTCGCCGCCGTGATGCGTCAGGAAACCGGCGCGCAGCGCGTGATGATTACGGAAAAAGGCGAACGCAATGAGCCGCGCGTCGTGGTCGCGATAGGTTGCACGCAGGCCGAGTGCGTGAAGATTGCTGTCGAACTCAACAACATCGACGACGAACAAGCACGCGAGCGTTACTGCAAGAAGAATGATGCCGAGTTGATCGCGTTGAAGTCATCAAACGCGCCGCCGGCGATGCTGTATCTCGCGCCGCGCAACCGTTCGACCATGCCGAAAGGCGTGGCGCTCGAGCCGCTGCTGCGCGTGGTTGAGTTGGGCATGGACGTTTGCGCTTTGCGCGCGGGTGCGCAAAAAAGCGGCAGCCACGAACATTCGGACGAGTTGGCAGGCACGAGCCTGATGCCCGGGTTTATTCATTCCAGTCCGGCGATGACGCAGCTTGTCGAGGAAGTTCACAAGATTCGTTCGTCGGACGTTACCGTGCTGGTCACGGGCGAATCGGGCACGGGCAAAGAGTTGGTGGCGCGGGCGATTCACGCGATTTCGTCGCGGCGGGCGAAAGTTTTCGTTCCCTTCAACTGCACGGCGGTGCCGAAGGAATTGTCTGAAGGCTACCTGTTTGGTTATCGACGCGGCGCGTTCACCGGCGCGATCTCGGATTCGCAGGGCGTGATTCGCACTGCCGCGGGCGGTACATTGTTCCTCGACGAAGTGGGCGATCTGCCGCTCGACGTACAGCCGAAGCTGCTCCGGTTCTTGCAGGAAGGTGAGATTCAACCACTCGGCGAACAACGGCCGAGCAAAGTGGATGTGCGGATAATCGCGGCGACGAATACCGACCTCGAAGACATGGTCGCGCAGGGACGTTTTCGCGAGGACCTTTATTATCGCCTCAACGTGATCCGTTTGCGTGTGCCGCCGTTGCGTGAGCGCCGATCCGAGATTCCGACGATCGTCAATTACTACGTGAATCACTATTCAGCGAAGTTTGGTCGTAAGGATATTCAGATCACGCCGCAGGCAGTGGACCTTTTGATGGTGAGCGACTGGCCCGGCAATGTGCGTCAACTTTGTAATGAGATTCAGCGGACTGTGGCCCGCGCCGAAGATGGCACGATTATCACCCCTGAACAACTGTCGCCGGAGTTGAAGCGCACTTCTTCACCGACGACTCCGACGACAGCCGCTTCGATCGCCACGCTGCCATCGTTGAGTTCGCAAGGCCCGGCCGGAACGTTGGCGGATGCTTTGGCGGAAGTCGAGCGGCGCATGATTTCCGACGCGTTGCGTCGACATGGCGGCAACATCTCTCGCGCGGCTCGCGAACTCGGTCTCACCCGTCGCGGCCTCTACCTCAAACTCGAGCGTCATGAACTAAGTGTGAGTGCTTCGAAGGCGGGCTAAGCGGTCGTCAGTCTCCTTTGCGCAATCTCCTGCGCAATATCGCAGATCTTGTTAATGTCAAAAGGCTTGGCCACGATCCAGTCCGCCTTGACGGCGTCTCGCGATTGCACGCTGATCGCGTCCGCCCAACCGCTGATGATCGCGAGCGGCATCGTCTTGGAACGTTCGCGTATCTCAGTGCAGAGTTCCCAACCGCTCATCGCCGGCATGCCGATGTCGGTAAAGACCGCGTCAAACTTGCCTTCGTACTGGTCGTAAACCGCCAGCGCGATCTCGCCACTCTCGGCGGAAATCACTTCGCAACCTTCAGCTTCGAGCGCTTCGATTAGGACCTCGCGTACGTGAGTCTCGTCATCGACTACGAGAACGCGAATCTTGTCATCGCCGGGAGCGGTCGCGGTGTTCTGGGATACCGTGCCGGCAGCTTCGGTTGCGGTAGCCAATACCTTGGGAAGCGAAATCTTGAACGTGGTGCCGCGGCCGGGTTCGCTGTCGACCTCGATTGACCCCTCGTGGCGGCGAATGATACCGAAACTGACGGCCAAGCCCATGCCCGTGCCGGCCTTGCCTTTGGTGGTGAAAAACGGATCGAATAGACGCTGTTTGACTTCGGGGGTCATGCCCGTGCCCGTGTCGCCGATGCAAATGACCACGCGTTCGCGTTCTTCCTGCGCGGAGAGGTGAATTTCGCCGCCGGAAGGCATCGCGTCGCTGGCGTTGTAAATCATGTTGACGAGCACTTCGCGAAGCTCGACGGGATCGCCCTTGACGTGCGCTTCGCAGTCGGCGTGGAGCGTGAAACGAATCTGCGCAAACTCCGACCGCGCTTCCCAGCGTGGGCGCGTCATTTCGCAGGCGTCCTTCAGCAAGTCGGCGATGGAAATAGTCTCAAACTCGCGGCTGGGCCGTTGGCGGGCGAAATCCTGGATGCGGCGGATGATGTGGGCGCCGTCCTCGGCGCTCTTGATGATTAACTCGAGGCCAGACTCGATCTTTGCCTGATCATGACTACTGCGGAGGATAAGTTGGGCCCGGCCGAGTATGCCGGTGAGGGTATTATTAACGTTATGGGCGACGCCGAACGAGAGCTCGCCCAAAGCGGCCATTTTTTGGGCGTGAATCTCCTGTTCGCGTTGGGCTTCGTGACGGCTATGGGCCTCGGCGATCATTTCGAGACACTTGGTGAGGCGCTCGCGGGTGGCTTGTTGTTGGGAGTTGGCGAGGAGTTGGTTAGCCTGGGCGCCAATTTCGCGGCGTTCGTCATCGGGGAGCTGGTCGCACATTTCCTCGATGAGGATGAGGAGGGCGCGTCCGGCGCCCTCGCGGTCCCCGCAGCGCTCCGCGACGCGGCGCGCCCGTTCAAGGATTGGCTTGGCCTCCTGTCGACGCCCCAACCGACAGGTAATAAGGCCCTGTGTTGTCAGCGCTTCCGCGAGGAGTACATCTTCGCCAGAGCCCTCCAGAGTGGTGACAGCGAGCCAGATTGCGTTTTCGGCATGGTCGTATCTTTCGCAGCCAATACGTAGTTGTGCAATCGTTTCATCTACTTGAGCTCGTCTTATTTCGTCGCCAAACTCCTCAAAAAGGCCGCGCGCGCGCAAAAGGTGAGTTTGAGCATCCTGAAAATTCTTTAGTGTCAATAGTAAATAACCAAGGTTATTTTCTACTATAGCCACATACCTTGCATTACCTAATACTTCAAATGCCGCAAGCGCTTCTATGTAGTGACCCAGGGAGCGATCAGAGTAGTTTGTGTGTCCTTCGGCCACACCGAGATCCTTTAAAGTCGTTGCAAATTCCAAATGAAAACGACCCTTAATCCAAAGTCTCTGAGATTGACTTAATGGCAGAGCCTCATTCAAGAGAAGCACGGCATCCTGAAGCCGACCAGCGTGGTGCTCAACAAGGGCAAGCCTAATTAATGCTACACATCGCAGTTCGCTCTCCTGAGGACTTAGCGCCTCCAGCGATGAATGCAACGTTGTTTTCGCGAGGTCAAACAGTCCTTGCCAAAAATAGCAACAGGCTAATTCGATGCGAGCTTCTGCAGCGCGTTCCTTCTTCCCCATGCGTTCGAATAGAACAATCGCGCCACTCAACATCGCTTCAGCAGGTTTTTGCCCCCCGTTTACCTGCTGAGTAGTAGCCATCCAAGCACTTAAGGTCCCGGCAGTCAATAATAGCTCGGCGGCGGCAGTATCGGTTAAGTTGCGGTGGCAAGGCCAGTCGCCCAAGGCCCACCACTGCCGCAAAGCAGCTATACCCGCGGCGTAATCGCCAATTTCAAGCTTCCCTCGAGCAATGATGCAGCACCTCCTCACCTGTTCGCTCTCCGTTAAGGAGGAACGAACTTCTGAGCCGCAATTATTCGCTAACAGAGCTGAAGGTCCCACAATGTCTCTTTCAGGTGTGCAGCAATCTCCCGAGGTGGTTAGCAGATATGCACTGCAAAGGACGTATACAGGAAATTATTTGCTCTTTCCGCAATTGAGCTGTTGCGATTTGGGCGAGAATCCGATTCACGAGC
>JADMIO010007391.1_pt1 | contig 16716 bp, 16 predicted proteins | sample 8958161 | NCBI WGS metagenome assembly JADMIO01 (sample SAMN16585339, study PRJNA669376) | soil metagenome | isolation source: Crop rotation soil | place: USA: Cullars Rotation, Alabama | collected 2011
GCGGGCGCCGTGTCGGCGATGTCGAACGCGAAGCTGCCATCGGCGCCACTGGTGAGCTGCTTAATGGTGCCGTCTTTGTCGGAGAATTCGAGGCGGCCCATTTCCCCAGTCCAGATCGAGGCACCGGCCACCGGTTGCCCATCGGGTGCGAGCACCTTACCGCGAACCTGCGCGGCCTGAAGCGGCGTGACTAATGAGGCGTATAACGGAACCAGCACGAAGGCGAATGACTTTCGCATGGAACTCCTGAACCGACAAAAAATAATTTGCAATTATTATTTTACCAATCGCACGCGCGAAACCGACTGGAGCGATTGCCGATTAAAAGGGAGGTGGAGCGTAACGTAGCTCCGCCTCCCTCTCATAAGAACTTTCGCCACTTCCGTTTGTGATGACGCGATTGGCCCAAACCACACGGTTAGAAGTCAGCTTACCTCCGTTTGGTTCGATAACTTTTAGACCATCCCGGCCGATTTTCGATTAAAGGTCTTCGACCAGCACGCGCAATGCTTCGGAGACGCTCCATGCCTGCGCGAAGCAGCCGCGCGGGGTATGCGGCGCATCGCCGTCGAAAATTTCGCTGATGCTGCCCAGACAGGCGGCGTCCATATGCGCCAACAGCGGCTGAAGCCACTCGAAAGCCTGCTTTTTAGCGGCGGCGCTATTGCGGTTGACGCGCACGTAGGCCGACAAAAACGGCCCCATCAGCCAACCCCAAACGGTACCCTGATGGTAACCGCTGTCGCGCTGCCACTGGTCGCCGATATAAATGCCGCGATAACGCGAATCGCGCGGGCTCAGGCTGCGCAATCCGTGCGGCGTCAGCAGTTCGCGTTGCACACAGGCCACGACGCGTTTTTCGAGGTCGGAGGTGAGCAAACGGTGGGGGAGCGAGACGGCGAAGATTTGGTTCGGGCGAATCGCCCCATCGCGGTAATCGCCGTTCACGTAGTCGAAGAGGCAGTTTTCGTCGGCGTTCCAAAAGGTCGATGTGAAGCTGTTTTTGGCTTTGCGACTCCATTCGCCGCATAATGATTTCATTTCGGCGTCGCCGGCGCGCTCGGCCAAAACCATCATGTGCTTAAGGGCATTGAACCAGAGCGCCTGAATTTCTACCGGCTTGCCTTCGCGCGGCGTGAAAACGGTGTCGCCCACTTTGGCATCCATCCACGTCAACTGCGTGCCCGGGTTTCCGGCGCAGAGCAGGCCGTCGATGGGATCGGCTTTGATGCCGTAGCGCGTACCCTTGATATGCCATTCGACGCAGTCGCGCAAAACCGGATAGATTTTTTCGCCGACAGTTTTCCAGTCGCCGCTGCGCTCGAGGTAAAGCGCGGTAGCGTGGAAGTACCACAGCGTCGCGTCCACCGTATTATAGTCGGGAGTTTCGCCGTGGTCGGGGAAGCGGTTGGGAATCATGCCTTCGGAAGCGGCTTTGGCAAAGGACAGCAAAATCGAAGCGGCTTCGTAATAACGCCCCGTCGTGAGGCAGAGACCGGGTAGCGCGATCATGGTATCGCGGCCCCAATCCGAAAACCACGGGTACCCGGCCAGCACGGTGTGCAATTTGTCGTGACGGCGCACGATGAACTGGTCGGCGGCCAGCGCGAGACGTTTGGCCGGCTCGCGTCGCGGTTGTGGCAGTTCGTTGAATACCGCAGCCAAATCGTCGCGACGTGCGATAACGGCGTCCAAATAAGCGCGACGGTTGGTGGTTTCGTCGGCCTGCTCGATAGCCAATGGCTCGGTCGAAAGAATGAACAACGCCGATTCGCCAGGCTTCAGGCGCCAGACGAAGGCGCCGGGGCACCAGGCGTCTTCGTGGCAGTCGAGGCCGCGCTCCTGTTCCACGGCGTATTCGAAGCCGTAGTACCAGGCGCCCGCGTCATGAAATTCACCGTCGGTGGAAAAACAAATCGGTGGGCAGTTGGAATAGGGGCGCAGGCTCGCCTGCGCCCCATCCTTATTGTCGCAGCGCTCCACATGGGTGTTGAAATCGTGATTGAAGCGATGGCTGGAGTGGTAATCGCGCCCGGTGATGAAGGGGCGAACGGAGAGTTTGACACCGGTTTCAGGTCCGCTGAGCAGCGTATAGCGCACACAGGTACGGTTCTGCCCGAAGGGCATCCACAGTGTTTTTTCGAGCGCGACATCCGGTTGGCCGTCGTGCCCGGAAATTCTGTAATTCCACTGCGGTAGGGGCGTGGCCGTAAAGTTCTCCAAAAACTGATAGCCGTTGGGATTCACCGCCCCGGGATACTGGTTGCAGCCGAGTTCCACTTGCCGGTCGCCAATTAAAAGCGTTTCGTCGGCTTTATTGACCAGCACCATGCGACCCAGCGGCGGCTCGGTAGCAGCGCATAAGAGGGCGTGATAACGACGTGTATTACAGCCAATGACCGTACCGCAGGCATAGCCGCCGATGCCGTTGGTTTCCAGCCATTCCTGCGAAAGATCGAAATTCATAATTCACCTGTTCAAGGTAGCGCAGAGCCTTTTCAGACGCGCGCCATTCGCGGAAAATGTAGCAAGATTATCTGCCGCACACAACCAATAGCGTTTTGCCATGAAACCAATCAATATCGCCGTGCTCAGCTTTGCGCACGGCCATTCCAACGCGTATTGCGACGTCATCGCCGGCTTCGACGATGCCAACGTGATTGCCGCATGGGATGACAACCCCGAACGCGGTCAGGCTGCCGCTGCAAAATACGGCCTCGACTGGCATCCCGAACTCGAAACTTTACTGGCACGCGCCGACATCGACGCCGTGATCGTGACCTGTCCGACCAACAAGCACGCCGATGTCATCGAAGCGGCCTGTGCGGCCGGTAAGCACATTCTTTGCCAGAAACCTGCCGCTACCACTTTGGCCGATTGCGACCGCATCATCGCCGCGGTGGATAAAAGCGGCGTGCACTTCCAGATGGCTTTCCAGATGCGCTGCGATCCGCTCAACCAGAAGATCAAAGAATGGGTCGAATCGGGCGCTATCGGGCGCGTCGGTGCTATTCGCCGCCGCCACTGTATTAATTTTTTGTTCAATCCCGGTCTGGCGCAATCCCCGAACGCATGGCACATCGACCCGGTGCAAAATGTCGGCATGTTTTTCGACGATGCCGTACACGCCGCCGATTTCCTCTACTGGCTGCTCGGTAAGCCGGTCAGCGTGATGGCGGAAATCGACAACGTACTCACCGATGTGGCGCCCGACGACACCGGCATCGCCCTTTATCGCTGGCAAAGCGGCACGATGGGCGTGCTTTTCAACGCCTCCGTGACCTTAGCGGGCGAAAACACCACCGAAATTTACGGCGACGAAGGCGTCATCATTCAGAACTGGGATGACGGCGTTTCGACGCCGCATGCGCCGAAAGGCGTGGCGCCGCTCAAATTATGGCGCAAGAGCACAGGGCAGTGGGAAGAATTTCAATTTCAGGTGCCGGCGGGCCACTACGAACGGCTCAAAGCCGTGCCGCGCCCCTGGATCGACAACCTGAAGGCGGGCGCACCGCCCAGCGTTTCGGCGCGCGATGGAAAAATTAGCGTGGAAATGTGCATCGCCGCCTACGAAAGCGCGCGCGAAGGCCGACGGGTTTCTCTGTGAATTGAGAAGTGTGGATAGACTTCTTGCACAGGTAAAGTATTGAAAGGCAATCACCCCATCCCCGGCCCTTCCCCTTAAAACGGCAAGGGGAAGGGAGCCCGATTGTCGCTTTCCGGAGAAGTCGCGGGTTCTGGAATGCGTAGCTTCGCACTCCCTTCCCCTTGCCGTTTTAAGGGGAAGGGCTGGGGATGGGATGGTTTTGAATTTCTGAAGGAACGAACCATGAAAATTGGAATGAATACGGTCGTATTCGCCGGGACGGATTTTGAGACGGCGCTGCAGCATGTCGCATGGGCCGGTTACGAATACGTGGAACTGGCCGCTATCGCCGGTATGGCGCCACACGTCGAAATCGGCGACGACACCGCGAAAATCAAAGACCTGCTGGCGGCGAACAACCTCACCGCTACCGCGATGGAAGCCGCGACTACCGACGTGGAGCGCTTGCGTGGGCTTTTCGATCTGGCCGCCAAAATCGGTGTCGGCATCGTCAACATCGGCAGCGGCGGCAAGACCGGCGACGAAGAATCGGTGCAGGCTTCCATCGCGCTGATTCGTGAACTGGCGAAGATGACGGCCGACGCCGGCATCGTGCTGGCTGTCAAGCCACACGTCGGTCAGGCGATTTACAACGGCGAAACCGGCCTGCGCCTGATGAACGAAGTCCCCGATGCCTCCGTGGGCCTCAACTTCGATCCCAGCCATCTGGCCCGCGCCGATGACGACCCCGGCACCATCGCCCAGCGCTGGGGCAACAAAATCGTGACCAGCCACTTCCGCGACTGCCCCGTGCGTGTTCCCGGCCCTCCCGGAACGCCGGAGCAGCAAATTCCCGGTCGCGGCGCGCTCGATTTGCCGGGCATCCTCGCTTCGCTCAAAGGCATCGGCTACAGTGGCCCGGTCAACCTCGAAGTGATCGGTGCCAAGGATTATCCGGTTTCGCGTGCCATGGGCATCGCCGCCGAAGCGCGCGGCTATCTGCGCCGCTGCCTCCAGGAGATTGCCTAATATCCGATGCCGGATGCTCGATGTGAAACTCATCGAGCATCCGGCACTAAGAGTTCCTACGATAAAAGGAATTCTGTCTTTACAGAAGAGTTTGTCATTCCGACCGGAGCGAGGTACGAGCGGAGTGGAGGAATCTTTGGAGTGGCTTTTCAACGGCAAGATTCCTCCACTCCGCTCGTACCTCGCTCCGGTCGGAATGACAGCGTACCTTTGGAGGCAGAATTCAGTTTTTCTGCAAGTCCATAAATCATAGGAACTCTACGCATCAAGAACCCACAAATCATGCTTCGTTTCGCCCTTATCGGTGCCGGGAACCTCGGCAAAGCGCACGCGCGCTACCTGAGCGAGAACCCCGGCGCCGAATTAGTCGCCGTGTGCGACGTTTTGCCCGAAAAAGCCGCCGCACTGGCCGAAAAATATGGCGCCCGCGCCTTTGTCGAGGTGCCGCAGATGCTCGATGCTGAAGATGTCGACGTGGTGGACGTCACCACGTCCGGCTTTGAAAACGGCAGTCACCACTTCGAGCCGGTGATGCAGGCCATCGGCGCCAGCAAGCACGTCCTGTGCGAGAAACCGATATCCAACGACATCGAACAGGCTCGCCAAATGGTCGCCGCCGCCACCGAAAAAGGCGTGAAGTTCGGCATCGACCTTAACCATCGCTTCACACCCGCCGCCGAACGATTGAAGAAGATGCAACTCGACGGCGCGCTCGGCGATTTGCTCTTCGTCAATATGGCGTTGTGGCTGAACAACCCGAACGAGCCTTCGGAATGGCACCATTTGCGGGCGCTACATCCGCACTCGATCGACGTGATGCGCTTCTTCGGCGGCCCGATTGAAAATGTGCACTGTTTCATGCATAGGCCGCCCAGCCGCCAGACGATGTGGAGCACCTTCCAGATGAATGTGCGCTTCGCATCCGGCGCGGTCGGGCACCTGACGGGCAGCACCGATATGTCGTGGCACCACCCGATCGAGCGCTGTGAAGTGGCGGGAACCAATGGTCGCGCGATCATCGAAAACGTCTATCAACGCCTTGAATGGATGCCGCGCACCGACCCCGGCAAAGTGGTGTGGGAGAACAACCTTTTCACCGGCATGACCGAATTCAACGACACGATTAAGCTGCGAATCGCGCGCTTTATCGAACAAGTTGAATCCGGCGAGCCGCTTGAAGCGTCGGGTGCCGATGGACTCGCCGCGCAGGAAGTCATCGAAGCCGCCATTCGTTCCCACGAAAGCGGCGATGTCATAGACGTTGCGGCCTAATATTTATGGCATCTGTTCAAAACCCCGCTGCGCCCCGGCCTCCGGCTCCTCGCCCTGTAGCCGCGCCTCAAACGGGCCGCAAGCGCCCTCCCGGCCCGCTCAAAATAGCCGACGCTTATTTGCTTACTCAAGTTATCGAGGCCACCCTGCGCGGCTTGCTCTGGTTCGGCGGCCTGCTTTTCATGGTCGCGGTCATCACCGCCGTAAAGAGGGTGGTCAACAACGGTATCGGAATGGGGGCCATGTTCAACATGGTGCTCTACCAGACGCCGCGCATCGTTCTTTTCGCCCTGCCGATGTCGGTGCTTTATGGTGTGGTGCAGGCGTTTACCGAGCTTTCGACGGAAAGCGAAATCACCGCTTTGGCCGCCGGTGGCATGAGCCTGCCGCGCATGATGAGGGCGCCGCTGTGCTTTGGCGCAGTTTTAGCCGTGTTCGCCTTCATTCTGCAGGAGACGGTGGTTCCCGGTACGCAGTTGCGGGTGGACTCGGTGATGCTGAGCAGCATTGGCGTGACCGGCACAAATAAGAAATTTCAGTGGGTCGATCCGCCAATCGGCAAAGGCCCGACAAAACGCCTGATTTTGGCCGACCGGCTCGATCTGGCCAACGGCACGCTTATTCGCCCGCGGATTCAAATTCTAAACGAAACCGGCCAACCTAAGGTTCTCATCGAAGCCGAAAGCGGCAAATGGGATTTGAAAAGCAATAACTGGAAGTTCTACAACGGTTCCAGCACGGTTTATGGGCGTGGAATGCTCGGCAACTGGGTAACCAAAGGCACCTCGCGCTTCAATGTGCTTCAAAACGACGACGTGCAAGCCCCCGCCTTCGGCAAGCTCTCGAAAAGCAGCCCCGATGCGCATTCGGCTCTGGATGCTTACGACTACGAGAAAGTTTCCATCTGGCAGGTGATCGATTATCGCCGTGAAAAGTTTGAGGAAAAACAGACCGCTAAGAACGAAGAAGACCGCGCGACGGCCAAGGAGCAAGTAAAAAGCGCTACCTTCGGCATCCACGACAAAATCGCTACCGCCATCGTCGTGCTGGCGATGGTGCTGGCCGGTGCACCGCTCGGACTGCGCCCACCACGTTCCAAAGGACAGGGAGTCGCGATGGGAATCAGTCTTGCCGTCCTGATTCTGTATTATGTGACATGGTCGTGGTGCACCGCCGTCGGCAAAAACGGCCACGGCAACCCGGTACTTTTCGCCTATATGTCGCCGCTCCTCACCTTCGCTGCGGGACTTGTCTTAGTCGCTAAGAAAAGCCGGTAGTGGGGTTGATGGGAATAGCGAAATGGAAGTCCTATTGGCCCAACTGAGGATACGACTGTACCTGTGCAGCCGAATGAACCAATAGCTGAAAGCAAACCCATTACGCAGGCGCCAGAGCATCGCCCCTGCGGCCTCTGCGCGGGCCAATTCGTCGTGCCGGATGATTTCGATGAGCCCTGCCTGAGGGTGTAATGCAAGGCTTCGAAGGCCAATGATTTTGCCGCCGGACACAAGCTTTCAGGTTTATTGACCGCAGCCAGGCGCTGTGCAGCATTTTTAGTCATTGATGGAGGCTATTCGATGACCAATTATGACCTCTACAAACGAGTCAGGGGACTTTGCAACTGGTTTTTGTTGGGCTTACTGCTTCCGAGCGGTTGTGCTGACACAAAATCACAAAGTGGCTCGAATAGTACCAGTACGAAGGCAACTACGAATGTAACGAATCGCTCTCATGCGGTTGCCTTTGATTTGTCACCAAATGGCAATCAAATAGTGTTCGCTGTGACTGAGAATTATGCGGCTAACCTCTACTTGCTTGATCTGAAAAACTCTCGTGTCACACAAATCAACAAATTTGCTATCCCCACCTTGGCATCGGAAGTCAAACCCCGCTTCTCGCCGGACGGTAAATTCATAACATATGCAGCCGCAGATTCTAAACGGAGCGCCAATTGTATTTTTATTTCGTCTGTGGCCGGAAAATCCACTACACAATTAACATCGGGTGCGGTTTTTGATTCTGTACCCTCCTTTTCACCTGATGGCTCTATGATTGTATTTGCACGTTCTTTCAGGCTTAGGCCCAATAGTCGGGGAACGTCGATGGTATATGACCATACCGACCTTTGTCTTATGAAACGAGATGGTAGCCGACTCAAGCGGCTGACTCAGCAGAATTACATGGAGATGATCTATGGGGCGAGGTTTTTTTCCTGATGGCAAGAGAATCCTTTTTTCTGCTCCTCTCTATACTCCCACCGGCAACCCGCCTGAGTTATTCGTATTTACGGTTGGCTCGTCACAGCCTCCACAAGGCTTTTGCGGATTAAATGGAAATCCAAAACTTAACAAATGCACTGGAACGGAACCGACGATTTCTTCGGACGGCAAATCCATTTTGATACAGGATGATAATAACTCATTCCTCTGGCACATCTACCGAATGAACGCCGACGGCACAGGCCGCCTTGAAGTTACGAAAAATATGCCCGTTGGGCAGAATCGAAATAATTCAGACGGTGTCTTGTCACCGGATGGGAAACGGGTCTTTTTCCTGTCTACGGTAATGAATAATTCACGAACTGTATTCAAGCAAGAACTATGGGAAGTGGATGGAGATGGAAAAAATCCGAGAATAATTGCTGGCAGCAACTTATTTGATAATCCATTGACTTGGAAACCAAGTCGGTAGAAATGTCACTGTTTATCGTCGCATCCGTTAAACTTCCCCGCCGGTGACCGATTCTGACTTCCGTTGATACTCTCGCGCCCCCGGCGCTCGCAAAAGACCTTTCCCCCTGGAACGATTTCGTGGCGGCATCGCCCTATGGCGACGTGCTGCAATGCCTTGAATGGGGCGAAATCAAAAAGCCCGGCTGGCGACCCCTGCCGATTAGCCTCGGTGCGCCCGAAAACCCCGACGCCGTGGCGTTGGTGCTGCGCCGCTCGATTCCGCGCAGCGGGCGCTGTATTTTTTACGTGCCGCGCGGCCCGATTCTCGATTGGAGCAAGCCCGAACTCGCGCGGGCGCTCGTTGAAAAGCTGCGTGCTGAAGCGAAGCGACAGCGTGCCATTCTTATCAAGATCGATCCGGCGGTACCGGCAGGCACGTCCGGCGTGGTGGAGACGCTACAAAGTCTCGGCTTCGTGCCTTCGCCCGATGCCGACAACAGCTTCGGCGGCACGCAACCGCTGTTCAACATGAAGATGGACATCGGCGCGCCGCTCGACGACGTGATGGCGAGTTTTCACCAGAAATGGCGCTACAATATTCGTCTCGCCGAGAAAAAAGGCATCGTCGTTAAAACCGAATGCACTCGCGACGATGTGCAAGTGTTTCACGAGATTTATCGTGTCACCGCCGAGCGCGACGGTTTCACCGGACGGCCACTGAGCTACTTTCACAAGATGTGGGACGTGCTCGTCGAAGTTGGCCTGGCAAAGTTTTTCGTGGCGTCTTATGAAGGCAAGCCGCTTTCGGCGGCGATTTGCTTTTTGCTGGGACGCCAATGTTGGTATGTTTATGGCGCATCCAGCAACGAACACCGCAACCTGATGCCCAACCATGCCATGCAATGGGCGATGATAAAATGGGCCAAGTCGCAGGGCGCCGAGGTTTACGATTTTCGCGGTGTGCACGACATTCGCAGCGACGACGGCAAGATTCTCGAAAACCTGATGGATTCGCCGGACGGTCTGGTACGCTTCAAAGCCGGTTTCGGCGCGCAGCTTGTCGAATACTGCGGTGAGTGGGACTTGCCGATAGACCGCAAGTGGTACTGGGCGTGGACGGTAGGCCGCCCGCGCCTTGTGGCCGCCCTGAAGAAATTGAAAAAAAAGCTCAAATAAGACGAATTTATGCTTATCAATAAGCCGGCACAACTTGAAGAATTTTGCGCGAGGCTGCGCGCGGCCAACGCGCCGGTCGGTTTCGATACCGAATTCATGACCGAGCGGCGCTATTTCGCGCGGCTTTGCTTAGTGCAGGTCTACGCCGAAACGGCAAACGGGCCGCTCGAAGCGTTGATCGACCCGTTCGATCTCGACCTTGAACCGCTTATCGAAATATTCACCGACGAAAACGTCGTGAAAATCGTCCACTCCGGCGGGCAGGATTTGCAGATTTTTTGGGCCGAATACGGCGCGGCACTGCGCAACGTTTTCGATACGCAAATCGCCGCCGCATTTTTGGGCTACGGCCATCAGGTAGGCTACGCCGACCTCGTGCGGCGAGCCGTTAAAGGGCCGCAACTCTCGAAAACCCATCAGTTCACCGATTGGGCGGCGCGTCCTCTTTCGCAAGCGCAGATGGAATACGCCATCGCCGACGTGCTGCACCTGACGCCGCTCTACAACACGCTGCGCGGCGAACTCGAACGGCGCGGGCGCCTGTCGTGGGCCCAAACCGAATTTCGCCGTGCCGAAGAAAAAGCATGCCGCGTGGCCGACGACACCGAGTTGTATCGCAAGTTCAATCTATCGGGCCTGACGCGCCGCCAACTCGGCAACCTGCGCGAACTGGCTGCGGCGCGCGAGATTTTGGCGCGCGACGTGGACAAACCGCCGAGCTTCATCGTGACTGATCTGGCGCTGCTCCAAGCGGCTAAGGAAGCGCCGCAGAGCGTGGCGGCCCTGCGCGGCATTCGCGGCATGCCGGGCATGCCCGAAGCACAGGCGAAAATCTTCGTGACGGCCTTACAGCGCGCCGCGCAACTGGGGCCGGACGAGTTGCCCGAACGCAATTTCGGCGAGCGTCCAGACCCGCAAACCGACAATATCGCGGTTATGCTCGGCGTGATTACGCAGATGCGCGCGCTCGAAGACGACATCGCCCGTCCGTATTTGGCGCCACGCGATCAAGTGACGTCGTTGGCGGCATGGTGGTTGAAGCGCGACGGCTCGCCGCCGCCCGACTTGGCCATCCTGTCCGATTGGCGCCGCGAAATCGTCGGCAACGAATTGCTCGATTTGCTCGAAGGCCGCCGTGCGCTCGCCTTGAACGCCACGCCCGGGCAACCGGCCATTCAAGTTATCGAAGTGCCGCAACTGGTTGGTAAATCTTGATGTTTTTGATGGGACGCGGATTTCATATGCGGACGTTGTACGCGGATTTTCGCTGATTTGTAAAAAAGTGGTTCCGACTAACGCGTTCTGTGCGGGGCTGACGCCCTCTTCCAATCAACTCAAGGATTGGAAGTGGGCGTCAGCCCTGCTTAAAGAAGGTTGGACACCGGAATCGCCAACCCCAAAAGGCTGTAAAAATCAGCGAAAACCCGCGCATGAAATCCGCGTAGCGAAACTCCGCGTTCCATTAAAAAAACTATAAAATGCATTCTTGCTGGGTTGAAATCAATCATTCGGCGCTGCGCCACAATATTCAGGCGGTGCGGCACCTCGTCGGCGATCATATTAGTGTCATCGCGGTCGTGAAAGCCAACGCCTACGGGCATGGCGCGGTCGAAGCGTCGCGGATTTTCGCCGACGAAGGCGCGCAAATGTTGGCCGTAACGCGTTTGGACGAAGCGCGGCCCTTGCGTGCGGCGGGCATTGAAACACCGATTCTGCTGCTTGCCCCGGCGCTGCACGGCGAATGTGACGAGGTGGTGGAGCAGGGCTTGACAGCGTGCGTCAGCGATTTGCGCGATGCGCGCAATTTGTCGGACGCGGTGACGCGTCAGCAGCGCACGGTGCAGGTGCAACTAAAAATCAACACCGGCATGGGGCGCCTCGGCGTCGAGCCGGAAGTAGCGATTGAAACCGCAAAGCAGATTCAGGAATTACCCGGCCTCGAATTGACCGGCGCCTATACGCACTTCGCCTCGGCGGGCGAGCGCGATACCGGGCTGGTTCTGGCCCAATACGGGCGTTTTCAGCCGTTGGTGCAGTTGATTTCGCGCGCTACCGGATTGAATCCGCAAAACTTCCACTGCGCCAACTCCGCCGCGCTGATTCGCTTTCCTTCGATGCGCCTCTCGTGCGTGCGGCCCGGCACCATTCTTTACGGCCAGTTCCCTTCGCCGATGGCCGAAGAGGCGGCTCAGGATCAAGGCTTGAAACTGCGCGACGGCTTTGCGGTGAAAGCGCGTATTATCGCCGTGAAGAATCTGCGGCGCGGCCAAACGCTTGGCTATGGCCCGGAATGGAAGGCGACGCGCCCGACGAAAATAGCCACCCTTGCCATAGGTTGGGCCGATGGCCTGTCGATGGAGCCGCACGCCCGCACCGCTTCCTATGCCGAAGTCAAACGCGCCGCGCAGGTGACCGCCAAACGTGCCGCGCAATGGTACGGCATGCGTGGTGAAGACGCGGCGCGCAAAGTGCGCCTGAACGGCCAATCCGCCTCAATTATCGGGCGTATCGCGATGCAGCAATGCTCCATCGACATCACCCATCTGCCGGACGCCCAAATCGGCGATGCGGTCACCGTCTCCATGCGCCGTCTCAGCGCCGGAGCCCATCTGCCACGCGTTTACGTGGACGACTAAGTTGCAGTGAGGCCATTGCGTCATGAATCCGCCAATTGTCCTGCTCAATCGTGGTGACGTGCAATTGTATGCATCCGCTAAAGCGGTTGAAATTCACGTTGAACTCATTGATGTGCTGAATGGCGAATATGAGGTCTACGACAGTACCGGCAGTTTATTGAATTTTGGAGTCGGAACTACTCCGAGATGGTGGGGCGAATCGCAAATTATCAAATTGACCCCGTCGCCTCCAGAACTTGTGCACCCTTTGGAATTGCGCCTCGCATTATTAGGATTCTTCATTCACAATCCCAATCTTGGCGAAGCACATGAATCTCTCTTTAATTGCTCTCTGTCGGAGTTAATCGACAAGGTTAAAAAAAAGGTCGGCGTCTCGGATGGGCAGGGACGTTACACCCGCGATTGAATTTTCGAATCGCTCAGGCGAGGGAACAAGTAGAGATTCTTGTGTCCTCACCCATCAGCCGCGCACCATGCAAGGAAAGTAATGCTCCCCAAACTTGAACTGATTAGCATTTTCGTGGATGACATCGACCGCATGGTGGTTTTTTACCGTGACGTCATTGGATTCGAGGTGAAGCGCTATTCAGTGGGAAGTCCGTACGCCAGTTTTATGACTGGTTCGATTCGGCTCGCGCTCTATCAAAGAGATAAGCTTCAGGAACTTTATGGAAAATCTCTAACTTTTCCCGAAGGATTGAACGGTTCATTCAGCCTCGCGGTGATTTATCCCTCGGTCGCGGAATTTGAAAGTGAAGCTAACAGGATTATAGGGGCGGGCGCATGCGCAATGGATGCGATACAGGATGCGCCGTGGGGAATTCGCACGGTGACGGTTGCCGACCCGGAAGGCAATCTTATCGAGTTGTACGCCGACCTCGATTAGAAAGTGCCGTTAGGTTCGTGGCGAACCGCACAAAGCACGAAGGCGCCGAGACACAAATCGTGTCCCGGCGCCTTTGTGCTTTGTGTAGAAGCGGTTTAGCCTATTTCGAGAATTTCGAAGGCAATCGGGCCGTTGGGGCCTTGCACCTCGACGGTGGTACCGGCTTTTTGGCCGAGCAGGGCGCTGCCGATAGCCGAATCGGCGGTGGCACCGTTTTCCACCTGATCGAGTTCGTCCTCCGAAACGATGGTGTAGGTGCGAATGCGGTCTTCGCCGCCGCGACGTACCTTGACCGGGACGCCGATGATGACGGTGTCGATGACCTGGCCTTCCTCGACGACCTGAGCATCCATTAAGCGGCCCTCGACGAGGGCGATACGCGCTTCCAGCAAGCCCTGCGCATTCTTAGCGTCGTGATAAGCGAAGTTTTCGCGCAAATCGCCCTGTTCGCGGGCTTCCTTGATGTCCTGTGAAACGACGGCGCGTTGCTTCTTTAACTCTTCCAGTTCGTTTTTTAAGCGTTCGTAACTGTCGCGCGTAAGGGTCTGTCCGGTTGCGGCCATGAATGTTAATCCTTGATAAAGATGAACGAAGTGTAGGGCGGGGGCGGCAGGGAAGCAAGACACGGAACACTGAGTTGCGAGACAAAGAGACACGAGACATGGAGATGCGAGATGCGGAGCCTGTGAGATGGTGAGCATTGTCGGTACAATCTCCTAACTCCCCTCCACGTTCACCGCTGCTATACTGTCCCGCATCCGAGGTGAGATGGTGTCTAACCAGAACGGTCACAGTTCCGCTAATTTGCAATCGAACGAAGATTTTTTTCCTGAAATCAAAATTCCGCCGCGCATCCTGATGGGTGCGGGGCCTTCTGCTTCCTATCCCGAAGCCTTGCGCGCCATGGGCGCCAATACGTTGGGGCATCTCGACCCGGCATTTCTCGACATCATGGGTGATGTCGGTAAGATGCTGCGTCGCGTCTTTCGCACCAAGAACCCGATCACCGGCGCCGTTTCCGGCACCGGCACGGCCGGCATGGAAGCCTCGCTCTGCAACCTGATCGAGCCGGGCGACGAAGTTTTGGTCTGCGTCTTCGGCTACTTCTCCCAGCGAATGGCGCAAATGGCCGAGCGCATGGGCGCGCAGGTCACCGTTATCACGCAGCAGTGGGGCCGCATTTTCGAGCCGGAGCAGGTCGAAACGGCCCTCAAAGGCATGAAAAAGCCCAAGGTCGTCGCAGTCGTCCATGCGGAAACCTCGACCGGCATCTTGCAGCCGATTGAAGAAATCATCGAAATCGCGCATCGCTATGGCGCCCTTGTCGTCGCCGACGCGGTGACCAGCCTGGGCGGCTGCCCGCTGCTCATCGACGAGTGGAAGGTGGACGTCTGCTTCTCCGGTACCCAGAAGTGCATCGGCTCGCCTCCCGGCCTGTCGCCGATTACCTTCAGCGAACGCGCCATGGAGACCATCCGTGCGCGCAAGCGTCCGGTGCAAAGCTGGTATCTCGATATGTCGCTGGTCGAAACCTACTGGGGCGATACCGGCGGCGGCGGACGGGCTTATCACCATACCGCGCCTTCCAACGCGCTCTTTGGGCTGTACGAGGCACTGCGTCTCGTGCTCGATGAAGGTCTCGAAAATCGCTGGGAGCGTCATGCGCTGCACTCGAATGCCCTGCGTGCCGGTTTGTCGAGCATGGGGTTGTCGTTTTACGCACAGGAAGGTCATCGCCTCAATCAATTGGTTTCGGTTTTCATACCTGAAGGCATTGACGACGTCACGGTGCGTGGCAAACTGCTGAAAGACTACAATATCGAAATCAGCGGCGGTTTGGGCGACGGCAAGGGCAAGATTTGGCGCATCGGCGTGATGGGCTTTTCGGCGCAACGTACCAACATCGAAGGCTTGTTGAGTGCGTTGGGAGCGATATTGTCCGATCTGGGTTACAAATTCGACCACGGCGCCGCACTCGATGCCGCACATGCGGTTTATCACGAGCACGAGTCGCGTAAGGCAACCTTGCCGGCGGGCAGCGGAGAGACGGTCGGCGCCGAAGAAGTGGCGCAGTCGGCATAGTTCCACCACTTGAAATCAATGAAGAACACCACTATTCCCGGCTGCGGATTTCACCATGTGGCGATTCGCACGGCTGACTGGGAAAAATCACTTGCGTTTTACACCGAAGGTCTCGGCTTCCATGTGCGTATTCAGTGGGGCGAGGCGCCGCGCCGGGCTGTCATGCTTGACACCGGGGACGGCAATTATCTGGAAATTTTCGAGCGTGACGCGCTGGATGGCGGCCCAACTGACGATTCGGCTGCAATCCTGCACATCGCTTTGCGGGCCGACGACTGCGAAGCGGCTACGGAGCGTGCGCGTTCAGCCGGTGCAGTAGTTACACTGGAGCCGAAGATTCCCGAACCGTTCACCAAACTGGGCCTGAAAACGAAAATCTCCTTTGTCAAAGGCCCGGATGGAGAAATCGTCGAATTCTTCGAATGCGACGAGCTGTAAAATCATTTTTCTGGAGGCTGCAAAATGGAAGGTTACTGCGTGAAGTGCAAGGAAAAGAAGGAAATCAAGGACCCTCAACAGGTGACCATGAAGAACGGTAAGCCGGCAACCCAGGGCACCTGCCCGACGTGCGGCACCAAGATTTTCAAAATCGGCGCCGCGAAGTAAAAAACGGACGACACGAAAGGGCGATCCGAGCGGGTCGCCCTTTTTGCCGCCGCGAAGTTGAGGAATCATCATGAGGTTTCGTACTTATCCCAATACCGACCTGACCGTGAGCGAGGTCGGCTTCGGCGTCTGGACGCTTTCTACCGGCTGGTGGGGCGACCGCACCGATGAAGAATGCGTGGCCATGCTGCGTTTGGCGCGCGATCTGGGTATCACGTTTTTCGACACCGCCGACACCTACGGCAACGGGCGCGGCGAAACGATGCTGCAGGACGCCTTCGGGCCGAATCCCAAGGATTTGGTGTACGCCACCAAATTCGGCTACGACATTTACAGCGAAGTCGCCGAAGAGCGGCGCGGTCAGCGCGAATTGCCGACCAATTTCTCGCCGGAATTCATGCGTTTTGCCTGCGAACAGAGCTTGAAACGCCTCGGCGTCGATTCGATTGCCCTCTGGCAGATTCATAACGCGCGCATGGACTCCGTGCAAAACGATGAGCTTTGGGCCACTTTAGAAGCGCTGCAGGACGAAGGCAAAATTCAACATTTCGGCATCGCGCTCGGCCCGGCCAACGGCTGGCTGACCGAAGGTATTGCCGCCATGCGCCACCGGAAATTCGCTTCGTTACAGGTGATTCACAACCTGCTGGAGCAGCATCCCGGCGGCGACTTCTTCCCGGATGCCCGCGCCCACGATGTCGGCGTGCTGGTGCGTGTGCCGCATTCATCAGGGATGCTTGAAGGCAAATACACGCCTGAAACCACCTTCGC